>VFQN01002334.1_pt1 | contig 29575 bp, 29 predicted proteins | sample 3512371 | NCBI WGS metagenome assembly VFQN01 (sample SAMN10412370, study PRJNA504923) | tailings metagenome | isolation source: Replicate 2 from Balatoc abandoned mine | place: Philippines: Itogon, Benguet | collected 2017-08-28 | reverse complement strand
CGGTGCGCTCAGGGGCGGACGGGGGGGGGGGGGGGGGGGGGACGGGGGGGGGGGGGCCGGGGGGCGGGGGGGGGGGGGGGGCGCCTGTCAGGGAAACCTGCTCTCCTGCGAGCTAAACTGGCAAGACTGTGCGATTTGCGCCACCCATTTCCATGCGTGAAGGTTGCTGTGTGGGAAATGCCCTTGTTGTAGGTTCGTTGACGACCATGAGGAGACGGAGGGCGACCTGGTCCTGGAGCAGCTCATCAACCGCATGATCAAGGCGCTCACGAAAACGCAGGCGCAGGTGCTAGGGGCGCAGGGGCCGAACTCTTTTAGGGCGTAGAATTGATGTGGTCTTGGGGTGCTAATCGGCAAGTCCTCGTGGATGGCATCATGACCGGTGGCCTTGTTGGTGCTGCAACCTCCCAATGTTCCTTTGCTAGCATGCTGTGTTGCCCCGGATGCGGCCTACCATTCGTTGTGTTGCTCCGGGATGTGGCCTGCAGATGGACGAGGCGTACGGCGAGGAGGGGCTGGAGTTCGACAAGAAGATCCGGCAGTACTTCAAGGAGCGCGGGTACAAGACGGAGACCGTGGTCAGCAAGACGATCATGGTCAGTGGTGCGGGGTAGAGGAAGGGTTTTCGTGGAACCCAGTCAAGTGCGCTGCCGCTGACACCTGTTGGGATACGTGCACATGGCCATGCAGGCGTTGCGATAATCCTGGCTTCGTTCCCCTCCCTGTCAGGTCCGCGCGCACGGCACCCGCGCACCCGGTCCGTCACGGCCCGACAACACCATGTACGATTTTGAGGAGATCGAGCAGTACTACCCGGTACGCGATGGGTTTGGTTTGGCTGCAAGCGGCAAACTCTCAGTTGTCCAGCGGCCACTTTCATCAGTCATTTCCTGCGCAATACCGCTTTGACGTGCTTGCAATAGGTCTCTCCACTTGCAAACGGCGTGCGCATGCTTGCGCTGGAGTGTTACCGAATGCCACCGCCAGCTGTCTGCCATGCTGCCATCCTGTCCCGCCGCAGGACTACCTGCGCAAAAAGGTGCAGGGCGCAGACGACGACGGGGGCGGTGGGGGCGACGACGCGCGCATGGTGCCCCAGAAGACCATGTGGAAGCGGCTCAAGGCCATGTACTACATGTGGGTGCAGCGTGTACTCCCGTGGTGCACAGTGGGGTGGTGTAACCGACCGGCAAGGCCAGGGTGCAGCGGGTTGGGTTCACGAGGCTATATTTGCGTTGGCTGTACAGATGACACTGAATCTTGCCTGCTTCACATGTGTGCCGGTTCTGTACTGCTGTGCGGCTCCTGCTGCTATCACCACTCCTCCTGCTGCATGCTGGTTGCAGGGACCGCCAAAAGAAGATCCGGTCGGCAATCGCCATGGTCAAGATGAGCCAGTTCGTGCAGCGCCATGGGTGGGTAGCTGCCACCTGTCAAGGAAGACCTCGCATGGGAGTACTGCTTGTCCCGCGGGAGTATGACCTCATAATCAGCCGTACCACCATTTCCACACGTACTCAGACCTGCTCATCCTCGCTGCTTGCTCCGCCCCCCATCCTGCCCCTGCAGCGCCCGCTGGCCGCCCGAGCGCGACCGGGACGAGGGCAAGAAAGTCGTGTGGGTGCCCAACAGCAGGGCGGGCGCGCTGCACCAGATCGACGGGAGGGACCGCACCTTCAACAACTTTGGCCAGGAGCAGATCGGGCTGCAGGTGGGGCGCGTTGGGAGTGCGTCCTGACCCTTTCAGGCGGCGCGGGCGGCACAGATTGTGTCTAGACAGGTGACGGGAACTTAAAGGGAAACAAGCTGGTGTGGCAAGGTCTGGTTTCCTGGGCTCCCCCTGCGCAGGTCAAGCTGAAGAAGACGCTGGGCCCGCAGCAGCCTGTGACCTTCCAGATGAAGATGAAGGAGCAGGAGGCATACGAGGCCAAGGCGGACCGCTTCTTTGGCGAGATGGGCTGGCCGCACTCCAGCGGGGACGACGCCCTTGGGCCCCCGCAGGAGCCGCTGCTGATGCCGGGGGAGGGCGGCGAGGGAGACGGCTTCGGGCTGGGAGGCCCAGAGGACGGGGAGGGAGGGGACGGCTTCGGGCTGGGAGGGCTGGATGGGGAGGGCGGGGGAGGGGATTTTGGGTTCGGCGGGGAGGGCGGGGATGCGCTGCCGCACGGCAGGCGGCCCGCAAGGCGGCGTGCGGCAGCGCCACCACGGCAGCGGCTGGACTTCTGGCAGGCCCTGGACTCCCTGCTCAAGTGAGTAGCAGGCAACAGGCAATAAACACGTACACTACTGCTGGAAACTGCACGCTGATGTTTACCAACATTGTTGGCCACAGGCATTTGTGCCCCGCCTACGGCCTTGAGTGGAACGCCTTCAATTGGTTGGCAATTGGATGACAAACGTGCCGTTGACCAAGAAGTGCTGCCCGTCTCCTTTACCACCGCACACTTTGTGCCTGCTGCTCCCCCAGTCGCGGGCTGGACCTGCGCAAGATGCACGACGACTGGGCGGAGATGTGGCGGCTGTCGCGCGCCCGGGGGTACGGCATGGAGGAGCTGTCGGAGGAGCCGCCCCGGGCGGACGAGATGGACTGGAGGTGGGGCCCCCCTCCGCCCCAAAGCTCCGTGGAGCATACACCGCCGAGCACCCAGCAGTGCATAACGTACTCATGACGCTGACGCCGCGTGTCAGCTGGCTTGCGGCCTGCATGCATGGCAACCGTCTGACCATGCATATGCTGTGGACTGTACACTAAACGGCTCTGTACCCTGCTTGCCTGCGCCCCTCAGCCGCCACCCGCTGCTGGAGCTGCAGCAGCGCGCCATGGCTCGGCAGCGGGAGGAGTGGCTGGTGGCGTGGGAGAAGGCGCGGCGGGTGCGGGAGCGGCGAGCGGCCCGCATGTGGCAGCAGGGCTACCACGAGCAGGACATCGAGCGCACGCTGGGGCCACAGCAGGACGTGAGTCGGGGGTGCGGCAGGGGCGGGGGCTGGGGAGAGCTGGCTACCCACTCACTTCATCTCAAACACCTTCCAGCAGTGTAACCCTGAGCCGGCTTGACGACTAATTGGTTGTACAAGAGTGAGGGTGAACGTGGCTGCCTGTTGCTTGTCCGGTAACTCAGCTGACGTGCTGCGGGTCCTGTCCCTGTGGGTCCATTGTGTTTGTAGGCTGGCGAGGTGGAGGACGCTGTGCGCAACCACCTGCACCACAACGTGACGCTGCTGGCGCGGCTCAAGCCGCAGGACATCCTGCGCATGCGGGACGACATGAAGGGCACCAAGAAGAAGATGGCCGTGTACAGGTGCGCCGGGCACGGCCGCGCTGACACCGAGGCGCACATTGCACGTCATGACTGCGTGGCTGAACACGAAGGCGGGGCTGCTCCTCCTTACTTCCTGTTGCCCTCGGGCGACTTGGATTCCCATCCTCTAGAAGTACACGGTGGTGCCGTACAGCACTATGTGCGGTACTTGGCCAGGCCACGTATCTTACGCAACGCGTCAGCCCCAGAACGCCTGTGAATCCTGTCCCCCAGGGCTCTGTGCAACCAGCTGTACTTGGATGAGGTTGCGGCCAAGGAGGCGGCGCGCGAGCAGAAGCTGCGGGACATCTACGCGGACCTCAGCCTGCCGCGCAACCCGCGCACGCTGACGGGGCAGCAGATGGACAACTTCGTCAGCCGCGTGGCGGAGCAGGACGTGCGGAGGCGCGACGGCAAGATCCGCGAGCTGAAGGTGAGTCCCTTCCGCGCGCTGACAGGGTGTGGTCGATCAACGCACATGGGTTGCTGTGGCGTCGCCGCTGTGCTTCAATGCCTAATGTGGGGCAAGGCCCTTGGCTAGCAGTGAGAGCAAGCAGCCGTACCCACCAGCCGTACCTGGTGCTTCCTAGTGTTGCAACTGTGGATAGTTGGCTTCTGCTCGTACCATATCTACTACCTTGCCCATCAAACGCTGTACCGCCCGTTTCGGACTTCCGTTCCCCAGACCCGCAAGGCCGAGGAGCTGCAGGCCAGCCTGACGCCCTGGTACGTCCTGCACCCGCCCTCGCGGCCGGTCAGCCCAGGGCCCAGCCGCACCGGCTCCCCAGACCGCCGGCGCTCCCGCTCCCCAGACCGCCGGCGCTCCCGCTCCCCGGGGCCGCCCGGCAGCGTGGCCAGCAACCCCCGCCCCCGCAGCGCTTCCCGCGGCCGCAGCAGTGGCGGCGGCGGCCCGGGCCCCGGCGCCGGCGGCGTAGCGTTTGGCAGTGGCACCCCACGCAACGTGGGCTTCCCCTTCCGCCTGGCCGCCGCCCGTTCCACCCGCACACCCGAGGGCTCCAGCCTGCTGGACTCAGCCATCCTGCCTGGGGGCTCCACAGCCGAGCCGCGCAGCGTGTCCCGGTCTGAGCGGCCCGCCCGGCCGAGCACCCCCACGCGCTCGGCCCGCCCCGCCACACCCACACGCAGCAACCCGCAGCGGCCCCACTCCGCTGCGGGCCTCGCGCCGCCCTCGCCTCGCAACCCTGCCGGGGCCAGGCCAAGGACCGCGGTACCTGGCGGCCCGCCGGCCCGCCCCGCATCCCCAGGCCCAGCCCGCATGCGCCCCGGTGGGCCCGCGCCCCCTGCCAGCCCCCGCCCGGGGCAGGCCAAGCCGCCCGGCACCGCGCGAGTGGGGTTCGCCTCCCCGGCCCCATCACGGCCCGGCGCCGCGAAACCGGCCGCACCCTCCCGCCGCGGCCTCATGGACGGGGACACCACCAGCGGTGCTAGTGCCTCGCCCTCACCCGAGAGGGCCCCCCGGCAGAGCGCCAGCGGCAGGGGCCTGGTGGACACGGACAGCAGCCCCAGCCCCCCGCCCGCCCGGCGGCAGCCACCTGCCCAGCCGCAGCCGCCCTCCACAGCCCTCAGCAGCACCACCGGTGGAGGTTCCAGCAGGCGGTCGAGCCAGGCGGGCGGCGTGGCAAGCCAGCGGCAGAGCACCTCGGGGGCCGCCAGCCAATGGCCCAGTGCCTCAGGCGGCCCAAGCGCAACCTCCCAACGGGCCAGTGCCTCAGGCGGGCCCAGCCAGCGGCCAAGTACCAGTGGAGGGCCCAGCCAGCGGCCAAGCACCTCTGGAGGGCCCAGCCAGCGGCCCAGCATGTCAGGAGGCCCCAGCAGCCACCGACCAAGTGCGTCTGGGTCTGCGACGGGGGGCCCTGCCTCAGGCCTGGCTTCGCCCCGGGCATCCGGTGCCAGACCAGCCACACCCCCATCCAAGCAAACCTCGTCAAGCAGCGGTATAGGGCCTGCTGGGCCTGGCGGCAGGCCGGGATCAAGGGCTGCTTCAGGGTCAGGGTCAGGCGCGGGGTCCGTGGCCGGCAGCCAGCCCGGCTCCCGACGGCCGTCCACCCCACCGTCCCCCATGCAGGGCCAGCCACAGCCGAACGCCAGCGCGCCCGGCTCTAGACGGCCGTCGCAGAGCGCAGGCATGGGTGCAGGCGGCGGAGGGCAAGGCCCGGCAGGCCCGGCTCCGGAGCGCAGCGGCGGGTCGACACACCTCCCACAGGCCCGCTCCCCACTCTCTAGGTCCTCCAACTCCATGTCTCCGCCAGCGGGCAGTACGCCGCCGCGCTCACCGACCGCACCCTCGCCGCAGGCGTCAGCACGCTCAATCGGGGCGGCAGGGGCGGGGCAGGGGCCAGGGGCAGGTGCTCGGGGGGGCCAGATGTCAGCTCAGGCGTCCTCTGGGGGCGGCACGGAGCTGGGGCCAGAGGCAGCAGACGAGTACGAGTACGACTTGGAGGATGATGACGTAGGGGGGCTGGTGGACATGGGTGCAGGGGATGACCTAGGAGGGGACGTGGACCTGGGTGGCGAGGATGAGTTCTGAGCGAGGTGCCATGTGTTATGGGGTCCTGGGTAGCGTTGCGGGGTGCGGGTGCTCGGACGCCAAAGCGTGATGGGCGTGGGGATGTGTGGATACGTGGACAATGACAGAACGAGGCGTGAAGAAAGCTGAAACCTGAAAGGCTGTGTGCATCTCTCGTCGGGCTTCTGGAGTGCAACTGTCCGGCCTGTCACCCCCTGCATCATCCCTCATCAAATGGGTTCGGTCGTGCAACTGCAGGAACGGTTGGGGGTTCCCCTGTAGAACAGCGGGCTCCCTCCTCTCAGTGTGACAATATAGGCAGTGTATTTCTAGGATTGTAACGCACTTAGAATAGAAGGTTCAGTGGGCGTCCTACACCGCGCCAAATAGTCCGTAATCGGTGGCACTTCTATCAACAGCGGCAGGAGAGGTGTTGCTCACCGCTACTTAGGACTAGGGGTTGGAGGCGCTTCTGGGAAGCGCTAGAAAAAGGGCGAGGCCCGGTGCGGGGGCCAGTGCTGCGTACAGGCCCAGGGAGGGGAGAGAGGGCCCAGCCATGCTGGGGCCCTGGCGGTTTGCAGCCTGCGTAGTACTTATGGCGTGCACAATGTGCTGCTGCGCAGCTTGGGGAAGGGTTGGGTGGGAGCCCTGACGTGGTCCCCCGTCCCTTCACCCCTTGCTTGCCCAATCTACTCCCGTGGTTACCTCCTGAGTAACCCTGACTTCCCTTCCCTTCAAAATTCGCCTCCCACATGAGCTCACAGGCCTGGTTTGTGAGCTGACTGGTCCAGAGCTGGCCGCGCGGTGGCATTGCTCTGGGAAATGCCTCGACTGTGCAACCGAAGAGGCAAATAGTTTCGAGTTTCTATTTCATATGTTGAAACCATTTACATGTTAGCATTTATGGATGGGGTACCGAGGGCTGCACCTTCAAGCACGAGACATGCTTGCGGGCCATAGCACGGGGCCAAACTGTTTTCATCACCGGATTGTCTGACAACATCGATGTTGCTTTATGGTTACGGAGGTAGCTGACAGCCATAGGTGGCTTGGCCAGCTTGGTCAACGCCCTGTCCCCGCGGGCGAGCTCCAAATGGTTCCAAATTTCGCATCCGATTTTTGCCGGGAATTCTGGCAAAGAGAAGTTAAAGAGTTAACCGTCTTCTTCCCATACAAATTATCAGCAAGCCGAAAGCTTTTGGTCGGCAGGCACAGACTCACAGACTCACGCACTCACACACTGACAGGGGTGAACCTGGGGGGCTCCGCCCCCCGAAGCGGGGGCCTCGCCCAAAAATACACAAATTAGAACCATTAGTCAGTGATAGGGGAACAATCGGGCGTGCTGCCACGAGGCGTAGGGCTTTGTCGTCAGCACTAACCTGCTGTCTTGCGCGGCTGGAACTTTGCCAAGGCTATACTAAAAAGATGATGCTTTACCGCTTAATAAGGCTATGAGTAACCTGCTAACAGCGACAGGGTGTCTCTCAGCCCGTCTTCCGGCAACATCTCGATGCCCGCGCTGGTGCTCTTCGGCAGAAGGCTACTGATCGCCAGCGATGATATTCCGCTCTTTGCGCTACCAGCAGCTCTGTTCCACACCTTCTGGACGGTTGCCCTTGTCACCGTGCTGCTGCTGTACTCCAACCAGCCTCTTTGCACGGATGAGGGCATGTACCTGCCCTTCCTGGGGGGAGCGGCAGGTGCATTCGCCCTATCGAGCGCCATCGAGTGGGCACTGGTGGCTGTAGGACTGCGTGGTGGGTACGGAAGGCTGGGTCTTGAGGGGTTCAGGTGGACGCAGCTGCCAGCGCCTGTTGTGGAGCCAGCAGGGCCTCACTGGATCTGGCAGGCAGGATGATGCGGACCTCGCTCAGCTACCACCCCTTACCAAAGTAGAGGACCCCTGGCATTCACCGTACCTGTTTAGACCACTTATTGGGCTACTTTTCCCACGCTCAACTGGACCCGTGGGTCGCGCTGTGGTACCTGTTGTTGCCTATACCGCTTACTGTACCACCTCCGCACGCATCCAGCTTGCGTGTGGCGGCAATGTTCCTTCCCATTCGTCGCCTTACTCGCCTTACACAGCAACACCACCACACTGCTTACCTGACCTCCACGAACCCCTCACAGCACCTGCACACTCCGCCCGTGCACTCACACTCATCAACACCAGCCGCTCCACGCCGACTTCCAAACCCATCCCTGGTCCCCAGGCACACCGCTTCAGGCGCACGCCCGCGGCGCGATTGTGCCTCTGCTGGTGGCGCACGGCCTGGTGTCCGCGGCCGAGGTGGCGTTCGCCGCCTACGGCTCGTGGCTGCTGCACGTGGACCACATCCTGTGTCCAGGGTGGAGTCCGCGGCCGCTGGCGGCGGCGCTGGTGGGCACCTCGTGGGCCGTCATTGCGCTCAACTGGTGGGTAGAGGGGAGGTCCTGCCGGTGTGCAGGGGTCTGGCGTGGGTGGGATTGATGGGGGGTGGTGGCTTTTTCGAAAGTTTGGCGACATCAATGAGGCAGCAGCGGGCAAGCATGCCGTGCCATTGGCCATGTGCACTGGGACGCCCAGGCGGGCTTTGCGGCACACGACTGTGGGTTAAGCGCCGGTGTTGGACGAGATGCTGCTTGCAGGAAGTAGCTCAAGATCATGCAACATGAAGCCGATGCGATGCATCGTCACGCGCTTGGCGTGCCCCAAGGCAGTACCAGCATACTGCACAGCAACCTCGCCGTCTCGCCGCGACTTCCCTTTCCCTCCAGGCTGCTCACCCTAATAGCGCTCAACCCATGGCACGGGCTGGGGCTGGTGGAGGCGTGGGAGGCGCGTCTGCTGATGCTGGCGCGTCTGCTGTGCTGCCACGTGGGCGTGCTCACGCAGCAGCAGGCGCACCTGCCAGACAAGTAAGACGCAACGCTACATGATAATAATTCCTGATAGGTGTGGTCGGGACCAGTAAGGATCGTGTGGCCACACCACCTGGAATGTAACATAAAATGTTGAAAAAAAGACCGTCACGCAAGTAACTCGCTGCACCCTTGCGTGCGCCCCGATGTAGGAAGGTGCTTTGCTGCAGGCTATTCGCAGCTTTACTCGGGGGCCCACCAAGGCCGCCGAATGAAACGGGGAACTAAGCCGTTGCGCGGGAGCTGCCAAATGGCCAAGGCTAGGTCCCCACGTGCGATGCCGTGTACGCGACGCCCGTGCCCTCGCGTGCCCTCCGCCGCAGGGAGCCCGCGCTGCGGCGCATCGCCCACCTCACGTCCACGCTGCTGGGCCCCACCGACCTCACCCTCTCCGACGTGGCCACAGCGCTGCTGCTGGTGGCGGCGGCGCAGCGCGAGCGTCGTACGCGGGCCCTCCGCGCAGCCATGATGGCGGCGGTCACCGCGGCAGCGCGCAGCGCGGCGGGGTCTCCCTTGCCCGCCGCGGGCGCACCCACCCGTGGCGGTGCGCTAAGCCACCCCCAAGGACGCGCTCCTGCTGCCACTGGTGCTGGTGGGAGTAGAGCTGGAGCTGGTAGGACTCGGTTTTCAGGAGACGGACAGGGGGCTGGAGCTGGAGCTGGGGTTGCGGGTGGGGCTGGTTCTGTGGCAGTGGTGGAGGACCCGCTGGAGGGGCTGGTGAGCTCTGCCATAGCGGCGGCAGCGGCGGCGGTGGAGCCCCTACTCCGCGCCCCCGACCCGCGCGCGCCGCCGCCGGCGCCAGCGACCGGCACCAGCCCCAGCAACCGTCCTTCGCCGTTCCTTGCGGTACAGTGGCGACCCAGGTCCCAGTCCGGTACCCCACAGCTGCCCACCAAGTCACCCAGCCCTGCGCTGTCCTCCTCCCCTGCCGTGCCGCCGGCATCCAGGGGTCCTAGCCCAGCGGCACCCGGCACCGGTGTGCAGCAGGGACCTGCAGCAGGACCCAGCCCAGTCTTGGGTGGGGAGGCGACAGGAGCTGCTGATGCAGCCGCCGCGCCTCCGCCGGAAGCAGGTGCATTGCCGCCTGCCGCCGGGGGGGCCCCGCCCCCACCGCTGCCTGCGCCGGCAGCCCAAGATACTCTCCAAACGCAGCAAGGGGAGGAGGAGGCAGCAACAGAGGCTGGGGTTGCTGGCGCTGCGCCTGGATCGCCGGATGCCCTGGCTCCGTACAGCCCCAACCTGGCGGAGCAGCTAAGCCACTCTATGACGCTGCTGCATCCCGCCACCTACATCACGCCGGAGGGTGGGTGCAGGGGCAAGAGCACGCGCGGGGCGCGACCAAAGGGAGTGCATTTAAGACATCTACACACGCTCTCCGCTGGGGGCTGCAACTTGGGTTATGTGGAGCCAGGTTGATACCAGGCAGCCCTATGCGGTCCGTCCACGGCTACCCGCCGCGGTCGTGCGTGCTTCCCGTTCTGTCCCGTCGCACATCACGTCACCTTTGCGTTTGGCCGGCCCCTTTCCCCAGGCATGGGCTACCACGTGCATGACCTGGTGCAGGAGATTGTGGGCGAGCTGGCGGGGCCGCAGCACGCGGAGCTGGTTGCGGGGGCACTAGGCGCAACAGGCGGCGCAGCTGCGGCGGCGGTGCCAGGTGGAGAGGGGGTGGGGATTGCGGCTGGCGGCAGCGGCCCGGGTGCTGGCGCGGGCTCGGCGACAACAACGGCTGAGGCGGCGATGGCGGTGGTGGCGGCGGCGGCAGATGCGGCGTCGGTTTCCGGGACGCCTAGGGCGGGGGCTGTGCCTGGTGCAGGGTTCGGCCCCGCCACGGGGGACGCAGCAGGGCCTGCGACGCTGTTGGCTTCATCAACAACTGGAGCTGGGACTGGGGCAGCGGGGGCTGGGGCAGGAGGGGTTGCTGTTGCCGCTCCCCCTGGCGTCGTACAGCCGGCGGCGCTGCAGGGTGCTGTCGCCCCTGCCGCTGCTGCGCCGGGGGTTACGGCGGCGCCTGCTGCTGCCAACCCTGCCGCTGCGGCGGCGGCGGTGAAGCTGGGGGAGGTGGCGCTGGCGGCGGCGTTCGCGGCGGGGCGGGAGGAGGTGGAGTCGTCGGTGCTTCGGGAGGCGCTCATCTACGGCAGGTGGGGTGACCTTGCAGCCTTCGTGGAAGTGGCTGTTGTTCATCACAAGGTACTGTGTCGTACTTTGCGGTTGCACATTGGTACCGTAACTGACAAGGATCTGTACCGCCCACGCAAGTCCTTAGCTGACACGCGTGTGCACGCATGGTACATGGACCACACCCTGACATGGCTTGCGCGCCCGCAACTCCAGCCCCAGTGATGTAGAGGCAGCACCCAGACGTTCTTTGCTCGCCCGCGCCAGGTACGCTGCGGCTATCTACGGCTGCACCAAGGCCCTGCGCCAGCTGCTGCCCGCGGACAGGGCCGCATGGGCCCGACAGGGCCGGCCGCCGGGCGCAGCGCCGCTGTCGGCACGGAGAGCTGCTGCGGCGGCGGCAGCAGCTAGTGCCAACCGCGGCCGCTCCACCGGCGGCGGCGCCCCGGGGGCGGGCCGTAGCGGCGGCGGTGGTGTGGCGGCGGGGCCGCGGCGCATCCGCGTGACGTCGGGCGTGGGCGGCGGCGGGCGGCGGCCGCCGCCAGGCATGCTGACGGCCATCGTCAACTCCGCATCGCTGCTGACGGAGCACGTGCTGTACGTGAACACGCACAACAGCGCGGAGGGCTACCTGCCGTACATGGTGTGCCTGGACCCTGACACCAGGTAGGGAGTGGGGTGGCAGTGAGGTGCGGTGGCGCCGTATCACATGGCAACATGGGACGATGGGGCTGCAGGCTGCAGAAACGAGGATGTGCGCTTCAATGTATGCTGCTAAGTTGTGGTTGCCTTGACTGTTTTCTACCCTCCCACTCGCCCCAGGTCCGTGGTAGTGTCCATCCGTGGCACCTCCAGCGCGGAGGACATCGTCACAGACTGCCTGTGCCAGCCGTACGACGTACGCCAGCACCCCCTGCTGCCGCAACACCTGCTAGAAGAGTGCGTCCGGGCCGCGGCGGCGGCGGCGGGGCCAGGGGTGGGGGCAGGGGCTGCCGCGGGCACGGTCCCCGGCCACCAGGGCTCGGGCTCTCTCAGTGTGTCCAGGGCGTCCTCACTCACCCTGGGCGGGGCCGGGGGCGCGGGTGAGCAGGTGCCAGGGGAGGCGCCCCTGCTGGTGCACGGCGGCATCTGGGCAGGTGGGCGGGGCAGGTGGGAGGGTTAAGGGGATGCCTTGGTTCTGATGGCAACTGGGTGCCAGCACCAAGTGCGCGAATGGGAGAGCGCCGTAGACAATAGCAATGGCAATACCCTCACCTGGTATACTTCCACGTGCCAGTGCCCGGCAAGTGCATCAAGCACACTGGTTCTGTGATCCTAGAATGCGCTCACTTCCATGCATTCCACCCGGCAACCCCTTCCCGTGCAGCCGCCGAGGTCATCATGATGGACCTGCACCGCCACAACATCCTCACCAAGCTGCTGGGGCCCCCCGCCAACGCGCCCCAGGACCTCCCCCTCCCCGCCACCGCAGCCGCCCCCGCACCCCACGCCCCCACCACCAGCTCCCCCCCGCAACCCGCCACCGCCCCCTACACCACCCGCAGCGCCCGCCGCACGCCAGACCCCCACACCCCTCCCGAGCTCCCAGAGTTCTCACGCATTGCCATGGAGTCTGACACGGAAAACCTCCCCCGCCTGACCTCTGCCGACCCACTGGCGGCCCGAGGCAGCAGCGGCTTCTGGGGTCAGCTGCTTGGCATCCAATCCACCCGGCAGCAATCCGGCATCACCGCCCTACCCCCAGGACATCCCCTGGCGCCCCCCTGCTGCCCCCAGGCGCCCAACCCACCCCTCTCCCCGCACCAGCAAGTTTCAAAGCGGGCCGAGGCCTCTCGGCACGGCTGGACGGACGCGGGGATGGAGGTTAGGGGCGTGGGTTACGACGTTGGGAGGTCGCGGAAGAAGGGGCGTATGGGAGAGTACGGCAAGTTGCAGCAGGAGGATGCGGACAGCTTGAGCGGCAGTGGCCTGGACAGCGACGCAAGCGGTGAGCAACTGGAACCCGAGGAGGGCCTGGGCAGGGCGGCGGATGACGGGGGCATGGGCGTGGGTGTGGGGCACCGGCAGTTGGACCGGGGGCCCAGCCTGGCCAGCAGCAGCAGTAGCAGCAGCGGTGTCGTTCCGGGGGGCGTGCGCCTGCGCACCTTCCCCCCGCTGCTGTTCGGCAGGAGGGCCGGGCAGCAGGGCCCCGGAGAAACTGCTGCCAACCAACCGGCCGCCCGGCCCCCGCGCCCCGCCCCTGTAGGCCTCCCGCCCCGGCAGCTGCCGACGTCGACGTATGCGGGGGCAGGAGGTGCACCGGGGGGTGCCCCCGTGCTGCAGTCGGCACTGGCGTCGCACTCCATGGCGGCAGGAAGGGAAGGGGCAGATGACGTGCGCTGGCGGGACCGCATCCAAGCAGCGCTGGGCGAGGGCGCGGCGGGGGCGAGGGACGTGGCGGCGGCGGCGCGCGCAGCGGCGGCGGCGGCAGCCCGCGCCGTCGGCCTGGGCCTCCGTCGCGGTCAGCAGCCGTACACGCGGGTCCCGGGTACTGCAGAAGCGGCGCCGTACATGTACGAGCGGCTGGAGATGCCGAGGGACATTGAGAGCGGGGCGGCGGGTTCGGCGGCGGCAAGGGGTAACGCGCTGGGTAGACCCGAGGCTGCAGGGCCAAGGATCAGTGACGGCGGGGCGGCGGCGACCCGGCGGCGCAGTATGTCGGACGCGGAGGCGGCGGAAGCGGTGCCACGTCGTACGGCGGTGGCGGCGGCGGGTGGCGGGGCCCAGCGCTGGTGGCGGCGAGGCTGGGCGGCGGGACGCGGGGGAGGCGGCTGCGGAGGCGTGATGGCGGCCCCTGGCGCCGCGGCGTCCGGGGCGGCGGCGGGGCCGCTGCAGCCGCCGGACCAGGGGCGCTTGTTGCCGGTGAGTGGTAACTCGATGAGTAGTCATGTACGGGACTATAACACTTGACACAGCACAGCTGGTACAACCATCTGTACAACGTCGCTACACCGCCTTTGCGTGCGCCTGCGTATGCTATGCGAGGTGCCACCTTCTATCGCCATGCACATCGCGTTTGTGTACGCCATGACCGCAGGCGGGGCCCCGTGAGTTCGACAACCTGGTCTCGGAGCACCTTCTGCCGCCCGACCAGCAGCGCGAGCGGGAGCGGGAGGTGCTGCCGGGGCCGCGGCGGGCGGTGTCCCTGGGCCCCGGGGCAGGGCCGGTCGCGGGGCTCGGGCAGGGGGCGGGGCCGGTCTGGCGGCCGCCGCCACGAGGCGACCGCGCGCGGGGTGCGACCGGCAGGGCTGGGCCCCGGCAGGGCTCTGGGCACGAGGAGCTACTTCTGGGGGAGTGGGGCACCGGGCGGAGGCAGCAGCAGCGCTTCGGGCCTGTGCATGAGGAAGAGGAGCAGCCGCATGAGGAGGGCGGACCGGGGCTAGGGGTGGGGCAGCAGCAGCAGCAGGCGGGGCAGGGGAGGACCAGCGGAGGGGGTGCGTCGGAGGAGGGGAACCGCGGCGGTGGCGGGGTTGTGGCCGACGGAGACGGGGAGGACGAGGGGCGCGGGGTGCAGGTGCCGTACGACTGCAGCGGTTGGCGGTTGGTGGTTACGGGGCACAGCCTTGGGGCCGGCGCGGCGGCGCTGCTGGCGCTGCTGCTGCGGCCCTCCTACCCCAACGTGCAGTGCTGGGCCTTCTCGCCTCCAGGTGGGCCGGCATGTGGGCAGGCGCGGGTGGGAAGGTGCAGCCGACCGCTGCACGGTGTGCTTGTGTAGGTCTCACACCGCGCATGCCTTACTGCCTTTGAAGGCCCAAGCTGTGCTAAACGACCGCCGGCTATGTGCTTTCAAATTGTATAATACCCCCTTCGGGTTGGTGCTTGCACAATCTATGCCCAAAGGGCCCGAAGGGGAGCAGTAAAAAGAAGACCCGATGCCGGGCTGTGTGCTGTTAGGCATTGCCGCATTTCCTTTCCTCCCAGTCCGACTATCCCCGCTATCCCCGCTGTAACCTTGCAAACCCGTCAACCCTCGGTATGGTCGCCCCGTGCGCCTCCTCGGCCGCCCACCCAGGCAACCTGCTGAGCCCCGCGCTGAGCCGCGCGCTGTCCCCCTTCGTGGTGGCGGTGGTGAGCGGCAAGGACCTCATCCCGCGGCTGTCGCTCAACAGTCTGGAGCGGCTGCGGGACGACATGGTCACCTCCCTGGCGCGCTGCAGGTGGGGGCAGGGGAGGGCGGGGTGGGGGCAGGGGGCGGGGGCAGGGGGCGGGCGGGGCACAAGTGGCGTGGTGCAGGTGGGGCCAGGGAGACGGGGTGGGGGCAGGGGCTGGAGGGAGGCGCGGGAAGGAGGGACCGGGGTGCGCAGCTGGCAACAAGGATCAAGGGAGGAGCAGTTGGGAGCATGTGAGAGTAGGTAGGGCAGTGTGGGCAGCGCTGGGGATGTTATTGCTCGGGCTTGGAAAGCCGGCGGGAGCAGCTGGATGGGTAGTGTATGGGCTTCGGCACACGAGTCTGAAAGGTCCACAGCCAACCTCGGCCGTAGCAGGAGCGCTCGGCAGCCGCCAAATGGAGCTGTTGCAATTATGCAATACCACCGTAATGTGGATAAGCAGCGGATTACTGACCGTTCAAGTAACCGAGCCAAGTGCTGAAACCCACTCGCATAACCCGTGTCGCATGGCCCCCACAGGCACAGCAAGGCCAGTGTGCTGCTGGGCAGCCTCAGCCGCCGCAACAGGCTGCGGCGCGCCGGGCGGCTGCTGCTGCCGTACAATGCCATGCCGCCCGAGGCACGTGCCTGGCTGCGTGCCTACCACACGGCGGTACGGGGCAGCGACGCCAGGCACCCCGAGCTGCACCCACCGGGCAGGGTGAGCAGCGGGCGCCGGACAGTAGATCGCCAGGCACAAAGCTGGGCTGGTCCTGTTGGACATCGCGTAAGAGAGGAGTGCTTGTAGATAAAGTTGTAGGAGTGCTTTTGTGGCCCTGTGGCAAGGGCCTGGGTGATCTTGGGCGCATGGGCGCGCATGCATCTTGAACAGCCATGGTTCTCATAGTTGTGCTTGAGCCGGCCATGATACCGTAATGGGCTAAGAGTGGCACCCCCCTTGTGCCTTGCGCCTTGTGCCTACCCATGCAACGTGCAGGTGCTGTACCTGCAGCCAAGTGCACACCTGGAGATCTACCGCCGCCACAAGAAGCATTACGGCGCCACCACACCACAGCCGGAACCACCAGCAGGGCCCGGGGGCACAACCCCATCCTCTAGGGCACCCACACAGGCAGGGGGAGGTGCACCCGGCCTGGCGGCAGCTGACGAGGCGATGGCGGGGCTGATGGATGAAGACTTCGATGAGCTGGGGCCAGATGGCCGGGGGATGCAGGCGGGGGGCCGGCGGCGGCCGTACCGTCCCGTGTGGGTTACGCCTGGGGAGCTGATGGGTGAGGGCATCCTGGCCTCCACCCGCATGCTGCAGGACCACAGCATCACGCTGTGCACGCTGCCGGCACTCATTGGGCTGGTGGGCAGGGGTGGGGAGGCGGTGCAGGCTGGACGGAGCAGGTTGCGCGGCCGTTAAAAGGCCGAGGCGTGCGATGGTGCGTGGGGGCGTAATGTTCCATGGGCCGTCGATTGGCCCAAGGGATAAGGCAAGTGAGATCGTTGGGGTACCGTGCGACTGAAGGCGAGAGGATGCCAGAATTGACCTCGTTAGCACCACTACATGTCTACGGTGTTATTAATTCCCTTTCACAACTGTCTTTTTGTGTTTCTTCCTCCTCTTGACGACGCCTGGGGGCGCGTGGGGCCGTGCTGCATGGGACTGCATGGGACTGCCGAGTGCCGCCTAGCTCAGAAGCCAGGGTACCTGGTAAAGTTGGACAAATGCTTCCCGACCCCGCTGTTACATAAGTCATCGTATAGCAGCATGCAGGCATAACGCATAAGCGGCACATCCACCGCTTCCGCCAGGCGATTTCGCACACAGTCGTGGACACAGCAGAGCCCCCCGGAAGCGCGCCCCTTCATCAGCTACGCGCAACGTATAGCAAAATGGAGCTTGCAGCCTCCCTCACGTCAACACTGCTGGCTGTCTTGGTACTGTACAGCGTAGCAAAGCTGACGATGACCGCACTTCGGCGTTCCGAGGCCAGTTCCGGCCCAGCGACCCATGGGTCAGAAGCAAGCGAAGTAGATCAGCCGGAGCAGGCCAGACCCCAGGGGCTCGCATCGGAAACCTTATTGTTTGACGCTATATTAGCGGCTGACCATACCGCGCAGAGGATCTTCTTCAGCACCCTGGCGGCGCAGTCTCCCGCTGACGCGCGGAGCTTCCGGCTGTCCTGCCGCGCAGCGCGGGACCTGGCAGACAGCCTGCTTACCTCGCCTGTTATTATATGGGCCGGTGGCGTGGTTGGTGGAGGGCAGGACCAGGGTGTGGCGGAGGCGGCCAAGGCTGCGTGGGCGGCCGCGGGTGGCGAGGTGGTGGAGGCCCTGCGCGCGACGGCAAGGCGCTGGCCCCACCGTACCGAGCTGCACCTGCACCTCAAAGGTATGCAGCAGGTGAAAGGGGTTGTACCTGCCTGAGCAGGAGCAAGCCCTCCCAGGCTCTGGGTGGCTTGGGAGGGCACAGGAGGGTGCAGGGCTGGTTTCTTCCGCCAAGGCATTTTATCAGTTCTGATAAAACCCAACCCCCAAAAGTCCCAGTATTTTATGAAAGGGTCTATGCCATGCAGTGTAGCACCTGAAATTTCGAAAACAAAATAAAATACCCCTGTCCAGCCCCGTTTTCTTTTATCAGATTCGATAAAATCCTCTGATTTTGGCGCCGCTGCGCGGCCGGAAAGCGGCGGCATTCTGTGAAAATAAAATAAGATACCAGCCCTGCATGGCACGTGCTGGCCGCAGGGTTGAAGCATAGCACCTGCTCAGTGCGTTAACCTTGCGCCACGTGTACGGTACGTTCCCATGGCACTTGAACTGCAGTGGTGCTTGCTGCTTAATGTCGTGCCCACACTGGTTGTGGTGCATCCCGCCCGCAGGGCTCCTACCCATTCACGCCAAGGAGTTCGCTTCGCCGCTGGCTGCTGCGGCCGCTGAGGGGCTGCGGCTGCCGGGCGTGGCCAGCCTCACCCTGAGCCTGGAGCGGGCGGCTGCAACTCCCACTGATGAGGGCGACGAGGAGGATGCGGTGCACGAGGAGGGAGAGGAGGGCAAGGGCGGCAATGCAGGTCACAGCGGAGTAACGACGACGGATGGCAGTTTGGGTGACAGCGTTGGCGAGGGCGGGGAGGGGCAGCTGCAGGAGGGGGAGGGAGAAGTAGGAGGAGAGGACAAGGGCGGCGATGACGGTTGTAACGGAGAAGTTGAGGAGGGCGGTCCAGGGAGTATCAACAGCGAGGAGGGCGGGGAGGAGGGGGCGCTGGAGGAGGGGGAGGAAGGAGAGGAGGAGGACGAAGACGATGAGGAGGAAGGCGATTCATCGGTAGGTGCAGCGAGGTGCAGCATGTACGTGTGTCTGTAGAGGTAGGGAGGGACGTGGCTGCTTTTGGCCGATCAAGACACTGGGTCCCAGACACCTGAACGCCTGTGGCCTGTGGCCTGTGGCCTGGCCATGCTATGCTGCATAGCAAACTCACGAACAAGCACGAAGAGAGCGCGCGCAAGACTGCATGCGGCGGCAGGCTGCGTGTGTTTTTTCCCCAACCTAAATGAACCTTTTAGCCTGTCCGAGTCTGACGCTAGGGTGGGTTTTTGCAGGCAAGCAACCCCAGTGCTGGAACTTTTTGCCCCCCGTCCCCACTCCCCAGCAGGATTTCCTTGTGGCAACTTCCACTGACCTCCAGCACCTGGTCACGACCCTGCACTGCGTGTGCCCTTCGCTGGACTGCCTGCGCGTCCAAACCCCCGGCGGGGACTGGGATATCGCTGTCATTGTCAGCGACAACAGCAGCGGTGAAGGCCAGGAGGGAGACTCCCTAGGGTGCCTTCACTACCTGCGCGCCTTCCACGGCCCCGACTGGCTGGCGCTGCAGCCGCTGGTGCTGGGCGCGTGCAGCGGCGGGCTGGAGCAGCTGGGGGTGCACTGTCGTGCGTCCAGCGGGGGCACGGAGGGCTTCATCAGCACCCTCAGCAAGGCCCTGGTGCTGCTGCCTCAACTGCAGCTGCTGAGGCTGCACGGTGCGGGGCGTATCAGCCACCGGTATGCCGTCATGCCGGATTTCACCATCGTGCTGCATGACACCATGGACTTGTTGGGCCCGCTGCTGCGCGTGCTGCCCCCGCAGCTGGCCACCCTGGAGCTGGTGGACTGCGACATGAGGGTGCACAGCCCGCTGCATGGCTCGCAGCGAATTGCTGTCAAGCATGTGGGGTTAGTGCTCCAACTCCACGAGAGGCAGCTATGGGTGGGGGACATGGCGGGCGACGACGGCAGGCCCGTGAGGGTAGGCACAGCGGAGGAGGTGGCTGCACTTCTCTGCACCGTGCTTGGCCGCGGCGACGGGGCCCCCGCGGGAAGCGAGGAAGCAACTGGCAGTGGGGGTGCCGGAGGCAGCAGCGGTGGCAGCAGCTTCGCGTTACACAATGTGGAGCTGCGGGGTATGTCGCTTCGGCTGCCGTCTGGAGAGGGCAGCAGTGTCGGGCTGGGGGCAGCGGCCTCTGCAGGGGCACTGGGGTGGATCCGGGACTTTGCCCGGCGCACCCCTGTGCGGCTTGGGAGGCTGCTGCTGCAGCTGCCCGACGCAGTGGACGAGGAGGGGCTGCAGGGTGCACTGCAGGAGCTGCAAGCGTTCTTGCTGGTGCTGTCCGGGCCCGTGGGCTGTGCGGTGGTGTCGTGCACTGGGGAGGCGGACGTGAGGCACGTGGTGTCGGTGGTCACGACCCTGCTGGATGTGGGGTTGGAGGCGGAGGGGAGGAGGCCGGGGAAGGTGGAGGTGCGGGGCTGCAGGAGGGAGGTGTGGGAGGAGGCAGTGGCGGGAGCTGCTGCGGGCGTGGGTGCGGGTGCTGCTGGGGTGGGAGCGCTGATGGTGTGGGGAGGCGTGGAGGCAGGCGACATGTCCTGAGGGCTGCATGTAGAGCGCTAGCCCGGCCATCTGAGTTGGTAGGCTGAATGCGACACACCTTCCACTCGTGCAGTATCGGGCGCAATAGATGACCATGCGCAGAGATTGCCTGAGAGACGTGCAGTGGTTCGGTGGTAGCCGCTGAGCGCCGCTTGGGGCCCTGAGGCCTGTTGCAGTTGGGCTAGGGCTCAATCGACCGCCGTATTGGTACTTGTGGGTTGCAGTTGTGCAACTGCACTTGGAGTACGCGGGCCTAAAATAGTTATGACCGGTTGGGCACGAGTGCGACTCAAGGCCGTAGTATGTGAGGTTTTACCAAGGAAATGGTCCCCACGTTCCCAGCTGTCCCTACGTGTCTTCTCGCTCTCCCAGGGAAGGCGGCCAGGCGGGCCAGACATAGAGCGAGACAGCCAGGGGAGCCCCGTGTGTATGTGCGTCAAATAGCCGCCTAGTGAGCGCGCCGTGGGCTGACATCCGACAACCCACGTCCGATACAGCGCTATGTCGGGATCAGCATCTTGCTGAGCCTCAAGATTTAACCCCTGTTGTGCTTATAGCCCTTAGCCGGACACGCACGCTATGGCTTCTGCATACAGATGTTCCGGGACCGACCTTGTGCCGACTCGTGGGTCTCGACAAAACCATGGAAAGCACCAATCAGAGCTCACGCCTGAACCCTGTCTTCTGGATGCCATAATTCAAGTGGACCACGCTGCTAAGAGCATCTTCGTCGGCAGCCTCCAGGGGCACTCTGCGGCCGACGCGCGAAGCTTTCGGATATGCTGCCGCGCTGCGCGAGACCTGCTTGACAGCGTACTGACCTCGCCAGTGAAGCGCTGCGTAGCTGGCGGCGGCAGGAAGCGCGGGGAGGAGGCGGAGAACCGAGCAGCCTGGTCGGCGGCAGCGGCCGCAGCAGTGGATGCGCTGCGGGTGACTGCCAGGCGCTGGCCTCGCAGGGCCGAGCTACGTCTGCATCTCAGCGGTGCGTGGGACGGTGGCTTAGGGTGGTACGTGTGTCAACATGCATGGTGTGCACAGGCACGAGCAAGTCTAGCACCGACGCGTGCGCGGTGGACCCAGTTGCTCCCGCATGGAACCGCGGGGCGCGGGGCCATACCGGCGCTGCTAGAATACAGGTGCTCGCACCCAGCGCCAGCTACAAGCAAATCGTCCACCCTCGTTCACGTACATACAGCTCTTTGGTCCCCACGGTTCCCACCCACGGTCCCACCCGCAGCCGCCTTCCCCGTCTACCTCGTGGAGGTAGACGCCGCCTTATCGGAGGCGGCGGCTGAGGGGCTGCGGCTGCCGGGCGTGACGAGCCTAAGCCTGAGCCTGGAGCAGCAGGAAGACCACGAGGGCAGCAGTGAAGGCTCAAAGAAAGACTGGGAGCGGGAAGACTTCAGTGTAAGTACTTCATGCATGAGGCACAGGGGCATCCCGGGGAGCGCGGACCAAGGGCGGACTGTGTATACATGCATGGGTACCCCGTTCAACCATGTGCCGCTTGAACATGGTACTGAAGTGCACATGAGTGCCCTGGCTACTGGGGCTGTTGACTCCCAGGCCAATCTTCATGGTACAGTGACAGCGGCGGTTTGTCTACCTGCATGAGTGCGTGTGCGAGGCAAGATTCGCATGGGGCGCAGAGGGACGGGGTGGCCCCCGTAGCCTCTGTCTCCCATCATATGTATGATGAACAGCCAGGAGCGGACCTATCTGAAGTCGTCCCGCGTGTGCCTGCACGTGCCTGCTGCATGTGCATCTGGACGCCCGCGCCTGAGGTGTCGCGCACATAGCAGCAGCATTCGCTGGCACGTGACCGCCGTGCTACCCACCGCCATCGTCCCACCCGATGCCATTCCCTGTGCACGTGGGCGTACCCGTCTTCATGTACCGTACCGGTGACTGCATCCCACAGGTGCGCCGACTGCGGGCAAGTCCGTGGGACCCCCTGCATCTGGTCGCAGCCCTGGCCGACCTGTGCCCATCCCTCAAGACCCTGCACATCCACGCGCCCCAGGCTGACGACCTACAGGCTCTACTGGGCGCGTTGCCAGAAGCACTGTGCGCCAGCAGCAGCAGCAGCCACAGGGGTGGCAGCAGCAGCGGAGGGGAACAGTTTGGGGGCCTTCAGGTGTGCCTGCCCCACCTTCGATCCCTCCACGCCCCTGACTGGCTGGCGCTGCAGCCGCAGGTGCTGGCCGCGTGCAGCGGCGGGCTGGAGCAGCTGGGGGTGCGGTGCGGCCCCTACCTCGGGGTCACGCAGGGCTTCATGGCAGCACTGCGCAAGGGCCTGCAGCTGCTGCCCGCACTGCACCTCCTGAGGCTGCAGCGCCTGGGACACACTGTCCGGTATTCCCAAGACCTTCTGGGCCCAGGGACGCAGCTCTGAGTGTACGATACCGTGGACTTCATGGGCCCGCTGCTGCGCGTGCTGCCCCCGCAGCTGGCCACCCTGGAGCTGCCGGACTGCGACATGAGGGTGCACAGCCCGCTGCAGGACGAGCCGGACGCAGCCATCCAGCTAAAACACATGAACCTGGTGTTGCAGCTGCAGGAGGGGCAGCTGTACGTCGGGGACGTAGCGGACGTGGGCGGACACCTTTCGAGGCTCACCACACCGGAGGAGGCGGCAACGCTGGTCCACACGGTCATGGAGGCCACACGCACGAACCTTCACAACGACGTGGGCTTGCCAGCTGCCAGCAGCCGTGGCGAGGGTAAAGTGGATGGGAGTGTGTTATTTGGCGACAGTGGTGGCAGCGGGAGCGACGGCGGCGGCGGTTTCAAGTTGCGGTGTGTTGTGCTGCGGGGGCTGCCATTCCGGCTGCCGTCAGGGGATGGCAGGCATCGGAGGCCAGGGGCAGATGCGTCTGCAGGGGGCGTGGAGTGGATCAAGGCCTTCGCACGATGTATGCCTGTGCATCTGGAGAAGCTTCTGGTGCGGCTACCGTACGCAGTAGACGGTGCGAGGCTGCAGGGCACGCTGGAGGAGCTGCAGCAGCTGCTGCACGTGCTGGCGGGGCCCGTGGGCTGTGTGGTGGTGTCGTGCGTGGGGGGCGCACGGGTTGGGCACGTGGTGGATGTGCTGGTGGCCTTGCTGGGTGTGGGGCTGGAGGTTGCAGGGAGGCGGCCGGAGCGGATCGAGGTGCGGGGTTGCAGGAGGCACGTGTTGGCGAAGGCGGTGGCTGAGGCAGCGTCCAGCGTGGGTATGGCTACGGAGGTGTGCGAGCAGCTAGTCCAGGCCGGCTGAGAGCGAAAGCATTTGGTGTTAAGTCATTTCTACCGGCAATTGTTTGTCGTGGTTGCCATGGGTATGACTGGCATGCTGTTCAATTGCTGCTGGCCCGGCGCGGCAAAGCAGCAGTAGCACGTAGCGGCAGTTCCGAGTTCGTTGCCTATACGGACGGATGCGCCCGGCGGCCAGGAGGTACAGGTTAAGCCAGTCCAAACAGGGTGCCAATCCGGCACACATACCGCTGCAAGGGCCGCGGCAAGTTGGTAGTGCCGCGGATCACGTGTGCCCAGGTTATAGGAAGGCAGCTGCGCCTGCCGTACGGTGGGATGTAGCATTAAGCTTTGAGCCTACTGGCTTGGGCGTGTGGCTTGGGCGTTGGGCCCTGCCGTAAGCAAGGGATCGAGGCTGTGGGTCGAGTACCGCATACAAGCATGCCTTGGGCATCATGTGGGGCCGTGCATGCCATGTGTTGCTGCCTATTGGTCATAACGGATTGGTGTCCAAGACTCCAGTGGCATCTCGTCACCGTAGGTGAGGGTTAGATCAGGCAGGTTCAGGTCGTCACACTCTGGCCGTGTGTCGGGTTTGCTCTGCGACAGACATGGCGCCTTGTGCCTTGGCATGAGATAGTGGGTTCGGGTTACGTGCTAGTTGTAGGGATAGTGAAGTGTGGCCCATGCTTGCGTGCTGGGTCGTCATTTTGGGCACCACGTGCCGCGCTACCTTACGGCACCCATGGCGGGCCACTGGCGGCTCCATGGTGGCATTGCGCTACGGTGGTGTGTCGTCGCTGCTCGGAGTCACCGTACGGCCGGGTGTTCTGGGGTGGCTGCCGTGCAGCATGGTGAGGTTCCGCCAACAGTGTGCAGCCGTGCGGCACTTCCTTGCAGGGGTCAGCTGCTTCGTTGCTTAGTAATGGGGTGACGTATGAAGGCTCCGGTGCCCCGGGCATGGGGCATCCGTGCACAAAGGCTGCTGCTTATGTAGTGACACGCGAACAGCTGCAGTATTGTCCATGGGGATCTGCGCGTGCCGGTATGCGAGGCAACGTCCCTGGCTGGGGTCGTCTGGGCTCCTGCACTGCGCCCGGATGCGGGGCTGCCGGTTGCAACCAGACGGCAACCACAAAAGGCATGGATGTTTTTTTTTCTTCGTGAGAAGGTTACAGGGGCTAGGAATTCGGTGCTTGGCAAGCACTTGTGGGCGGATGTTACAGAGCAGTGTGGATCGACAAGGCGCGAACCAGAGCATCTGCACCTGTAATCAGTGCAATGCACCAGTATCCTTGCAGTTGGAGCAATGTCAATGCCACAGCCAACATGCCATACCTGTTGTGGCATGACCATGTGTGCACACAGCAGCTGGTCGTGCATGATGCTGTCAACGAACAACGGTCAAGCAACTATGCAGCTACCGACGTCATAACCAGCAGAGCCAGAGCACGTCACAGCATGGTATTCAACTAAAAATCGCCCTGCCGCCATCACAGCCTGCGCCATAAATAAAAACTCACAAGCGACACTATTGCAAGGGCAGAAGCCCCAGAGCCCTGTAGCTCGTGCCGTATCAGGGACAATCGCCCTGCATCCTACATCTCTCGTCCTCACTGCCCGTGCAGTACGTTCGAGACTCTAAAGCAGCCCAACAGCACACACTGTGCTGGCCACTGCCCCGACGGAGCACCGGAAACCCCACTGCACGCGTTCCGGCACACTACCCACTACCCTCTACAGGTTCGGTACACGTTTAGCTGCGTGAAGCCATGTGCCGTCGCGCACTGTGCACCCTCCTGTGCTCCAAACGCTTGCTGTCAGCCTCTTTGTGCTTTGCAGCCTTTGCACCCAGTCCCGTGCCCCAACCCCAAAGCTTGTACCCACTCCCTCCCCCGCCACAATCCTTGGCTCCCTCCCATTACGTAAAAAGACAGTGCTCAGGCAAAATTAAGCACAACGTACTGTCTTAGTACTGCAAATGCGCCATGCGCCATAACCCCGACAACACCCCATGTGCCATTTCCCCGACCCCTGCCCCCTCAGATTCGCCACGCGGGCTTGGTCCCCTTGGCCGCTTTGGCCGCCTCCTTCCTCGCCGCCTTTTTGACCTCCTTCTGCCCCCGCCCCTCTTCCTGCCGCTGCACGCCGCTCAGGGCCCTGCCCTCGCGCGCCTCCGCCGCCTCCACTTTCCGCAGCATCGCCCCCAGCCGCTCCACCAGCTGGCCCGCGTCCGGCCGCGCAGAGGGCAGCAGCGCAGTGCACTCATCCGCCAGCCGCCCCAGGTCCTCAATCAGGCGCATATCCCACGGCTTCAGCAAGCAGCCGTCGTACGGCAGGCTCCAGGGCTTGCGCGGCCCCTGCTCCGCCAGCCGCCCCTCCACAGCGCTACGGAGCTCGCCCAGCCCAACGCGCACGGACACCCCAAACTGGTGCACCTGGGACGCGTAGCTCACGTGCGGCACGCCGGCGCAGCGCTGGGGCTCCTCCCCTGCCGCCGCCTCCGCCTTCACGCCCAGCTCCTGCAGCTGGCTGGGCCCCAGCGCCCCGCTCCGAACCCCCTCCACCAGCCGCCCCAGCGCCGGCATGTCCTTCTTGAGCTCCGCAGCTTCCAGCAGCTCCTCCACCGTGCCGCCGTACGCCATGGCGAGCGACACGTGGTTGCTAAGCATCTCGGGTGCGGCGTAGTCGGGCGTGAAGGGGTGCGGCCACAGGGCCACGGGCATGGAGCCGCCCTTTGCAGTGCGCACCACCGCGCAGCCGCAGCCGCAGCTGCTGCCGCCGGCGCTGCTGGTCCCATCAAAGGACCCCTCGCCAGAGGGCAGGGGCAGCAGCCGCGCCCCGTCCAGGTCGATCAGCCGCACCCTGCACCCCGGGTCCACCACCGCGTTCTCAAACTTGTTGTCCGGCAGCAGCACGCCGGCGCGCCGCAGGGCCTGCAGCGCCTGGGCCTTGCCCACCATGAGACCCAGCAGCCAGCGATAGCACGGCCACTCCGTGCGGTTGCGCGCCGCCTCCCCCATCAGCTTCATGCACTGCCGTAGACTGCCGTACTGCGCCAGCTCCGTCTCGATCACCAGCTCGAAGCGCAGCGGCGCGTCGCGGCCCTCCCTGCTCCGCGCTGCTGTGTTCCACTCCACGTCGGGCACCACGCCCCACCGCTGTATGGGCACCACGTACATCAGCAAGGCCGGGTCAACCGCCCGGAGCCGCTCCGTAACCGCCATGTACGACCTGAGCTCGCGGTAGGCGTACTCGGGTACGGCAGGCTTGTACGGGGAGGAGGAGGAGGAGGAGGAGGCTGCGGCTGAGGCGGCACCAGAGCTGGCAGTGTTGCGCTGCAGCCCGGAGCTGAGGTGGGCGACCTGCATGTTGAGGAGCTGCACCTGGCTGACCTCAAAGGCCACGCGCTTTTGCACCACGGTCGTGCCGTCCGGCAGGGTGCCCGCCTGCGTGACGCGGGGCAGGGGGCCGCCGCTGTGCTGCAGGGTGCGCTGGGGGGCGAAGGCGGCGAGCTCCTTGCCGGGGCGCATCAGGTCGCCGGCGCCGGAGCAGCGGGACACCTCGTGGGCGATGGTGGCGGTGTGCTTCCATGCGGTCTGCTCGGGCTGGGAGGGCGGCAGGAACGCGATCAGCTTGTTGAGCAGGAGTGTGGTAGCGGAGGGCTCGGGCTGAGACGGTGTCGCTTGAGCCGGCGGTGCTTGCTGTGGCGGCTGCTGCATTTGCTGCTGCAGTGGCGGCTCGAAGCACAGAGCGCGGCGGCTGTGCAGCGGGCCTGGCGTTTCCGTCGGCTTGGGGAGGGCAGACGGGGAGGTGGTGGTGGTGGTGGAAGCAGGGCTGTCGAAGCAGGGCGAACGGATGGGAGACAGGGCGGGGTTGCCGCTCACGGTGGAGGCGGGGCTGAGTGCCAGCAGGCTGCCTGGTGAGCCGCATGCCGACTCGCAGCTGGTGGAACCGGTCGTGCCCATGGCAGGGGTGCGGGTAGGGCTGTTGGCGCCCAGGACAGGCTCACTGGTCCACTGGGCGGTGGCGCTGTCTGCCGCTGTTGCAGTGTCTGCCACCAGGGCTGGCTCAGAGGTGGCCCTCAGCACGGGGGTCCGGGGGCTGCAGGGGATGTCCTCCGTGGGAACGGGGCGGTATGGGGACGTGCAGGGTGCTGGGGCCGCAGCGGCCGGGGAGGACGCGGCGGGCGGGGGGCAGGCAGGGGTGCCGATGGTGGAGGGGTGGCAGATGATGGAGTCTTGGCAGGCGGTGTAGTGGGTTGTGGCCTCCGTTGGGAGGGCGAGGGGGTGGGGTCTAGGACTCATGGCGTCTGTGGCCGTGTGGTGGGCCTGAGGGTGGGTGGTAAGGGCACCATGAGGCACAGGAACGATGTGACGGCGCTGGGCGGCGTTGTGCAAAGAAGGTATGATGGCTTGCTTGCGATTCTGCTCCGACTCGCGCAGCACGCAAGCCTCATACGGAGCAGGAAACCATGGGCCTGCAAGCTGGCGAACTGCTATGCTGGCACAGCGCCCCGCAACCCTGCTCCCAACCATGACGTGCATGATGCTCCATAGAAGTAAGTGCTGTCTTGAGCTGCAGTGCTGCAAATGCCTGTTATGCAAGTGAGTGTCATTCCGCGTGGAATGTCGCGACGTACCGTACCCAGCCCCACCTTGTGAACGTCAGCGGAAGGCAGGGCGGTGCTGCTGTAGCAGCAGGACCGCTTGGACACAGCTGTTTGAGGTGCTTCCTAGCCTACATTACATGACGGTCACATGAGGGAGTTAGCCAGCGATGGTGCGGCGAGCGCGTCCTGTGTTGGAGCCGGCGCATAGACATGTCTGTAAGACCATGTCCGGTCACCTGGACCATGCAAGTGCAGATACTGGGACTGCAGCACCAACTCGTCTTTCACTGCTGTTGAACAAGTCGTTGTTGCTCACGCGTGTGATGGGGTACAACCTGGCGTTGCTTTCGACATACGATGGTTGGCAGAAGGTTACCGCGCGCACCCGGTCTCTCTCACCCCGGCTTTCGTAGCACCACGTCAAGCACCAGGCCAAATTATATTACAATAGCTCTTGTCGCCTGTGGCCCGGGGAAGATGAGGCAGTTGCACGCCTCGTTGCCTCGTCAGCCGTTGGTCGCGTTATATTGAGAAGGACAGACTGATACTGAGTTCTTGTACTATAATCATAGATATAAGGTTTGAGCAGCTTCAATTATTCTGCTGCGATTCAGGTTAGAAAAGGCTATGAAGGCTGCCGCGCGATTGGGCGGGCTACACAGCGGGCTACTGGTATACGGCGCGCATGCAGTGCACACCAGCGAGCATCGGGAAATTACTACAAAATAATATTATGAGTAGCTTTATGGTTTGGACATGCCATGCACTGAGGCCGTGCAAGCCTAGGGTGTTACGGACGAACTAACCGCGGGCCGCGGTTCGTGATAGGGCTCCCCTGCCGCACCGACAACGCGGGCTTCTCCCGGCTGTTCAGCGGAGCGCCCATGCTTCATTCCCATACCTCACAGTATTTGCGCGTCATAGAACATAGCACGGATGCCTGCAGGCTGCAGGCGCATCAGCACACGGTAACAGGAACTTACGGACACCAGGGTCCCTTACGGACATGCCCACCCAAGCATAGGCCACCTCTCTGGCATGTGCCGGCATGGCCGCAACCCTACGGCGTATTGTAGCGCCTTACGTCTACGACGTTCCTGTATCAGCGCATGCTAGAAGCTCTGGAGTCACCCACGGGGGCCGCCCCTGTCGACCGGCACGTGTCGTAACGACCAGGGTGGGCATGGGGGCAGGGACTCTCCCTTGCAGATCGGCACTCATTCGCATGAGTGTGTCAATTTTCAGCTACTGCCTATCCACCCCATTTCTGTTGTAGCTGCTTGCCCTATGTCGATAGAATCCAAGCCTGGGTAGTTTAAAGGTCAACATAGCAGCCGGACGTAGTCTCACGGCTTTCATTTCATTGTTTGCTTCCTGCCACTAGTATATTTTGCAGTTAGGGAACTTCCATTGCGCCGCCGATAGGCCGTAGCCTCCGCAGTTAAGCCGTCGCGATGGCACGGAGAGACGCCGATACATTCATATCGAAAAATGAAAAGGAGTTTATACTCAAAGTATGTCGTCGCGCTGGACAGCATCTCGGCAGCGTATCCTTCAGCCACGTCCAGCCAGGCTGAGCTCCGGACCCCCTACTGCCGCAGGCGCTAGAGGAGCAATGTCGACTCGACGGGCGACTGCCCTTCGACGTTCGGAAGCCAAAGTTCCAGGCAAGCTATCCCCTCACCGCTGCAACCCCACACCGTTCCCGCACACCACCTCTAACCCCACCCTACCATAGGTGCGTGGCGCGCCCCACCCCACGCCACCAGCACTCCACCACGCAGCAGCCCCCCCCTGGCCCTGCCGGCCCCCAACCGGCACCTTTAGCGCCGTACCCAGCC
>VFQN01002333.1_pt1 | contig 29582 bp, 48 predicted proteins | sample 3512371 | NCBI WGS metagenome assembly VFQN01 (sample SAMN10412370, study PRJNA504923) | tailings metagenome | isolation source: Replicate 2 from Balatoc abandoned mine | place: Philippines: Itogon, Benguet | collected 2017-08-28 | reverse complement strand
GGTGGGGGGGGGGGGGGTGCGGGAGGGGGGGGGGGGGGGTGAGGGGGGGGGGGGGGGGGGGGGGTGGGGGGGGGGGGGGGGGGTGGGGGGGGGGGTGGTGGTGGGGGTGGTGGTGGTGGTGGTGGTGGTGGTGGTGGTGCAGGTATGCGGGTAGTAACACGGGGCAGGGTGCGACGTGAGAGGGTGTCCCGCGTTGCTGGGGCTGCTGGCTGCGCCACCAGGCTGCCAGCGCTCGCTGTAAGGATGCTCCCGCGACCATGCTCGTACCAAACTACCAATGCTTGCAGTCAGACGGCCACGGTAGAGGCAGCGCTGTCCACATTCGCCTCTTTCTCCCGACCCTCCTGGACCTTCCGCGTGCAGGCTGGTTGTGTCAGGCGGCGCCCCGCTGGCCCCCCGCGTGGAGGAGTTCCTTCGGGTCACCATGGGCTGCCCCGTGCTGCAGGTGGGCGGCGGGGTGCAGCGCTTCATGGCCGTACCGCCATACCCGAGATACGGAGTACGAAGCATACGGCAAGCGCCTTAGCCAAGCCTAGGACGTGTGACTTCGAGTCCAGGGGTGGCGCACGTTACGGCACGGCACCTGAAATTGGCACTGGTGCCCTTTTACGACACATGGCCTTGTAAGATGCCCGCCGCGGGACGCAATGCTGCACGTGCAGGGCTACGGCCTGACGGAGACGTGTGCGGCGTCCTTTCTGCAGCAGCCGTACGCAGGATGGGAGCAGTTCGGTGAGTGCCTGTCGCGCTGACACAGCCGCACAGCACCCATGCGTCCCTGCTGTCACTCTTCTGCTCTCACGCGTTACGTTGGCTCCCAACCGTCTGTGCCACCTAGGAGGCTAGGCGGCTCGCATCTCCCACAGGCCCTAGGCCACCGCATCCGCTCAGCCTGCCCTTCCCTACAAACGCCACTCCTCCACTACTTTGTGACCGCTACCCATCTGCCCCTTACCCCATCCCACCAGCCACGGTGGGCCCTCCCCAGCCCTGCACCGAGTTCCGCCTCATGTCGCTGCCCGAGCTGGGCTACGCGGCGGAGGGCGGCGGCGGCAGCAGCGCCCGGCCGGCGGGGGAGTTGCTGCTGCGGGGACCGCAGCTATTCACTGGTGCGTGCGAGGCAACTGTGCATCGGCATGGATGCTGCTGTAATCAGAAGGAGGCCTTCTGGCTGTACCACCGGTAGCAGTACCAGCCCAGTACTTGCTAGGAGCTCAAAGACAGCGTGGGTGTCATGCATTGTACCACTGGAGCACGCCCCATGCAAGTAGTGGACTAGGGACGCACTGTACCAACTGCTGTCCTAGCTGTAGGGTGTGACGGGCTGTAAGGACTGGGTGGTCGAGGCACCCAGAGCCGGACGCCGGCAGTCCGGCGCACCTGCGGGCTGCGGCGCACTTGCTGAAGCGCACCTCTCCGCCTGCTGAGCACGTGCCCGTGTCGCCGTGTCATGCCCCCCCTCCACCAGGCTACTACCAGCAGCCCGACCTCACCCGGGAGGCCATGCTCGAGCTGCCCCCGCCACCACCTCCTGGCGCCGGTGGGGCGGCGGGGGCGGCCGGCGGCGGCCGGGGAGCTAGCACGAGTGGAGGCGGCGGCGGCGGCGGGGGCGGGGCATGGTTCCGCACGGGCGACGTCGCTGCGCTGCACCCTGACGGCAGTGTGGCCATCGTGGACCGCGTCAAGAACCTGTTCAAGATGAGCCAGGGTGGGCCGTGTTCCTTGCGAAGGGTCTGGATTACCGGTCACAGTACTAATCCAGATGTCCTGATCGGTTCGTAGTGAGCCGCTGAGTACGGCTTGCCCTGTGGAAGGGGTGTCGGAGGTTCAGGGGCGAAAGGGAAAGGACAGTGGCGGGCGTGTGCGGCAGGCACGACATCGGCTGCCGCGGGTTGCGCCAGCCATTTGGTGGCAAGCCAGTTCGTCGCGTGACAAGGTCATTCCCACATGCCGTTGCCTTCTCCACACCTTGCACCCCATGAAAATTGACACAAGTGTCTAATATTGTTTACGAATGCACTAGCGCAGCATGGCCTGTACCGGCGCACACGCACGCACTTCCCACCGTTCCCGCCCGCCAGGCGAGTATGTGAGCCCGGAGCGGCTGGAGGCGGTGTACGGCCAGGCCAAGCTGGTGGAGCAGGTGGGTTGACATACAGTTCGTACGGCAACGGCGCGAAGCTCGTCATCGTGAGCTACCCGAGGGCCCTGCAAGCCGGGGGTCAACCTGCAGAGACGGGCAACAGGCAGTTCCGCCTCCCACATGCAAGTCGTACCTTGTGGTATGCAGCAGGAGAGCGACTTCCCCGCCAAAGCCATTCATTGACCTTGCGCCGTTGCGTGTACCCGTACGGCAGGTGTGGGTGTACGGCAGCAGCCATCGGCGCAGCCTGGTGGCGGTGGTGGTGCCGCGGCGTGAGGAGCTGCTGCGCATGCTGGGGCGGGCGGGGCAGGTAGCCATATCACCGCCGCATCCGCTGCCGCAGCAGCTGCCCACTGCCGCTAGTGCTGTTGTTAGTGGTGGTAGTGGTACGGGTGGTGGTGTTACAGGGACACATGGTGCAGCAGCTGCTGGTGAAACAGTGCAGGAGGGAAGGGGCGAGGCGCTGGAGGGCGATGGGAAGGGTGGGTCCGGTGGAAAGGGAGAGGGTGCACTGGAGGAGGCGAGGCGGGTGGCGCAGGTGTCCGCTGTGCCGCAGCCGGTGGCGGGAGGCGATGCGGAGGCGAGGAGGGCAGCAGGGGATCTGGCGGCGGAGCCGGCGGGGGCGGTGGAGGGCGGAGGTGGGGGGCCAGCGGGGGCTGGGGCCGGGGGCATGGGGGCCGAGGGCGACAAGGCGTCCACGCTGGTCAGCAGCCTGTGCGCCGTGCCCCAGGTGGTGCAGCAGGTGCTCAAGGCGCTGCAGGTAGGTGGGGGGACGTGTGACACGTGTTGCAGTGCTGCTCTGTTGGTGGGAGGTGCGACTGGGGCGCAGCTGCTGCACCTGGCCGCGCAGAGTGTCAGAGGGCAGAGGTTGGGTTTCATGCCGGTAACTTGGATGGGGATGGGTCGGAAGGACGCCCTGCCCAGGTCCCGGCCAGTTGCTGCACGTTACTGCACGGAAGCACTGCGATCCACGCCTCGCCACGCCACACCCCAGCACAGTACCGTACCGGCACCGGTTCAGTCGCCGTGCCACCTCCTTTCCTCAGTGCCCCTCCCCACTGTCGTCATGAATGCACATCGCAGGAGGTGGGCCGCGCCAACCGCCTCAAGGGCTTCGAGCTGGTGCGTGCCGTGCACCTGGTTCCGGAGCCCTTCAGCCCCGACAACGGCCTGCTCACGCCCACGCTCAAGCTGCGGCGGCCGGCGCTGACGAAGCGCTTCGCCGCTGAGCTAGAGGGGCTGTACGGGCAGCTGGGGGAGGCGTGAAGCGGGGAGTTACACGCGGACTGCATGTGGAGCATGTCGTTTCCGCGTCACGGCTGCAGCTACTGCAACGAGCTGACGATGAGGTTAGATGTAACAGGATGGGTGGCGTGATTGTTGCACCACGACTCGGGGTCGTTGCACTGCGTTGCGGAGGGTGGTTGCGGACTGCGCGAATGTTGCTTGGAGAAGCGAGAGTTGTTTTGCTGGAAAGAGGGCGATACCGACATGGCGAAGGCGTTTGCCATGGGAGATTGCCCTTCACAGCAGCCCGCCAGCCCCACACCCTACCGCAGCCTTCTTGGCCACAACATCAGCTGTTGCAGGGTGGAGGGCGAAGGGCGCCAGAGCCGGGGTATCGCTGCATTTATGGCTGATTTTGTATGGGCATACGGTAATGCTGCGGGCGCGACATGGAGACGGAGCTCCCTGGAGCCTATGACGTGCACTGAAGGCGGGCGGCACGCAGGAGCGCAGGGTCTGGGTCCCCTGTGGGGACTTCCTCGCTTTGTCATTTCTGTTGGGTTGCTGTTGCAGTTGGGCTTTGTGCGCGAATGCCTGAATGGGCTTGGATCCGCGAAGCCGCGCGTTTGTAACAAAATGGGGCGACACCAATTGCGAGTCCTAAAAGGCAGGTCGTTGCGGCTACCAGCTGCTGTTACGTTGCGCACGTGACACTCAGCGGAGCTGGCCTGACCACCACTGCATACTTGCGGGATAGCCGCATAGTCCTACGGTTGATGAGCAACAGTCCGCACCACCATTCCACAATTGCAGGACAGTCGTACAGAAGACCCCGCCCAGCCCCCTCACTCGCGGATGCATGGATGCATGCACACCGCCATATTCCAGCCCCGCATGTACACCGGCACCAACACAGCTACTGCTATCTACACCCGTTCTTCCCGTGTGGTTGCAGCCAAACCCCCACAACTACAGCACTCCAGCAGGCCACGCCCTCGGTACCGCCTGCCTCCACCCAGGGGAGCTCCCCTGCCTCCACCCCTGCAACTGGCGGCGCAGCCCTTAAAACACCTCCTCCTGCAATACCTCCCGCTACCTGCATTAGACACCCATATCGCGCTCACATACCCCCTAACGCTAAACCGGTCAGAACGGGACACCACCACACCGACGCTAGGGACAGCGCGACTGTGAGCAGCGTACTCAGCTAACAAGGTTACCACCTCGGCCATGCGCGTGCTACAGCTGTTGTCCAAAAGCAGAGCGCGGCCGCAGCAGCGCACAGCGCATGAAGGTCACCAGCCCCTAGACATACCACCAACTGGATGCAGTTGCAACAGGCGGTCAGGTACACGGTCTAACCGTTGCGTATGCGCACTGAAAGCGCCTGCAACCAGCTTGTTATGGGCTAACTTCCGGCTTCTTGGGCCATCCACGAATCGCATGCCAGCCTGCGCAAATGGAAAGCACCTGCTCCCCGACAAAACCCGGACGTTTAAGCTGCCCCCCCCCCCCCCGGCTGTCTGTTTCCGGTTCCGTTACTTTGCGGCTCTGCCGTTACCCCCCGACGAGAACCCAAACGTAAGTGCTAAAGAACACCCGGTGCCACTTCAACGCCCTACAAGCTTCCGTGTCCCCCTGCCGCCGCTCCTCCTGCCCCGGCCGCTGGCCCTGCCCCCGCCGCCGCCCCTGCCGGCCCCCGGGCCGATGGCGCCAGGAACTGCATGAACAGGCTCATGACCACAAACTGCGGGCGGGGAAGTAACCGGCCAGGTGATGGGGGTTAGCTGTGGATATGTTGGTCCTGCAAGGAACATTGTCACTGATGTGCAGTTGCGTCAAGCCGTGCTCCTGGCGTTTTGGGCCCGAAAACCCTTCACAACGCACCGTGCCAATGAACGCAGTACAGTATCACCTTCGCCAGCATGCCTTGTACTGCTCTCCTGCCCAACCCCGCCCTGCACATCGCGTCAGTACTCCGGTGCCCCCCCAACGGCTCCCCCAGCCACCCACCATGCCTCTGTGGTCCCGTTGATGATGCCCTGACCACTGCTTCTACCAACTGTGCAGCGTACGTGCAACGGCCAGCACGGGCAAGTCGTGACCCTTGCCAGCACGCCTCAGTCGTGCAGCTAACATGCAAGCGTGCCGTCCTGCCTTGCCCTGCAGCGTCCCGCTTTGCCCTGCACGCCACCGCGACACCCCAGTGTCCCGTCCTGCGCCCCCCTCCCCCCCCCCCAGGCCACCCACCATGCCCGTGGTCATGAGCTGCTTGACGTCGGTGTCAGCGCTCTTGTGCATCCACGCGTTGAACATAAAGGCGGCGGCGAAGAACGTGAAAATGCGGACTGTGCGGAGGGGGGGCAGCCGGGGACACGCAAGGGGGGAAGCCAGGTAGCCGTGAGGCATAGGAAGGGGAGGACTACATTTGGATTTATACCACACTGGGTTTGCGTCAAGCGGAGGACTGAAGTGCCAGTCGGGATGCTACGGAGAAGCATTCCGTCTGGGCCCGCGTCAATGGTGCTGGCGTAACCCCGGTGGGGATGTGGCCTTGCCACTCTGGCTCATTGCCCATGCGTGGGGGAGGAACCATACCGGTCAGGCCAGTCAGAGGCGAGGGGCACAATACACTAGTGCTGGACGGGCGGGTTTTCGCTCCCCGGGACACACCCTGCGCAAGCCTGGCTTGCCACTGCAGCGGCACCAGTCAGTCCTACAAGGACCAGGCAGCTGAAGCACCAGCAATCGCTGGGGTGTGGGGCCACGTGCATATACCTACCACCCTGGAGCACATTACGATACCCGAGGAGGCACTTACTTTTGACGAACATGGCCAGGGTGCTGAGCACGGTGGCTGTCAGGGCGTACACACTGAAGTCTCCACCCTCGGGGGCCGCAGGTCGCTTGTACCTGGGCACAAAGCAGCAGCACAGGAGACGCGACTTGGCTGCATCGTAGTAGCTGTGCCAAGCGGTTCGTCATATGCCAAAGAAAGCATGTCGGCTGTGACAGGCGATGATATTCCCGCACGCCGCGATGCCCCCGGAACTACGTACGCGACTATTTCTCCTGGCCGCCGGGGGTCGCCGGCAAGCGATGCCGCTGTTGCTTTATCTATCGCAACCATGGGAGCAGAATTGGGCTAGCGGCGCGTACTGCGCAGCTGTGTGTAGTCACGCCTTCTCTTTGAGCTGTCGTGGCACGCTAGGAAGCGGACCAGATGAAAAAAGTATGATATAACACTCCTTCCTAAATGACTTGCTCGCTTGCCGCAGCAGTGATCATGCTGACCCCGTCCCTGCCGTGTCTCGTGGGGCCCGGCGCCCAGTCATCCCCTGTTCCCGCCCAGCCATCCCTTGTCCCCGCCTTGGGCTCCCTTCAACACCCACAACATTCCAGGCACATGCCGTGCGCCTGAATTCGTGACGGGAGCGCGTGAACAACATGGTGCCTACGGTAGTAGGCACTGCCGACACAGCCGATGCGTGAGTGGGTCTGTGCGACACGTGCTGTTGGAGCTCAGGACCAGCTGTAGGAGCAGGCGCTGGCGCATGAGCCACCTTGGAAGCGCCCCCTGTTAGCCGTTCACAGAACACCAGACGACCAAAGGCCTCGTCTACGCGTGCATCGAGTCTCCTCCTAGGCCTTTGGCTACAACTGCATCCTGCACACGAGCATGTCAGGGAGTACCGGTATCCTGTTAGGGTCATGTGGGAGACCCGGCATGGGTTTGGTGGACCAGTGGGTGCTGTCTGGTTGCGTTGGCGGGTCAGGAAACTCCTCATGGCAGGTGTGAAGGTCTGAAGGAGCCGCTGTCCTGCTGGTCGCCGTGCCCCACCTGGCCCTACGGCCACAGGTATGCCCCTAGCCAATAAGCTGTATATGTATATGTATAAGCAGTAGTAGTAGTAGTAGTAGTAGTAGTAGTGAGGGGGTATCGGCCGTGTGGGCGTGTGTGGCATGAGGGACTGGGACTCTGTGAGAGGCAGCCAGGAGCGGCAAGGCATTGAATGACGCGGGCCCTGAAGGACGCTGCACTGCCGGGCCCTGGCATGTGTGCGCTTCGTGGTGCCCAATCGTCAATGCCCCCGTACTAATAGCTGATGACTCCTGGACAGCGGTCAGGCAACGACTCCTTATCTCTCGCCGAAGAGGAGAACAACTGGAGTTTGTTACCGTGGCCGTTGTCGAGCTGTGACGTGGGCAGTGTAGGCGAACGTCGTGTGCAGGTTCGGTTCATGCAAGGACACCTGTACTCACTGGCCTGCATGCTGTTTACATGCATGGCCTCGCCACGCCGTGTTCCTTGACACGATGCTGCCTCAGCCAACGCATAAGCGCGCATAACGGTACAATGTAGTCTTGCAGGTAGGTCAGCCACAGCAGGTCCCTCCCCTGAGCCATAGCGTATCCAGGACACGGAATAGGTCCTGTGTGCACACGAGAATGTCTCCAGTCTTCCGGGTTTCAGCGCCAAACATGCTAGATACGTGACCCAGCGGACATGGTTACTACCCATGTGCGCGGGCAATGCAACATGCCGTCGTCGCAAATGAACGTGACATGCAAATGCTGTGCAGGCGGCGTTGGCTGACCCGATGCAGGGGCACACTGCATCACCAACAGCCGGCACCGGTCGGTGCACCCGGTCGCCGTAACACCTAAGAATGCACAAAGGGATGACATATGGGATGAACATATTTATGAGAAAGCGCTACGCGTGCGACACTGCACACAACTGCGCCTCTAACATTTAGGAAAAGTGCAAGCATACATCCCGCATTTCCTCCTTACACGCGCCACGGGTCGCTGCCGGGCTGCCCCAGTGCTGTCGTGACCTGCCTAGTCACCACCGGACCACCCTGCCCCTGACTCCCGGCCATGCTCACGCCCGCTCCCACCGCAAACGACCCGTCCGCCTCCAACGCTTCCACAGCCGACGCCAACCCTAACCCACCCTCCGGCCAGCCCGCTGCTGCCGCTCCATCCACCATCATCCCTCCGCCCACGCCGCTGCCGCCCTGCCCCTCCGCCGGCCCACGGGCCCCAGCCACATCCATGGGACCCATAAGACCCACGCTGTCCGTCATCGGGCTGCTGGGCCCGCCCTGCCCCATGCCCAGAGTCCCTGGCCTCAGGCCGCCAGCAGTGCTGCCCCCACGTGCCATACCGCCGTCCAGGGAGGGCAGCTGCAGCCCCACCTGGGCCGCCATCTGCATCGCCATCACCGCGTCAGCGCTCTGTGTCGGCCGGTGGTGAGCACGTGTCACAGCCACAGCCGGCGGGCCAGCCAGCCGCGGCCCCGCGGCAGCCCCGCCCGCAGCCATTGCCGCTACGGCCACGGCGGCAGGCACGGGTGGCACGGGCGGCAGGACTGAAAGGGGCTTGATCGCCTTCGATCCAACCCCGGCCGGGCCTGAGCCCGCCTGCTTCAGCAGAACAGCGTCCTCCTCCCCGAGCGGCTCGCACACGAGGGAAGCCAGGTCGGGGAGCGCCTGTGCCGCTGTCGCCGTGTGGGCGGCGCCTCCGTCGGCGGCCGGGTTGCGCTGCGGCCTGCCTGCCGCCGCCTGTGCGGCGTACAGCTGCCGCAGGAGCGCCTCGCCCTGGTGCCGCACGGCCGCCAGGTGCACGGCCAGGGCCTGCGAAAGGGACGGGGAACGGGGCAACACAGGCGACAGCATGTCAGGGGGTCAGACGAGGCCGCGCTGTTGCCAACCGCCGCTACTGTAGTCCAATTTTACATACCCTAACACGGCGTGCGGCAATTTTGTTTCAAGCCAAGCCGTGCCACCACACGTTTGTGCTGTAGCGAGACAATGCAAGAGACAACAAAACAAACAACGCGGTGTCCGTCCCGGGCTTGCCTGCGCATCGCGCTGCGCCTCCACGGTGTACGCGTCCAGGCGCTCGGTGTCACGGTTGAGGCGCTCCATGCGGGCGCACAGCGCGTCCCGCTCGTTGCTGCTGTCGTCCAACATCTGGGGTGGGGCAAAGGGAAGCAGAGGAGGAAAGGGCGTGGATATGGGATGACAGCAAAGTGAGAGGGACGGGAGGAGAAGGGCAGCAGCAGGACAGCTGTGGCTGCGGAATTGCAGTGCTGCCAGCTCGGGGACGCACGGTGGACAGCATGCAGTTTAGAGCGCTAAACGTTTACCGCACCTGCTCCAGCTGCTCCATGTACTGCTGCTTGCGCTCCTTGGATTTGGCGGCGCTCTGCGGGATTGATAAGGGATACAACCGTTAGTGACAGGCATCACCGTACAGCTTGGTGTACACAAGGCCGGCCACCAACGCCCGTCATACCAATATTACAAGCAAACATCTTCCTGCGTGTCAAGAGCCCAAGCTTGTCCCGTCAAACGTAGACAGCCTGCAAACAAGCCCTTGCCCGTCCTTGCCCGGGGCCTTTCGCCCTCTCCCCCCGAAACAACCCACCAGACGGTTTGCGATGATGCGCTTGACGCGCTTGGGGTCCAGCAGCAGCAGCTCGCGGCTGCTGCGGCCATTGTTGACGCCGCGCGACTTGTCCTTGTCCTTGCCGCCCCCGCCCGAGTCGTTCCCGCTGCCCGACCTGGCCGCCCGCCCACCCCTGGGCCCGCTGGAGCGCGAGCCGCTGCGGCCCGACGGCTCCGGCTGCTCCTGGTCGTGACCCTCCCCATCCGCCTCTTCGATGGGGAAGTCAGGCGCCCCAGGGCCCAGCTCAAAGCCTTGCAGGGGCAGGGCGGCGCTGCCGAAGGTGTGGCTGCGGCTGCGCGCATGGCCAGGGCCTGCGCGGCCACCAGCGGCTTCGTCCAGCGGAGGGAGGCCCAGCTGCTGCTGCACGCCAGACGAGGGCCTAGCGGCCATGAGTGGCTGAGACACGGCGCGGAGCGACCTGGGGCCGGGCCCTAGGGGCTCGCTTGCGAGGCTCGCCCCAGGGTGCTGCATGCCGGTGAGGGGCAGATTGGCCATGGCGCGCTGCGCAAACTGCCCGCCGGTGAGGCTAGAAGGGCCCCAGCTGCCGCCCGGGATTGCCATGGACCCAGAAGCGTCAGCAGCTGCCTCGGGCTTAGGGGGCTGGGGCTGCATGTCGAGGCTGGTTGTCAGCGTCCGTGGGGGCAGCTGCGAGCCCACCGCTGCAGTAGTGCCGGGAGCGCGTGCAGCATCACCCCAGCCATTGGCCGGAACTGCTCCGCGGCCCGCGCCGCTGCCTCCCGGGCGCTTGCGGTCTCCGGGCCGAAGCTGCTGCTGGGCAAGGTCGTTGGCGGTGTCTGTCTCCATGTCCTGCGAGGCGCTGGTTGTGTCCTCCGTGCTTGGTTGGCCCAAAGGGCTGCTCATTCCCAAGCCCTGCGCAACGCGGCGTATGAGGATTAGATGCTGCGCTGGCGTAGCTTCCGGCACCGCGACCTGTCGGCTGCACGCCGTCAGTCCTGCCCTCCAACAGGGGTGCTGCTGCAACTTACCAGGTCATTTGCGTTGGCCCAAGAGCCCCCTTGGAAGCCAAAGGTGTCGCTCCGAGCCCTGCACCAAATGCCAGCGCAGAGTACCTGGTTAACCGATTCTGCTTCGCCCTGTGTCCTTGGCCCTAACGCGGTTACGCGTAGACATACCGTCGGTGCATTGCGAAGGTCTTTCTTAACGTTTCAAGATGTCGACCGACGTGGCCTGGTCAGCGAGCGTGCTCGCAGAGCAAGTCCTGCCTTCTGACAGCTCTAGCTGCGAGGGCCAGAACGCCTCACAGAACGATTGGCGCAGGGCACGATTGGCCAGCGCGCTAAATATGCGGTAGCAGTAATCTAAAACGCGACGAGAGCTGCGTGCTCTGCAGCGCAAGATACATAGAGTGCGACAGTCGCCTTGTGCGCCACATCGGAAGAGCCTCTGTGATAGCAAGGCAAGAGCAGCAGACAACTGTTTATAAACGCAAGACTTAGGGAATCCACATGGCTTCCCCCAAGGCTTGTCATGGGCACATGGTCATGGTGGTGATGGCCATGAGCCAACCGCACGACTGACTCTTCGTTGGCTGCCTTAGTGCCGCAATTTACCGACCAGGTTAGTCAAAGAGGTGTATCATACTGAGTCCTTTATAGGAGAGCAATATTGACTGCCTTGCCTGTGAGGAGGCCGTCTCAGCGGAGCAGCGACGCGTGTCCACCCTGGTCATCGTTACATAATATATAAACTATGATTTGTCGGACAGCAGTTGTCCTGCCCTCCAGCAGTGTCCGGAGGGTGGCAGCGCCGGCCAGGCCCAGCCTCACACTGCCATCGCGCGTCAGCGTCAAGGCTGCTGAGCAGCCACCTACTCCGCAGCAGCCTGCGGACGCGCCTGGACCTGCTGCTGCGCCCGCTGATGCCAAGCCGGCGGCCCCTGAAGTGAAGGCGCCTCTGCTCCAGAAGGGCCAGGGTACGGCCATTGTCACTGGCGCCATCTCCGCCATCCTGGGCATTGGGTACCTGGCGTTGGTCTGGCTTTTGGACTCACGTGGTGGACAGATGCAGCCCCCTCCTCCCGAGGCGTTCCTGCCATGAATTCGGGGTTGCAGCCACACCAGCAGGTCGTGTTAGGCCTGCCGCCGTTGCGTAGTGTTGGGGAACGATGGGCATTCGTGCCAAGGAAAAGGCTTGCGTGTCGCAGTGTGGGCTTGGTTACATACATGACTGTTGTTTAGCAGTGGGCTTACCTTGTTATAAGGCCTGCAATTTTGGTGCTGGCTTGTGCCAGGCGGCACTTGTCCGGAGTGTGGGCGCCGCTGAGCCCAGGAGCGCTTGGTGCTGAGGGGTGCTGCGGCCGTTCTAGCTGTGCGGCGGCAATCGCACGAGGATGTGGTTGGAGCATGATCTGCACAGGCCGACAGGCCAAAAGGGAAGGATGAGTTTGTACAGGTCAAGCACCTCACTGTAAAGCGGGACGTTTGAACGCCCCCAGTGTGCTGTCGCTCCCATCCCATGGGGTTCACGCGGTACTCCCAGCCCACCTGCATGGTACCACCACAGTGCTAGCGTTCGGGGGTACATCGTACTTGGGGAGGAGATACACGTCGCCGCACCGGCAAGGGTACGTGTACTCGGCTGTACCTGCACCAGCAAAACCGTTGCTGAGGTGATGCCGGACACATAGTGGACCCCATGGACAGTTGATGAAGCTCCGCGTAGACCATCTGTCAGGGCCCAGCGCCCAGGTGTGAACGTATCTAAGGCTTGTGAACAGGCGGATGAAGGTGCCGTATGGGGATGCCAAAAAGGGTTCGTGCAACAGACCGAGAGGTCAACCACGGTTATTTGAGGCGTTATACGGTAGTACTCCCCCTATGTCGGTCACAGCCCAGTACGGAATCCATACGCCTCACACTGAAGTCGCCCTACCTCGTGCGTGGACAAGATGCACTGACACTGAGGTGGAAGGCATGGCCTGGGTGCAGAGTCCTTACTGTCACCGATCACGCCCATATGCGTCTGCCCCCGGTGCTCACCACCAGAACCCAACTCCTCATCTAACTCGCTCAAGTCCAGCTCGTCCTGGTACGACACAGGCACATCCTGCATGGCTCGCAAGCTGAGGTGACTGTCGTACTCCGCCCGCCGCACTGCATCACGTAGAACCTGCGTAAAATGCAGACCGCGTGAGCATGTGCGGAACCCAGATTACTGGTTGCTTCAAAGTGCGTCGGTGGCGTCCCCCGCCATGTAACGTGCGCAAAGTGGCACAAGGCAGTGCTGCATGAGGGGCTATACACGGGGCTGTGCCCCCCCGGACACCACGCCTGACCACACCGACCCTTCCCACATGACACCAGCTTGGTTTCACGTACTTCAATACAATGTACAACACCCCATACGGTATCGTAGTTGACCCCCTCCCTGGGTACTGACCTCCCAGGCCTGTTGTACCCTCGCAAACCCGTCCACGTGTGCCCCCGCGTCGGTGGTGTCGCCGCCGGCGGTGGTGTGTTCATCGTGGACGCCGCCGCGGCCGCTTACCGCATGCTTTCTGGCTTTATCAGGGTGATATCTAAGTACCGCTGCATGGTATGCTTGCTTCAGCTGCTCAGTAGTCGCGCCCTGCGGTGCACCCAGCACCTCATAGTGCGTTAGCTGCTTGGCATAAGCGGCCATGTTCCTCAAATGTTATTTGTTCAAGTAAGCAGCATAGGGCAGCAAGTGGCGGCATAAAGCCACGTGTGTTATGACATCAATGAAAGTCCGACAGCGGAAGCGACCGCGAAAGGTTTTCGGTAAATGGAGACGCTCTACAATATTGTTAATGTATTTCGTGCGACAGTAAAGCACCTGAAGCGCTGTCGTTTAGTAAGGTGATGCACATGGACACATCCCTTACGCCCCTGTACGCTATGCCCTAAACTGCGGTTATGGCCTGTAATTGCCATAATCCACTTTGATATGCATGTCGCCTGCCCACTTCGGAACACCAGGGAGCTCCCTAGGAACACTGATATCAAGTGAATTGGAAGAGACTTGGAGACTTTGGAGTTGCCCGCTCGCTCCACAGCTGCTCACACACATCACATTGGCGAGCAGATTATCATAAGCTTCACAGCCTTAGCCTTCGTCAGACTTTGTATCTGGACTGCTGAAGCGCTCGACGCTCTGCCGTGGCTGAGCCAGGCAAGCGTGCATGCTGCGCGTGGTGCGCCTGGCACCTCTCAACATGGACCCGGAGCTTGGGAACGTGAATCAGGCCCAGGTCCGCCGGCGAGCACATTTAGACGCCGCGCAGAGCGTGGAGCAAGGCCGCACAACAGCCTCCTTGGGCAACGCACTCCTAGGTGCGCCACGTTAGGGCGGCTGCCTTGCCGGGTCCGCACACGCCCGTGTATGCAACGAATATTGCCTGTCCTGCACCACATATGGGAAGGAAGCTTCAGTCATTGCTGTGGGCCAGTACCCTCACGCCTCTTTCAGTCAATGGGTGCTGCCTGCTGAGTTTGTCATGACGCTGTGACTCCCTCACAACCTGCCTGCAGTGTGCTTCCTGGTGCTGCTCTTCCTTGGGATTCTGCCGGCCACACTCGTGGTAAGCGCTGGTTGGTTAGCTTGGGAGCTCGGTACTACTAAATCGCTGGGAGGACTACATATCCACGTAGGCCATGCCACGTGCCGGGCTCTTCAATTGGCTAGAACACTGACAGGCTTGCGGAAGCTCATGATGAGCTGCAGACCCGTCTTGACCATAGGATTGACCATGTGCGTGCCGTACACGATGTGACGCGCCCGTGCAGCCGGACCTGTCGTCTGTATAACAATTCCTGCCTGTCGCTCTCTCCCCGCAGTTCTGGGTGTGCATAGTGCCCAGCATCTTCGCTTGCATACGCGTACGGATGCAAGCCCAGCAGCTGCATGATGCTCTACAACAGGTAAGCAGACATACGACGCCCTTCTCGTTCAGCGCCACAAGCTTACCTTCGTACGGCAAGCGGGCACACCCTGGCCTCCTCCAATAGGAGCCAAATGGCGCACACGTCCGCCCGCGGCTGACAGTACACCGCTGTCCGTCCTCGCGCGCAGGAGGATGCGGTCCAAGAGGGCCCCCGGCCGGGCTTGTTCGCGTTCCGGGGCACGGCGCGTGCCCCGGGCGGCTCGGGGGCGCTGGGTGGTGGCTCCCTGATCCGCGTGCTGCCCGGGGGCGGCGGCATGGTAGTGCTCACCGTGGACCCCAACGACGAGCTCGCGCGCATCAACATGAGGCTGCGGCAGCTGGACGAGGAGCTGGGGTACACAGGTGCGCGGCGTGGGGTTGTGCGGGGGGCGCCTGCTTGCGGTGCAGAGGGAACGGAGCCGCTCGGTGTGGCACACGTTGGGGTCAATCACGGCCCTGTGGACACCTCCGCAACTGCGAGCATGCACCCATCTTTGTCATTGTCGCATACATGTGCAACTGTACGGCGCGGGCAACACTTGCTCATGCGCACAGGGCCCATTTCGGCACTAATTGCGCGCCCTTGTGCCCCTCCGTGCAGACCACGACTTGCAGCGCCTGGTGCGCCATGCCGCGCAGCCCAGCGGTCCGCTCCCAATCACAGACACAGACCTAGCTACGCTGCCCGTGCATGCCTACAAGCCGCCGAGGAAGTCTGCGACGCCGCTGGGGTCCGCAGCAGCAGGCACGTCCGTAGCTCCAGCACCCTCGAATGCCGGGGCGTCGACGTTGGACAGCAGGGCCGCAGCGTTGCCAGCGGATAGTGCAGTTGCTGCGGCTGGTCTGGCTGGGGCAGCGGGACACGGGGCGCGCGTGGCTGGCGGGTCCGGAAGGTCGACGTTGGGGTCGCGAAGCAGTGGGGCTGTTTCGGGCGGGGAGCAGCAGCCCCTGTTGCCGCAGCCGCCGCAACCACAGCAGCAGCAGCAGCAGCAGCAGCAGCAGCAGCAGGAGATCCCAGAGGCAGACGGCGAGCAGTCGGGGCTGGTGTGCCCTGTGTGTTTGGACCACGTTGCGGAGGGCAGCATGGTCATGACCCTGCCCTGCCTGCATCAGTTTCACAGCGCGTGCGTTACGCCGTGGCTAAGGCAGCAGGGCACGGCGGCTGCGTGCCCCATGTGCAAGACCCAGGTGTTCCGGTGACGCTGTGGGGTCATGCTGTTCCTCACATGGGCAAAGCACGTCACGGCGGCGTGTGTGGCACTGAGGCAGCAGTGGTAGCGCATTGCTACCACTGCGCAAGGTCCTTGGTTGTACCTTTCGTGCGTGCAGAGGGTACTGTCAGAGCGCTACAGGAGGCCGCGGTCTGACCATATAAGGCACGCTGAGTGGGCCAAACAGTTTTGCTACAATCTACTGTATTAGAGGCCGTTGGTGTGGCATGCCTTAAGCACTGGGGTTCAAAGTGCCAGCTATTATAACGCATCGATTCTATGAATTGTTGCCTTCGCCCCCAACACGGGCGGGCCGAACGCTGCGGATCATTAACGCTGGTGCTGGATGGAAGACGGAGCTTATGGGAAGCACTGTGTCTCAAAAGATTTTGTGCTGTGGCGTGTAATAGCTTACACGTAAGGAAGGAGCAGGGTACGGAGTGAACATTACGACAGAAGGGAAGCTGTGCTGCTCCTTTTGCCCGGCAGGTAGTGCAAGCGGTAGGGGCTTTTCATAGCTTGGGTATTGTGTTGGCATCTCAACTGCTTGTGCGCGGCGCATCATCTTGTCATGGTGTGCGCACGTGTGCGGCAATGCATGTACTAGGCTTGTCCATAGCAGTGGTGTTGTATTCTGTGACCTGTCTCTGCCCAGGATTTGCCCACGGCTTTTTCTCTACTACTGTAGTTTAGGGCCGTCCCCTGTTGCGTTATTCGCGATGCACTACGCACACGGTGAGTGCATGCTACCGCGCGTGCAACGACCTCAGGTTTTTTTTTTTTTTTTTTTTTCAGGTGGTAACTCGTTGGGGCGTGGGGTTTTGTGGCTTGTGCACGCACGGCCAGACATTCCTGTAATCAACGTGGGTACCAGCCTACCAGGCAGGTGCGGACTGCTAAGGCAGCAAGGACATTCGACATCCAACCCTCTGCACCGCCTCCCCGCCATGCATGGTCAGCACACGCAACGCAGCAAGACTTGCCGACTTGTGCCTTGCTGCCTTCCTTTCAGGCTGCTGGTAGGTGTCATCAATGAGCTAAGCGGGCCGTGTATGCCCCCGAGTCCCCACTGGTGGCTGCCCACCGTCAGCGATACGCTCACAACCGCCCAACGCACACTACAGCGATCAACACATGCAGTGGCTCAGCTCTTGTTCCCATGGAAGCTAGGGGCTGGGCGCCACCTCCGCGGCTGTCACTGCCTTGCATGGCGCGCAGGCGCGGTACGGCGAGGAGATACTCTCCCGTGTCCCGTCAGGCCGAGCGCATGGGCAGGTGGGCCCCACGGCACGAACCAGTGGGCGCCGCTGCAAGTCGCCATGCGCCAGTGCTCGCGATGCAGGCGCCATCAGGCAGCGCAGCCCGCGGTGCTGCCGACCCACAGCATGGGCCCACCGTGCACCTGCTGCGGCGGGTGTGCCAGCGGAGAGGTGAGGGCCACGGGTGAGGGCCAGCGCGATGGCCAAGACGGGGCGGCCCGTGGTTCCGGGCCGAAGAGCAGCCGAGGCAGGCGCATCACCCACGCTGGGACCAGGCGGGGAGTTGGCACCCCTGCCTGCCCTTGCCGCCTTGCCTGCCACCTGCCACCTGCCTGCGGTGACAAAAGTGCCATGGTGCTGCATGATGCAAACGTCCTCACACAGGGTAAGGAAGCTGTACGTCGCTGCTGAGGGCGCTCCCCTGGTTTCCCGCAGCACGCGCGTTTCAAGCCCTAAACCCGTCACTGCACCCTCAGGGACCTGTTTCGACAGCCAGATCGATGGTGCAGCTCGTCAGTGAAATTTTCGTTGCCTTTGTGTGACTCAGACCAACTCAGGCGCGCCATAGGGCCCCAAGGCGCCAGGGGGCAGTTAGTGCCAAGGGAGGCCTCAGGAGGCCTCGCTCACGCACTTGAGCGGTCGCAGGTCTGGCACGGTTGGAACGCGCTCGGCACAATGGCTCCTGGGCCCGCAGCGCCTTCACACCCTATCATCGTCTGTGCAGCTAGGCATGAAGCGTCACAGGTGTCGGAACACCTGATGGGCAGGCAGAACGACACGTACGGCCCACCGTCCATAGCCCCCATGGCAGGTGAAGCAGCACCCAAAATGCTAACTGCCAGCCTCCGACTAGAATACGCAATACATTATGACTGTGTGAACTAGCCAGTTGATAAGCCACGTTCCACAGGGCACTCTCCGCCAAGCCCGTCAGAGCACATGACTCGGAATGTGTTGGGCCTTTCTTGACCCAGGAGGGCAGCCCACAAGCAAAACGATGTAGTTCTATACCCTACTATTGGCAACAGGAGGCAGGATGGCAGGAGGAGACGAGTCGTCCGAGCTATGGGGCTGGGAGATATCGGTTCTTTTCCTTCTATTCGCTGGTATAAGCATTGCGTGGCAGGGTAAGTCCAGGCACAATGGCACGCTGCGTATTAACAACGTGCCCGTGGGGGTGGTCAGTCACAGTCAGGTTTTGGTGACCGCAGACTTTGTGGCTACCCCGCTAATATAACTCTTATCTACGATACACTGAGCTGGTATTGCGCCCTGGTTACTCCTTGTTGTGCAGTCTTCATCGCCGTCGTAACCTTTATCAATTCCTTCTACGGAGGTGCCAAAACCATATGGCTTACTCGGCTGAAGGAAGAAGTCCTGGATGTGGGAGTAATCAGCTTGGTACTGGTGTTCCTGGACGTAAGTAAGGGCCCACTCTGTGTGCCACGTGTGACCTGTGCTCTACGACCGCAACGGGCTGACTGCAGCAGTAGAGCCCTTGAGACCACCGCGTCGCTAGTGGCACTGGGTGGAGCACTCAAGGCCAGTAGTAGTCCCCTGATACGGGTCGCCAGCATCATTGCCAAGAGGGCCATTGGGGAGAGGTTCGTGTACTACTGTACAACCCTGTCCCTGGGATGACTTTCACACGCACGCATGCCATATGTGTCTGGCACCTGGGCAAGTCCCACACGCCAGTTTGAACCCACTGATGCTTCTACCTGCAGCCGTACATCTCCAACATCTGCGTCACCAGCAGCAGCAGCGGGAGCAGCTACTCTTCGTACGGCAGCAGCTACCCCCCGCCAGCTGCCTCCAGCGACTCTCCCCTGCCCGACACCCAAACCGCTGCCGGGCGCCGCCGTCTGCTGAATGAGGTGCTCAGCCATCTGGGTCGGCAGCTGCTGGCGGGCGGCGCTCCGGAGCCCTGCCCCGAGGGCAAGCGGCACCTGTTCCCGAAGGGCTCCATCGCCACGGCGCACTACCTGCTGTTCTTCGTGGCGTTGGTGCACATCCTGTACAGCCTGCTCACCTTCACCCTGACGCTGCACCGGGTAAGGCGGGGTGTTGGCCGATGGTTTGGGTGGCGCGGGTGGATGCCCGGGCGTGCTGGGCGCTGGTGGCTGGCTGCGGGGCATGACGGCGACGGCAAGCTTAGGGACCGTTGCGGTTGGTGCAATAAATTGCGCCCCAGAGCGCGTCTTACGGTTCACCAGTGGCTTGGCAGCACCGAAGCTTCTGGCCCCGATCGCCTGCCCCTAACCCTGTAGTTCTCCCGCTGGAGCTCATGGGAGAAGCGGGCCCGGCTGGAGGAGCAGGACGCAGCGGACGTGCTGGAGAGCGATGGGTGGGAGGGGCAGGGCAGGCCACGAAAGGGGGGATGGACACGGGCGAGGTTGGGGCAGCAGGCCGAGGTCGGGGCTGGTGGGGGGAAGGCCGCGGGGTGGCGGCAATGAGTGTATGGGAGGGAAAGGGTGACAAGTGAGGGTTGATGGTGCGATGGCGCGGTGCGGGGCCGGACGGTGCAGGCCCCGGCCAGGGTCCTAGCTGTGCGGCGGGCGCGGGGGTTTCGGCCACGCGCATCGTGTGTCACCGGCCTCCTCACAGGCCAGGGCCTCATGCACCACACGATCGACGACCGGACCCGTGCATGAGACACGCCTGCTGCTGGCTTGTCCACAGGCGCTCGTCCCGCAAGCGCGGCCTTGCCGGCGCGTGCAGCCGCATGTGGGCGTGGGCGTGCTGCTGCTGCCGGCCGGCCCCGCGGGCTTCACTGTACGGCTCCCCACGTGGCGGCAAGGCCCAGCCCCGGGGCTGCTGCGCCCGCTGGCTGTGTACAATCTGGCGCTACGTGCAGGTGCGTACCCGAGTGCGGCCAGGTACCATGCCGCCGCCCAGGGTAACAAGCTATGTATCCCGTACCATAGCGCCAGAGGCCATTGCAATGCGAGACATGACGCAGCTTCACCCCGCGAGGCCCGAGTACAGCACTCCAGCGCCTCCGCTTGCGGCCTGCTGCCAAGGGCGTGGTACCACCCCCGCGGCGGCGTCAGTCGCTGACCCCACGCGCCCCACGTGCCGATATGGTCCCACCCCCACAGGGCGGCATCGACTGTGAGCGCTACATGGTGATGCGCGGCCTGTTCCAGCTGCGCGCCAGGCACCACCGTGCGCGCGCCTTCGTGGACAACCTGCACTACACCAACGTGTGCGAGAACGCCATGGAGATTGACATCGCCAACGTGGTGGCGCACGGGTACCTGCAGGTGGGGTGGGGCTGGGGCTGTTGGGTCGGCACGGAGCAGCTGGGCCCTCTGATGTCCTGGTCAACAAAAGTCAGCGAGGGTGTCAACAACACACTGCTGGGCCGCCCCGTTGAACGAGCATCCTGCAGTCGCATTCGTAGAGGTTTTGGTATGTACGGTGTGGACGATGGTCTGTGGCGCGACCTCGGCACCCTTGCTGCGTAGCACCAAGCCGTTGCTGTTCGACCCCCACCTGCAGGCCCTGATTGTGGCGGTGTTCATGCTGTACACCACCGAGGTGTACCAGATCCTGTGGATCGGGGGCCTCAGCATGGTCACGCAGGCCATCCTGGTGGCCAAGATGGAGGTGCGGCAGCACACGGCGTCCTGCTTGCCTTGCCCACTCCATCGGCTGCTCTTTTGCAAGTCCAGTCCTATGACCCACTGCATCCCCGGTTCACCTTTGCCATCTTTGTCGTGCCTGTCCCGCCGACTGCTACCCGCTCCCTTCCGGCCCGATTGGACCGGCACTATGGCCATCGTACCACGCCGCGCGTGAACACCTCCATACTCCTCCTCGTACCCCCTCCACCTGCATTTGCTTCCGTCCTCCTCATGGCCCAGTCCGTCATGGCCTGCATGGTGGCCATCGCGCAGCCCTGCACACCCATACCTTCACAAGCTGCTCTCAGTCCTTCCCACCTGTGTGTTGTACCTGTTTGCACCTGGAGCAGCAGGCGGACCTCAATCACAGCGGGTCGAACTACTTCTTCCCGTACTTTTACTACTACTACCACCTCCTTCTCGCGTTACTAGTACTTTGTTCCCCCCCGCCGCTGTCCAGTCCGTTGTGGCCCGCGTGATGGCCATCGTGCGTGTGGCGGGCAGCCAGTACCACATCGACACGGCGGCGGAGGAGTACCTGCGCATAGGCAGCTGCTCCTCGTGGGACGAAGGTGCGCCGCGCTGCGCCTATTCTTGCAGCGTTAAACTCCCGTCGGCAGGGGAGTCTGGGACGCGAGTTGGGGAGCTGGGTGCCTAGGAAACGCACTTGCGGGCCTCGTGGCGCACGCGAGGCCCGACTGCACCTGAAGTCCTGTCCTGAAAATGACTGTGTACGGTACGTGAATGCACGCGCAGAGTACGAGGTGCGCTACAGCAGCAGCACTGAGAACTCTGGGAGCGAGGAGGAGGACCTGGAGCGGCCCTTCACGCCGCGGGAGCCGCGAGGGCACTCCCACGCCCACCCGCACCGCCACCACCGCCCGCCCAGCATGACCAGCCAGGCGCACCTGCAGCACGGGCACCACACCGATTCTAAGGGGCAGCTGGCCCCCAGCCTTAAACACATCCGCCTCAGCAGCGACTTCGCTAACAGTGGGGAGCGGGCTGGAAGGCATGCGGGGGCTTCGACAGCTGCTGCGGGCGCGGCGGCGGTGAACGGCTACGCCATAGCCGGGAACGGGTACGGAACTGGGTACGGCAATGGACCCGCGGGTCAGAGCCCGTATACGCAAGCGGCGGTGCAGGGCCATGGCCACCGGGGCGGACCTGTGGGGGAGGCGGCGGAGGGCGGCTGGTGGCAGCAGGCGGCGTGCGTGCGGAGCGGACGGCGGCGGGTGCACGGGGGTCCTGGGGTGCGGCGTGCTGCACGGCTGGCCCTGCGGGGACCTGGGCCTCATGCGGTGGCGGAGGCGGGGGAGGGCGGGGCAGCGGGACACAGGGTTGACGCGGCTGCGCTCGTGTGGTGGGACAGCGGCGCAGACGAGGCGCGGGTTGGCGGTGGGAGAGGGATTTGTGGGATGCAGGGGCGGGGTCACGTGGGGCACAAGGCAAGCCGCGAGGACATGGACTCGTTGTGGTGGCAAACGGCGTCGGACGCGAATACGCAGCTGGACAGCGGCAGCGGCGACGTGGGGGCGTTGCAAAGGGCGAAGGGCGGCACCGGGCCCCGGAGGGCCTTTCCCATGTCCCTGGCGGAGCACCTGCGCCGCAGCAGCCGGCGGTTCTCCAGCGGCCGCGGCCGGAAGGCTCTGGGGCTCTTCTCGCAGCCGGGCAGCGCACGCACGGGGGCGGGGGCTGCTGGTTCTGGTGGTGGTACTGGGACTAGCAGCGCGGGGCCGGTGTCTGAAGCTCAGCAGGGCAGCGGGCTGTCGGGGTCGGATGGGGAGGAGGCGCATCACGATGGCAGGTGGGTGGCTGGTGTTGGGAAGGTTTTAGGGTACTGCTTTTGCGCGCGCGGGCTGATCAGTGCTCTGCTTAGGTATCAGATGCAGCCTTCCGCAGCTGTCCTATTGCTTCCTGACAAGCCATTTTCGCCAGAGTCGCTCACAGCATGCTACTGCACGCGTTCCATGGCAAAGTCGTCCAGCGGTCCGTGGACATTCTCCCCGAAAGGCCTTGATTGTACGTGTACAACCTGTATGCCCCCGCTGCAGGTCGCCCGCGGCGCTGGAGGCATTCATGTCCGGCGGGCAGCGCAACCCCCTGTACGACCTGGAGCACCTGGACGCTGACATGCCGCACCTCACGGCGCTGGCAGGGGAGGCGGACCCCCGCCGCCTGCAGCAGCAGGCAGCAGCGCTGGTGGCCCTGGGGCACCCGGGCGCCGCGCTCCGTGGGGACACGGGTGGCAGCGGGGCGGGGGCGAGCAGGGTGGCGAGCCGGGCTGGGAGCGGCGTGGCGGGGAGCAGAATAGGGAGCGGCATGATGGGGAGCAGGGCGGGGAGTGGGGCGGGAAGGACGCCGCTGGGCGGGTTGCAGAGCTTTAATAGGACGGGGAGCAAGGGGGGAAGTCCTGGGGCGGCGGCGGGGGCGGGGGATGGGGTGCCGCCGGGGGGTTCGGCCAAGGCACGGTTGAACGACCAGCTGTTTGCGAACCCGCTGTTCCGGGAGGGCTCGGTGGTGAGCAACTCGTTCACCAATGCGGCGCGCGCGGCGGCGGTGACGGCGGCGGCGGTTGTGGCAACGGACCGTACGGCAGCGCCGCAGGGCCTGCCGGATGGCGTAAACCCCGCCGCCGCCATTGCGACGGCGATGCCCGTGTCCGCCGCGCCAGCTGCTTACGCTTTTGCCAAGCAGCAGCAACAACAGCAGCAGCAACAGCATCTGCAGCATTTCTACCACTACGCGGGCGCGGCACAGGAGCAGCAGCAGGATGCGGCGGCGCAGCAGCTGGCAGCGATGCAGGCTTCGCTGCCGCCACTGCGCTCCATCCCCTCCCTAGGCTGGCGGCCGCCCCGTGTGTCTGGCAGCGGCGCTGCGTCCAACAGCGGCAGCGCCAAAAACCTGATGAAGAAGAGTTCCTCCAAAAAGCTGCTGGGCCTGATGGGCTTTGCGTCGAAGGACCCCTCACGGCCCAACTCGGGCGGGCACCCAGGGGTGACGGTTGGCGGCGGCGGCAGCAACAGGACGAGCGCCTCCGGCGCGACGGCGGCAGCAACGGCGGCGGCCGCTGGGAACGGTACCATGTACAAGACGGCATCGGGGAAGCTCAAGATGAGGGCGCCGGATAGGTCTATCCTGGACATTGGCATGTCAGGCCGCGTGTCGGAGTCTGGCGTCTTGCTTTCGGAGGGCGAGGCCGGACGGGTGGTGGCGGCGGCGGCGACACGGCTCTACACCGCCGAGGGGAGCAGCACTGGCTCAGGGTACGACACGCCCGCCACCGCAAACGGCGACAGGTCCGCCGCCGCCGCCACCGCCGCCGCGCCGGCCGTCAGCAGCGCCTACGGCACCGCGCCGCGACCGCCGCCCATCCAGATCCCCTACGACCCCACCTCCCCGCCGCCCTCCTCCCACGCCGCACCCGCAGCTCCCGTCGAACCCACCGCCTCCCTGCCCCCTAAGTACTCCCACGCCATCCAGCCGCGAGCCCAGCCCGCTGTCATGCCTCCGCTCCGTGAAAGCATGGAGCATAACGCCGCACCGCTGCCACTGGCGCCGCCCGGCCCGGGTGCCCTCGGCCATGGGCCACACCCCAGCGGCCACGCCAGCCGCCTGGGCCTGCCGCGCACAGGCAGCGTGGGCTCCAAGTCAGCTGCACCGGCGGCGGTGGACATGGGTCTGGTGGAGCGGAAGCTGCGCTCGCTGTTCTGGCTGCGCAAGCCGCAGCTGCTCATCTGGCTGAGCCACCTCAACTTTTTGCAGAACAGCCTCAGCATCACGCTGTGCATCTACTACCTGATCGAGGCCGACGCATCAATCCTCAAGGTGCGTGGAACTTGCTGAGCAGGCGGGCTAACAGTGTCCAGCTGCAGCGCGCTGGCCAGACATTATCCTGGTCGTTTCAGAAGCCTTGTACACGTGCCGAGCATACAGCCACAGCGACGGCTCCGTTCCTCTCTGCCCCATGTGCTGTGCGTGCCGCTCCCCGACCTGTGTCCGCACAGCCCACCTGCCCTGACCGGCCGATGTACATACCCCTGCACCATGCTTTCCTTGCCCACAGCTTGAGAGCCGGCTGCTGTACGTGTGGCTGCCGCTGCTGGCTGCCAACATGGTGTTCCTGGTGTACATGGGCTGGGTAGTGGTGCCGCTGTACACGCTGGTCAGCACCACCACCACCCGCAACCCGCGCGTGCTGCACCACCACATCCAGCGACACAAGAAGGCGGAGCAGGAGGAGGAGGGAGGCATCACGGGGTGAGCACCGCGGTCACAGCCTTCGTGCTGCTGCCCCCACCTGGGGCGTGGGCTAGGGTACTCTCGGTAAACGCGTCCCGAGAGCGCCCTGCAAGCTCCTTCTTGCACCGCAGATGCGCACTGAAGAGCCTCGACGCACCCACCAGTCGCAAGTCAAAACAAGCCACCTTACTGTGACACCCGTACGGTGTGTGCACTAACTAATGACCTCATTGCAACGTGCCGCTCTTGCAGCTTCTGCCTTGAGCTGCTGATGCGCTGCTTCAATCAGCAGCACCACCACGCGGTCAAGGCGCACGCCAAGCACGGCGCGGGCGACGCCAGCGGCCTCAACACCGCCTTCATGACCAACCTGGCCAACCAGGCGGGCGTCATCATGGCATCCGACGCGCAGCTGTCCAAAAAGTAGGGCCTTGCAGGCAGCATGCCATAGCAGCTGATGTCGTCGTCATGCCACCTTGCGTGACAGGTCCTTGAGTTCACCGCCATGACAAAGCATTGGAGGAGCTTCTTCTCGTGGATGTGTTAGCTGCCTTGTTGGCCCGGGTTCGCGCATAACCGTGTGTACTCCTGAAGGCGGGAGCGGGACTAACCTTGCCCGCCCACCCTTCACGTGGTATCCTCCCCACCAGGATGGGCCCTGCCGAGGCCATATACCGCGAGTACATGCAGATATGGCGCAGCAAGGCGCGCGTGGCGCAGGGCCTGGAGCCGCCGCAGCCAGAGGGCTACACGCTGCAGGGTGCGTGGGTGCGGGCTTGGCAGGAGTGCGCACAAGCGTGTGCTGCCACCAGCAAGCTGCGTACATCCTGTCAGCGCTTGTGGCGTGTAGCGTACTGCGCGCTTGCCAAGATGTTGAGTGCAGAGATCTGCAGGATGCAGAGGCAGCGAGGCACGGAGACACGCCATTGCTGGTTGCTGTGACACCCACCCGTATCGCTTTTCACCTCCCCTCCTTGCGCGTGCTGCAGCTGACGTGTCCGACTTCCGCACGGCCTTCATGTCCCTGGACGCCGACGGGTCCTCACAGGTGGGCAGCCGACGCTCATGGCGAATCGAATTCCGCAAGTAATGGCCCACCTGCAGCAATACTCGTTGGAAGTGATTGTACATGTCCCAACGCGGCTGCGTTGCTGCCGCCTCAAACACGCTGTGCTATCCCGATTTCCCATGTGCACCGCCCCCACCTGCACTATCCCCACCACCACCACGACTACGCCCACCTGTACCACACACCGTCCCGCCCAGGTGACCACCGAGGAGCTGTTCACGCACCTGCATGTGCTGGGCACACGGGCCACCAAGACCGAGCTCAAGTCCATGATACAGCAGATCGACCACGACGGTGGGTAGGGCTCGACGGACGTGCTAGTGGGGACCGTCCTTGCAGGGTTGGGTGGATAGCACCTTGCGAAGCCTGACGTTATGTGAAAGCCGGGCGGAGGATCTTTGGGCGCGGGAGGCTGGGCACGTACGGGACATGTACGGTAGAGTTGCAGCATATGAAGGAGGCTTATTCGCAGTCGTAAGGGCGTCACTATTGTAAGCATAGTGTGGCAGCTACCGTGGGAGGGCAACTTGGCCGGCCACCTCGTCCGCATGTCCTGCCTCCAGGCCGGACCAGCCATGCGCCCATGTTCCTCCATTGCCCTGAGCTGTGCACTGGTTTCCTTGCAGGGGACAAGAAGGTGGACTTCGATGAGTTCGTGGTCTTCATGGTCTTCTGCTTCTTCGATGGCAATGGAAACAGTAAGTGGACAACACTCCCGGGGATAAATGCGTGCGTATGCGTTAAGCAGTGTACGTGCGTGTGGAGCGGCGGTGCGGCGGTCCCAACACGACAAGCCGCAACGGAGCATGTGTCATCACTGTCTGACAATAACAGCACTCCGATGCCTTTCCATGATGTTGTATGTGCACAGCTTGTATGTAGAGTTGTTACGAACATGGCGCTCGCAACACCCTCTCGCAACCCTTATACACAACGCCACGTACGCCCCCCCTGTGCCCCATTGTTATCCAGGCTGCGTGGAGATCTCCGACATCCGCAAGGTGTTTCGCCGCCTGCACCTGCGCTCCACGGAGGCGGAGGTGGAGGCCATGATGGACCTGGCGGGTGGGCGGGGGGGGCGGCGCGGGGGGTGGGGGCCAGTGCGCTGCTGGGCAGGGAACTCGGTGCAGCATGGGTTGTTACGTTCAGTTGGAGTAGGCCTGGCGGCGTGCCCTGTCGCAAGGTACTAGCGTACCAGTTGATGATTTGCTGGTCCTCTTCGTGTGCTGTAGCCCTTTCGCAAACTTGAGGGATGGTGGGTGCTGTCCTTGCAGACCCCGACGGCGACCGCAAGATCGGCCTGAGGCAGTTCTTCAAGCTGTTCCAGGTGCGACGTTGCATGGGCATGTCGGGTTTGTGTGATGGGGCACGACTGTCGCCTGGAAGCCACTTGAACTCCTGTCGTATGCAACTGGAGGCGTATAGGTATGACGACGTACTGTTTGGCACCATATAAGGAACCGTAAGCAGCAGGCGCCCAGGGTTCTAGTGTGCCGCAAAGCTGCCCCCCTGATCGGTTTGCCCTCCACCGTCTTCACAAACCCCTTGTCCCCCGTGCCTCCTCCAAACCCTGCCCTCACAGGACGTGACCATCCCCGCCCTCGGCCCCCGGCCCGCCAACTTCAACTCCCACGTGCACCCCGCCCCCAGCGGGGCCTCCCTCATCGGCGTGGGCCACAGCGGCCCCAGCGGCAGCCACCGCTCGCCGCACAGCGCCTCCCTCAGCCGCTCCTTCGTCAGCACCCTCGCGCCCTCCGGGGCCAACCCAAGCGGCCACCCGCGGCAGCACGGCCACGGGGGCCAGGCCCCGCCCGTGGCCCCCAGTGGCCCGTCGCAGACCCTGTCCGTGCACGGGCCCGGGGCCAAGTCCAGGCTTAGCCGTGTGGCGGGGGCGGATGCCGCGCAGCAGGGTCAGGGGCAGCAGGGGCGGGGGCGGGCAGCGGTGGGCCAGCAGCAGCAGCAGCGGCAAGCGTTGAGTGCTGAGCAGGGGAATGACCTGGCTGTGGTCGCCCACAGCGGGGTGTGGGGTAAGGTGGGGGCAGCGGCGGTGGCGGCGGCGAGCGGCGAGCTGTCACCGGTGGCGTCAGGGAGCGGCAGCGAGTATGCCTCCAGGGGCTAGCGGCGCCCCTGTGTGGAAGTTGCGCGCTGCGGCGTTGGTGTCCGTGGATTACCGGTACTGCATTTTTTCATTAGAGGGTATGGGGCTGTAGGGAGGTCCTAGCGCAGAGAGAGAACAGTGTAGAGCAACGCAGATTGCAGCTTACTGAGTGACGATTGGGGTTCGGTAGTAGACACGTGCGGCGTTCATCCATTCAGGACTTATTGTCGAGGTGGCTGAGGGGGAGGTGCAATTGCCCGCAGAAGGGGGCAGGTGGACTGTTGCATTCATACTGCTGGCGTGAGCGCTGAGAGGTGAACGTGGTGGGTGTGGTAGGGTGCCCCACCAGAACGAGTGCGTGCGGTGCGGTGAACTGCAGTGCGCAAGCTTGGGGTGTGAAGCGAGGCAGCGTTGCTAGCTGCTTGCGGTTCCCAATCCGTGGGCACGGCCAGCGTGGCAAACGGGTACTGAGTGCTGTGTTGCATACCGCGCATGGGCAGCACTGTGGTTAGAGATCGTACGGCGTTGCCACACAGCCATCTCTGTGGTGCAAGTATTGTGCTGCATAGAAGCGGTCGTAGGTGCACATCCTGAGTATCGCTGAGCCGCTTGCAGGACAACTAGTCTCTGCTACCTCTCCACTTGCGAGCTCGCACGACGCATGGTTGAATCTCGCTTCAAACAGGACACTGCTGACGGAGTCCGCTGTGCGCCTGGCGCGAGTAACGTATTTTCATCAGTCACTGCTGACTGCCCGGGATCCCCCTCACTTCTGGTTGGTGTCTGTGGCTTTACCAGTACTCTTTCGTACTATGAACCGCATTTCAAGTCTGGGCGACCGTGATTCAACGTGACGAGGGAGCCTGGACATGCCTGATCGTACAGGCAGCTACGCCCCGCCCCTCGCACGCGAAAACCTTATGACCCACAACTTCGATGCAAAGCCGGGTGCCGCATGCCTTGCCGCGCACGCGTACACCACGCATGTTGCGTGCGCGTGTGTGTGTGTGTGCACTACCTACACTACCTGCACTACCTACACTCGGCATGGTCCTACCCAGTAATGGACCCGCCTGGTGGACCAGCACTGCGCATGCGCAGTCGGGCCCTGAATTGTAAGGTCTGACCAGCACTGCGCATGCGCAGAGTGCGCCACCTGTAAAATCTCTTATTAGCCGCCTGCTTTGGTTCAACCAACATGTATTAACGTATTAGGCACATAGCATCAAGGGGGGCCCCATTCCAAGGCGATGGAAGGGACTGTGACAGTGGCAAGGCCTGCATGCATCATGACCGTCAATGTACCCCAAGCGTCTGGACTTGACCCCCCATCTCAACAGAA
>VFQN01002332.1_pt1 | contig 29597 bp, 30 predicted proteins | sample 3512371 | NCBI WGS metagenome assembly VFQN01 (sample SAMN10412370, study PRJNA504923) | tailings metagenome | isolation source: Replicate 2 from Balatoc abandoned mine | place: Philippines: Itogon, Benguet | collected 2017-08-28 | reverse complement strand
GTTGCACCTTCTCAATCCAGGTCGCGATTTCTTCATCGTTCGCTTGATTAGTCTTTCGCAGATTCTCAATCACAGCTCTTTGATCCTCTATAGAACGATTTTGGCTCAATTTGAATCTTCCGTCAACTTGCTCGATCGCAATTTCAATTCCAACAACCCCTCTGATCATTGCTTGGATGTATGCACGAGGGGCATCGGTGATTTTCCAATGGCTACCTCTCATATTCTCAAAGTGATTGGATAATTCTGAAACATTATCATGAATCCAAGTAGAATCTTTGATAAAGCGGCACTTTCCTATCATGTGGACAGCAATATAGTTCCAAGTTGGAACTGCTTTCCCTGTCTCCTTCTTGCTTTCATACCAAGAAGCAGAAATATATGCATCAGGACCATGAAAGATGGCTGTACAATCATAAGTTTGATCCAAATCTAAGTGTGCAACAGGATTGGCTCTCGCAATGTGGCCTCTTAGAGTATTTTCTTCGCGATGATAGATCAGTGGAACATAACTAATCAACGGCTGGTTGCTGGATTCATTTTTGGATGTTATGATCAGAGTAGCCAAAGAGTTTTGACAAATAATCTCCTCAATGCGCTCTTGATCTGCCTCTGCAGCAAAAGGAAGGTAGAAACTACTCATTGAAAGGAAATATCTAAAAAGGAAGAATCTTTCTCTGTTAGGAATGGCAGTGCATAAAACTGGAGGTGCATGCCCTAGATATCCCATTCTCTAAATTTACGCGGTACGTTTAGAGAATTGATTGGAATCGGCAATAATTGTTTCCAAAGAGATTAATCATGCCAATTAAAGGAGGAAAAAGAGTAAGATTCACTTCTTCTTGAATATTTGATACAAGTTGTCACCATTAGTTCACAGAAGAAGACGAGAACTCAAAAGAATGAGACTCCAGAAGGCGCGAAACTTCCTGATGATTTAACGGAAAATGTCCCTAGAAGCATTGTTGCTCGAATTCAGAAAGTGAGTGTACCGGTGAAAGAGTTGGTCTTAGATATGAGAAAAGTCATGGGTCCATACACAGCGACTAATCTGAAGGAGAGAGGGTAAGACGAGTCAAATATGTGGAAAAACACCAATTTAACCACTAGCTCGACTTAGGTTCAATCGTATGAAGGATTATGAGGTTGTTGCAGGAAACTTGAATGTTTCTCATTTACTATTCTTCTCTGAAACTGATAACAATGTGAACTTCCGTATCGCTAAACACCCTAATGGCCCTACACTACACTTTCGTGTGGATAAGTTCATGCTTCAAAAACAAGTCAAAGCAAGCCAAAAGAGACCATTTGAAAGTTTAGCAGCATGTAAGTGATGTCATGCTCATTCTAACATTCTGTTTTATTCTTGTGAATAGATCAAACACCTCCTGTGTTAGTGCTAAATAACTTCAATCAAATCGAAGGAGAGAATCAAGTCAAACTTATGAAAATCACTTTTCAAAATATGTTTCGAACAATTAATGTGAAAACAGTGAAACTTAGTGATTGTCGTCGGGTAGTCTTATTTCACTATCATAAAGATACTGGTATGGTGGAAATGAGACATTATGCAGTTCGTGCAAATCCCGTAGGCATCTCACGCAACATTAAGAAATTAATACAGTCAAAGATTCCTAATTTAGGCGAATTAGATGATATTAGTCAGTTTTTAGATCAATCTTCGTCTTCAACTGCTGCTGCTCTTTTTGAAGGCGCCGTCTCTGATTCTGAAGCAGAAGATGAAGGATCTCGAGTCACTTTACCTGATCGCTTTGTTGGTCGTGGTAATGCCAAATCTCAATTATCTGCTATGAAATTGACTGAGCTTGGGCCTCGTCTTACGATCGAACTGTATAAAGTTCAGCAAGGATTGAATGAGGGAGATATCCTCTTTCATAAATTCATCCATAAGACCGCAGAAGAAGCTGCAGCGATCAAAGCAAAGGTAGAAAAGGCAAAGAAATTGAAGGAAGAAAGAAGGAAGATTCAAGATGCAAATGTGAAAAGGAAAAGAGAGACGTTAGAGGAAAAGAGAAAGGCTAAGGCTGAGAGAAAGAGACAAAGGTTAGAGAATGGCGATCCCTCAACCAATGGCGAGGATGATGAAGACGAAAGCGATGATGAAGAGGATAATTATGACGGAGAAGGTGAGGATTTCGATGAGGATGAATTCGAAGGTGATGATGACGACGGAGATGATGAGGAAGAACTCGAAGAAGAAGATAACGACGAGGATGACGACGATGAAGACGAGGATGATTAATTAATTGATAAACCTATCCCAAGAGAATAACCTCACTATGAGTTGACAATATCTAATCACTTACTTTGTAGTTTTCTTTGTTTACATATAATCAATACCCAATCGTCCTCCTCCTCTTCTATTTTTACTTCGTCAAAGAACTCCTGGAACCGTTCCATCACTCGGTTTGCCTGCTTCTTAAGGATTCCTGAAAGACCTAGTCGACCTCCTTTGGGTGAGGTGTGTTGTGCTAAGGTAGGTGCTAAATTAATTAGGATTGGCGCAAGAATATTCGCCACAATCACATCATACTGACTTCTCTCAATAAGTTGAATTGAAGGGAACTCATCTGCATTAGCTTGATCGCCACTCCCTTTACTAATGTTTAGGATCATGCTCTTCTGGCTATTGATTAGTTCTTCACTGTCCTTGCTTTGGTTACAAGCGGTGTCAACGACCTCATCCACTTTGAAAAGGTTCATCTGAAGATTATTCATCTGAGCATTTTCACGTGCACTTCTTAATGAATCTTGGTCAATATCAGTACCCGTGGCAGAAGATGCTCCAAAAAGAAGGGAAGCTAATCCGAGGATGCCAGATCCACAACCATAATCTAAGACAGTTAGCTGGGGCTGACTCAAGAGAACTCTTTCAAGCCAACGACAACAAAGGCGGGTGGTAGGATGATCACCCGTTCCAAATGCAGCTCCACCTTCGAGTAGCAATGAGTGCTTGGTAGCTACGGTGTCTTCTCCCTTCGTCTTGTGCCAAGGAAAGACGATAGTGAGGGAATTTGTGATCTTCAAGGGCTTCCAAAGCTGCTGTACTGATAAAACCCAATCGCGGTCTTCAAGATCTTGAATGCTAATATCTGCAAACTGATCCTTTGGATAAACAGATTGAAGGATTTCCAGCAGCTGCAGATAGTTAAAAGATTTCGGGACATTTGCTCGGACGATAGCTGTCTCCCATGATCCTATACGAATCAATTCGTTCCAATTGCTTTCCTCATTGACAAAATCAGGTATTTCCGTATCGACCTCTACGCTGACAGAAGAAGTTCCTAATTCGAACAAGAGCTCGCTGATCTCTTCTGGGTCAATTCTTTGACAATTAAACTTCAAGATTAATTGTTTTGTCGAGATTGAAGGTTCTAACTGGAGGTTTTCTTCAACTACATCTTCTTTTACGAAATTTTGAACATTTTCCAATTCCCTTTCCTCGAACCTTTTGCTTAAGAAAAGAGACATTTTATTTGATCTGGTAGATGGCTCTCGCATGATTTCTATCAACCTATCATATGACCTTCTCCAAAAGTTGGTATTATGGAAGGGTAACACTTGAAAACTACTTCCATTCCCAATCAACAAAGCCAAGACAATCAACACAAACATCAAATACTATAGTATCGAAAGCCTGCGTCACTCTCGATACAGTGGTATTTCAACCTTTCTTCGTTTTCGCTCTTACCAAGTCACCTCGTTACTATTGATAAAGCAATAAGTCATTACGAATTGCAAGTCTAAAGGAGAACTGAAAAGTTTGAGAGTAGTTTAGTTGTTGGAATTGAAAAGAAGGGGGAATTGAAAATCGTATCCTCAAACGATTGTTTATCCGATCGTTTTCTTTGATTCGTGAAATGAAGCAATCAAGCATTAGCAACTTCTTTCGACCTTCACCTAGCTCAAGCAAAGGAGTTCAGCCAAATGCAAACAAAATCAGCACGTTGCAAGATCCTTCAACAAAGAAAAGAGTTCGAGAGGAGATTTCTCTTATCGATGACGACGATGAGAGTCCGATCATCTCTAAAGCAAGAACCGCTTCATCTCTAAAGGAAAGGTTTGATCATATTCTGACGGATTCAGATCCTATGATATCTAACAAGAGATCCACTTTTCAAAAAGCAATCTTTAACGAATATAAGCCTCAAGAGACGGAGGATGATTTAGACGATAATTTTGAAAGGGAGACAGCCAATACTACCACTAAAATTAGTTACACTCCTTTAGAGTTGCAGGTTATAGCACTACGCAAACAGTTTCCAGATTGTCTATTGATGGTTGAGTGTGGGTATCGAATGAGATTCTTCGGTGACGATGCTTTAAAAGCTGCGAAAGCTTTAGGCATTTATGCTCATAAAGATCATAACTTTATGGTAGGTAGTGTACCTACATATCGCGCTGCTCACCACTGCCAGAGGTTGCTTAGTGCTGGATTGAAGGTAGGTGAGACCTTCATTTCAAATTCTCTGCTTGTTTTATCTTCTTTTAGGTTGCGATCGTTCGACAGACTGAGACGGCTGCCTTGAGAAAAGGAACTTCTGTTGGGAGTCGAACCTTTGATAGAAAGATTGCTGGCGTTTTCACCCAAGGAACCCTAATTGATGACGATGACCCGGCGTTTGACGGATTAGTTGCTTCATTCCAGAAAAAGTCTACAAACTCTGGTGATCAATCTGATCTGGAAGATGAAAACGATGATGATTTCGAAGTAAAGGGTTCATCTGATTTGAATGCGAATCACCAGATAAGTGCGAAAGAGGAAGAAGACTTTTGGATTGCTTCAGTACATTATCAAACTGATCGAATTACTATCGCAGCAACGAATATTTGTGCACATAAACTGTGGATTTGTGATTTACCTCCAGATTCAATTTATCAAGGTCTTTTGGATTATTTAGATGTGTTAAAGGTAAATCTCTTGTGGGTTTTTCCTTTGTAACTGCTTACCTCCGTCTCTCTAGCCAATTGAACTGATCCACTCAGAAGACATTCCTTTCGAAATGAAGCAACGAATAAACGATCGAATAGAAACTGGATCCTTTTCATTCTCAAGCAACGATAGGCGATCTCAAGACCACACTGGAGGTTATATTAAGTTAGTGAAGGCTTTATCACCAAATTATTTTTCACAACATCGCGATCGATTCTTTGACGGGAAAAGCAGTGGCATGAAGTGGTACGAAGAAATACCAGAATTAAATCGATACTGCATTCATGGATTATTTGCTTATTTGAGAGATTTTCAGCTGACGAATGTGTTTATTAATCCTACTATTATGATAACATCTGATGCATCAGTTGTTCCTGGAAGTGAAAATCATTCAGCAGAGTTTCTTTTTAGTCACCAAACTCATGAGAAAAGCTCCTTTGCACTTGATGGTATTACCGTGCGAGATTTAGAAGTGCTGGATACTCTGGCAAATACCAATGCCAAACTGAAAAAGGCATGGAAGGATTTATGGTCAAAGAATTCATTGTCTTTCCCATCATCATCTTCTTCTTCTCAAACTCCTTCAAGTTTTCTTTCCATGAATAAAATGAAATCGTTACAACAAGGTTTATTTGGAATTATTGATTGTTGTCGTTCTGTTTATGGAAAGAGAACTTTAAAGAGCTGGTTGATGAATCCTCTCATTCGAAGAGAGTTAATACTACAAAGACAAGAAGCAATAACCTGGTTCCTCTCTTCGATGAATTCCTCGTCGGATTTTTCTATTATAGCCACCAAGCAAAAGCAAATAATATTTGACATCATGAACGCCTGTCCTGAGATTGAGAAATTGCTGACTTCATTACAATATAATCGAATCTCTTTTCCCAAATTAATAAAGTTATTACAATTTAGTTTAAAATTAGATGGTTTTAATTCGAATATCTTCCAAGATCTTTCACAGTATAATAGTTCGAGTCAAAGATTAGATGAGAACAGAGTTTCTATGACGCCTAATCAATTTCCTGAACTTCCTCAACTGCTAAAAGAATGGATTCACGAAAGAATTGATTGGAAAGAAATCAAGAAATTAGTTATTTCTTATCTCTCCCAATTAAGATCTTCGAGTGGTGAAGCAGAGAATCAAAGTATTGAAGCGACTCAACAAGACACTATCTCCTCTTACTTCACCTTCGAAACAGAGCAAAATTACCCAATTTTCATCAAATTAAGACAAAGAAGACAGCAACTGAAACAAAATTTAGAACAAGAATTACAATTAATTCAACAAAAATTGAAAAAGCCAAACCTTCAATTCACTAACTTCCGATCTGGCACGAATTCACAGATCGAGCATTTAATAGAACTATCGAATCAAGACATTAACACTGCTCTTAAGAACTCCATTCCATCGAACTGGATTAAAGTCAATACAACGAAACAAATAACACGATATCATACACCAGAAGTCTTACAGATACAAGATGAATTATATAAAGTCAGAGATGAAGGGAAAATATATTCATTAGAGATCTGGAAACAATTTATACAAATGATTATACAAGAACTTTATCCTTTATTAAGACAAGCTGTTGATATTTTAGGGAACCTTGATGCAATCTTATCTTTATCAATTGTTGCTTCGTATCCTAATTATTGTAAACCAATTTATCCTGAAAATTCGAATGAAGTGAAGATAATAGATGGGCGTCATCCTATCTTAGAGAAATCCTTAGAGTTTTTATCATTAATGAACAATCGAAATCAAACAGGAAATAAGACGGGAACCATTTTATCATCTCCTTCTTCTTCTGGGATTACCGTACGAAAGCCATCAACGGATTCATTAATTCCGAATGATGTCAATTTAACGAAAAACTTTGAAGCACGTCATTGTCAAATCGTCACAGGTCCTAATATGGGCGGAAAGTCATCATATGTGCGGATGGTGGGATTGCTGATATTGTTAGGGCAAATAGGTTCATATATCCCTGCATCTTCCGCTTCTTTGTGCATTTTTGAGAATATTTTCACTCGCATGGGATCAGAGGACGATCTGTCTAGTGGCAGATCAACCTTCATGTGTGAATTAATTCGAACGAAGAAAATCCTCTCCTCTATTAATTCCCACTCTCTCGTAATCATTGATGAGTTGGGGAGAGGAACATCTACTCATGATGGGCAAGCGATAGCTCAAGCGACTTTGGAATATCTCATCTCTCGTATTGGTTGTTGTACTATGTTTATTACTCATTTCCCTCAAATAGCTGCTGCGACGCAAAAGTTATATCCTGAGGCTTGTTTTAATTCTCATATGAGCTATGTTGAGAGACATAAGATTATAGAGGCGGAACATGCTGAAGAAAATGATGAACATGAGATTATTTTCCTTTATAAAGTGGTAAGTTCGATTATGATCGGTACGTTCTTATGTATTCTTGTAATCTTTTGCTTTTGAAGGTTGACGAAGCTTCGAAGGGTTCTTATGGAGTGAATGTGGCAAGATTAGCGGGAATACCAAGGCATGTCTTGCAAAATGCTGTTGAAATGTCATCTTGGATGACGTCTCATACGAGATGTAGTGAGCTGAGCGGAAAAGGATTCTGATGTTTGAGTACAATCAAAGTAAATGGTGTGAATCAAATGTTATTGGATTACATACATACGTAAGATACAATACTGATGAAAGCCAAAACTATGGCACTCAACAAACGACAGAGAATTTGAAAATAGAAATTAGTAATTATCCTGTTATTCTATTACTCTATATTTCAGCGCTATATAGCGCTCAAATATCAATTGTCCGTCATTGATTCTACGCCACCGAATCAAATAATTACGGAATTCTGGGGGGCGGGGCAGGATCTTTTTCATTAATTCAGATATCCGACATTGCGCTTCTACATCCATCAACCATACGATCAAAGAATCAAGTCAACTGCATCTTTATGACACTTTGGATTAGTAGTCAGCGAAACGAAGAATAAAAGAGCGAAGGATACGCACCTCGAAAGATACTGTCATCATGCTGATCACCTGAGTCATCATCCTTCATAAAGATGACCGCGACCTTATCACTCATTGATTTAGGAAATTAAAAATCAAAATAAACAAAATAAGTGACAACGACATCGAAAGAGAAGGAAAATATCGAGAAAAACAATCGAAGAAGATGCACCTTCCTTCTCTCATTCATTTTTGAGAGAGCTGAATCCGACTTATTGAGCCCATTTCTTACCACAGCGTCTTACTTATTAACTGTTGAGCGAGAAAGAGAGAGAATATAAGATATAGTTAGATGATAACTCAACTACATCGAAGGAGGATTGGGATCTGCACCAGCTGCTTTCCCATAAGCCTCATACCATTCAGCATATTGTTTTTGGTATGCTTCCCACGCTGCTGTCGAAGCCTTTATTCGAAGCAATTCAAGGATAATTCAAACAAAGTAATGATAGATGGACTTACCTCATCACTCGTTGTATTCGCTGCCGCTTTAGACGAATCAGCGGCGGATTCCGTTTTATTCTCTACAGTTTCTGTGTTAGCAGTTGTTTTTGGATCAGTATTACTCGTATTTGCATCACTAGTAGTCGCTGGAACAGCTCCATCCACTGGGTCTGGGGGAATAGTATAACCTTCTGGAGGGCTTGTTCCTTCAGGTGGTGACCAAGCGCCGTAATAAACTCTCGCTGCTTTTTCTCCATAATACGAGGCGTAGTACCAGAAATCATTGTAATATGCAGTAGGATCAGTAGGAACCTCAGCAGCTGTAGGATCTGTTGGAGCAGCGGTGGCCGTGGTAGGTGCAACAGCAGTAGCCGCAGCAAGAGCTGCAAGCGTTGCAGGATCTACTGAACAGATTAAAGAGAGGAAACTAAAGAATAGAGAAGTTTCATACCTGTGATTCCAGTAGTTGCAGCGCTCAATTGTGCGAGGAGGGCTGGATCATAATAGGCGGAGAGTTGATAAGCGGAATACAGGGCAGCGGTCGCTGGATCATTTGGATCACCGTATAAAAGTGGATTTGTTAGGCCAGATGCCCAAGGAGAAGTATATTCATGAGTTTTATCTTTATCCTTGTTCCCAGCAGCAATGGTTTCAATCTCATATTTAGCCATCTGTTGTGCATCAGGAGGTCCAACGATACTAATCGTTCGAACAGGAGGATTACTACCAATATCAGGACCATGAGGAATCTGAACTTTCACACCTAAACGTGTTTGAATTTCTTTGATGGTTGCACCTCCTTTACCAATAACAACACCCACACGATCATCTGGGATAGGAATATTCAATGCTGTTGCAATTGAATTATAAGCTAATTGAGCACTTTGTTGTTGCATTTGTAAAGTTAAGAAAATTTCCATTTGACAAGCATCTAATGCTTCCTTTGAATCAGCACCGATATTAATTGTACGAACTTGAGGATTATCAGCATCTGGATCATGTGGAATCTTGACTGTTGTCTTTGTTTTCTCTTGAATTGTTTTAATTGTTTGTCCTCCTTTACCGATAATAATACCTACTTTATCATTGGGTACTGGTAGGCGGACAACATATGCATGATCCATGAGATCATCATTCCTATTCCCACCAGTTAATTTAGCGATTTGATTCGCAACAATCTCTTCAACTCTTCGTTTTGCTTCATTAACATTATCAATATGGCCTTTTAATACAATACTTCTTTGTGTTTCTCCTGGTTTCATCTCACTTTCTTTAGCAATTTGTGCATGTACATTTAATTGTGCTTGAAGACGAAGAATGTTTTCACCACCTTTACCGATCACTAAACCAACCATATTATTAGGGATACGAATCTCAACTTGATACGAATCACCACTTCCTCCACCATAAATTGTTTCTACACCAGCTGCTGCAGCATTATTCATTTCTGCTAATTTTCTTAATTGTTCTTGTTTTAGTCGTTGAGCTTCTTGAGGATTGTATAAAATCTGTTCTAACTGCTTCGATGCTCGTTCAACAGCATCGTCAGAACCTTCAATAGCAACGTGAAGTTCATCATTATCATCAGGATGTCCAGTATTGGAAGAACTTCCATCTTTATTCGCTCCTCTTCCTCTGATGAAGATTTTTGATCCTGTGGAGTCTTGAAGCTGCTTCTGAGTGATTCCTTTAGGTCCAATCAATAAACCTAAAAAGTTAATATCTGGATATTCTCTCACAGGAATATAGAGTTTCTTTCTTTTGATGGAACCCACTAAACAAACATCAAGATTCATAAGAAGAGAATAAAAGGGAATGTGTTGATCTTACATCCTGGAGCAGGGGTATCGTACTCATCTTCACCCCATCGATTCTTTCGTTTACCAAGCTCTGAACTGGGGGCCGGTGCAGGTCCACCACTCATGATGGCGCCTATGGAAAAAGTGCAAATGAATCAACGAAGAAAAAAGATACTTCCAAATCAAGATTCTTACCTGAAAGCTTGGCTGCAATTTCTCGAGCCCTTGCTAAAGCATCACTACTCATTTTCTTTTCTTGGATATCAAATGAAGGCTAAAATAACAGGGATTGATCTTGTTATGTAGGGATATAATTTAATGAAAATGAATGATGAAAAGGAGAAAATTGCTGCACATACCGGAATATCGGCGACGATGCCTAACACCGAGCGAAAACATACGGTCAATTCAAATTTTCATTCCTTTTGTTAAAGTTGTGAATCTTTCAAGCGACAGATCATGAACGAAGTCATATCTAAGCAGTTGAATATCCTGAAATCGAGTGAGGAGAGGCAGCGTGTCTATGAGACATTGGCTTATCTTGGGCTTCGATATTACTTCAGTATACATAAGACTGATCAATATATAAACCTTGGAGAGCTCTATTCGCTTGCAGGTAACGACTTGTACAATATTGAGAGATAAGATTATATTCATTATGAATGTTAGAGTCTATTTCATCGCATACTCGCACTCAAACAGGATCCAATCAAACTTATACGAAGCGAATCGTGCGACCAGCTCCAGCTGTAAACCCACCGCCGTCTTCATCTTCTGCGGCCAAAGCATCGGAAATCCATTATGGAAGTAAATATAGACCAGAAGCACTTTCTCATTTTCCATTTATTGATGAAAATGGGACTGTGTACGATGTCTTTCGCAATGGTCTTGTGAATAAGCCAGATTTGCTTAACATGGGTCAACCTGGGAGAGAAAAGCTCATCCAGAAAGTGTTTGATACGATGAGATTTGATCGGAATGGAATCAGATTAAGCGATCTCCCGGAGGCGTTACAGGTAATTAACTCTGCTTGTTCTGTACCATGTTAACCTTCCTCTTTCAGATGGTAGGCATTGATATCCCGACGGACTTAAAACGAATTTTAGAGAAAACAAGATCGAAAAATGTCAACGGACCTATCAAAGACGATGATAATGATGACCAAAGCCAGGAACCTCAACCTTTTGAGTATTACGAGAAGTTCGTCACATTTAAGCATTGGAACAAGATCATTCGCCGCTTCCTTGCCTTGCGAATGGACGGGAGAAATATTTCTTCCATAGAGGATATTCTAGGTGAAACGCAATTTTCGAAGCAGAGGCACTATAGAGGGGGTCAGAGTGAAGAAGACGAGATCGATTTAGAGTCATTTGACGATGATCCATACGAAGAAACTAAGAAGCACAGTAGGGGTCGTTCGCATGGTAACCGAGAAGAAGAGAATGAAGATAGTGCTGAGGAAGGTTGGAATAATCTCTTCCAGGGAGATCATCCCCCTCTGAGAAGAAAGAAAGGATCAGAACCACCACAAGACAAACGCAAGAATCCAGCGAAAGCTTATTATCATGGTTTGAAAAAGGTGAAATCTCGGATTGGGGATCTCGTGAAGCATGATAAAAATCAATTTTATCGAGAAAAAGCGAAAACAGATCAAGCAGCTTTATCAGCGATAGCGAAGCAACGTGTCGATACAATCTCCTCCCGACCACGACCTCCATCAATACGTGATCCCGAATTTTTCGCTTCTTCAGGAGCGACTACATTGAAAAATCACAATGGAGAAAATATCTACAGGAATCGAGATTTTTCCAACCCTGTTACCTACGATAGCGCTAATAAAACTGTGGCGAGGTTAAAGGATCTGTCTTCTGGTATGGCAGCACTTCAGATCGCGGATTCCTTTTTGAATAGTCGCGTCGGAAAGGAACTTACCTCTAAAATTGAGCGTGATGTTTTGCCTGAAGATATCTCAGCGAAGGCCGCTGAGGCACAGGCATTGAAGTTATTAGGTGGGTTAAATCTTTGAGTTGTTGAATTTTCTAACTTTATCGCAGGACTCCGAGAAGGAAACCGAGAGACAGATCTCAACAGCCAAGATGAAGAGCGATCAGAACGATCTCTGCCTTTAGAACATCTGAGGAGAAAGCCCAACCATTTTAATAAGTCCACCGCAATATTGAGCGGTGATAACACGAGGGATTATAGGCAGCAGTACGTCACAGGTTGGAAGAATAGTCGTGGGGGATGGGTAGCAGACTTTGGCCCAGATCATACAAGAGCTTTCTATACTGGTCCAGAGAAGGCGAGAGCATCGCTTCGCGAACAGAAAGAACCCTATGTTCTCGATGAGATGATGTTCAATATCGCGAAAGATATTCATGGGGTGACTAATGACAAGTTTGACGACTCGGATACCACGACTTCAATTAATGTGAATATCAAAGATCAGACACATCGAGTACTGACGGTAACAACCGCTTCAGATACCTCCAAAGCTGTCCTTGGCTATCAAGGATTGACTGACTTTAGCGAGAGTACTTTGAGTCCTATCCCTGTCGTGCCAACAGGAGCTGGAGTAAAAGGAATATTGGCCACAGCTGTGGATTTTTCTGACGATTCGAATGATGGTTTGATTGGGAAATTACAGGACTCAGTGGCATTAAAAGATGTGATTTCGAAACCTACAGCCCAAGAAAAAGAGGAATCTTGATGTTCTTTTAATTTTTAATTTATTCATTGTATGTATTTCATTCAATTAATTTATAAATGTAACTCAGACACAGGCCACTACTAGTCGTCTGCTTGGAGGACAGGACTATCACTACGATCTTCATGTTCAAAAGGATTATAATCATCATTAGGATTACTTGTAGGCATTTCATCAGATTGGTATTGAAAGTCATGTTGTTGATCAGTGAAGTGAGAGGTGGTGGTGTTAGGTTGAGATGCGTGTTGAAACTGCTGAATCAGAAATAATTGAGAATTCAACTTATTATTCTCTTCCTCAAGGTCTTTATTCTTTTTCTTCGTATCCACTAATTCCTTTTGAAGAAATTCAATAAATTTATGAGTGCCCTGCAGAAAAACATCAAATAAAATCATAATGAGTGACAAAGAAGTGTTACCTCCACGCGGTTGAGGAGTTTTCCTTTTTCAGCTTTCAAATCTGCTAAGTCGTCAGTTAATTTTTTAATTCTTTCAAGGTGTTGCTGTTGTTGTTGGTGAATTGCTGGAGGAAGAGTTGCAGCTTCCTTCGCTAACAACTTCTCAAGCTCATAAACCTTCTTGACCCTAAAGAAAGGAAAGTATATTCTTTCAAGAAAATGAATCAAAGGAAAGGGATTCTTACATATAATTATGTCGATCATTCGCTGCTTTCAGTTCATAGTGAATGAGAGGATCGGAATACGATGATTGAAAAAGATCATGATCGATCTGATTTTGATGCAAAGAAAAAGATGATAAAGATTCAATTTTCCCTTCTGCCTCAAGCAATTTCTGTTTTAAATTTTGAATGATAATATCTTTCTCATGATCATCATGATCATCACCATCCTTTGAGTCACTAGATCGAGTTCTCTTCATTCGCTCTATTTTCAATTCTATTGTCTGATCGTGCAGTGCTAAAAAGAAAGAAAGGTTCGAGTGTGGTTGAAATGTTTAATGTGACAACATTCTTCCTGGCTACAATTATGATAGGATGTTCTGCTTTTCCAATGAAATATCATTGGAGACATATACAGTCAAGCTCCTCTAGGTGGATGGTAACTCAGAAGGTTTTACAAGAGAAGTTTTCAATCGAACAAAGAGTTATGTCGCTGATGAAGAAGATCAATATTCCCTCTACCTCCACTCTCCTTCTTTCAGTGAGTGGAGGATCTGATAGTATGGCTATGTTACATATTTTGAGATCAATTCAAAACCAATATCTGACAGACCTCTCATTGAAAGTTGTTAACTTCAATCATAAAGCTAGGAAGGAATCCGACGAGGAAGTAAGAGAGATCTTATCTTTCTTGCTCTTGCTTACATATTCGACCTAATGTTAGGCAGAATTTGTTCGAAAGTGGTGTGATAAGTACAACATTGAGTTCTTTCTTTGTGAATTCCCTGAAGACCTTCGAGAAGCTTCTAACTTCCAATCAGCCGCTAGACACTGGCGTCGAACTGAATCACGAAGAATTTTGGAATCATTGAGATTGAGTAAGGATCAAAGTAAGTACATTGTAACTGCGCATCACCTTGAGGATCAAATGGAGACATTACTGCTAAAGCTTTTGAGAGGAGCTTTCATCGCTAACCTTCAACCTGTAAGTTTATGTAACCTCTTTTAGTGAGATTTCTAATCACTTTTTTTCTTGTAGATGTCATATATCGACGGTTTATACCTTCGACCGTTTCTAGATTTTAGGAAGGATGAACTTCGTAAATATCTTGAAGATTATCATTTAGATTGGAGAGAAGATATAACCAATCAACAAAGAATATATAGAAGAAATAAAATACGTTTAGATTTAATACCTTTATTAACTGAACTTACAGGAAGTTCTAACGCTTTATCTAATCGTTTATTAGCTTTAGGTCGACAAAGTCAAGATTTATCAGATTTCTTAGATCATCAGGTAATATGAGCTTCTATACCTTCTAATACAAAATCAAGTCACGTTACTTTTCAATAGATATTAGATTATCAGAAATATTTTACCTGTTATCAGTCGTTAGATACCTACGTGTTACAATACTCTGATGATATAGTTCAAGTGCCTCGTTTTGTGCTCGGTCAGATCATTCATCGTTGGATTGAGAAATATACAAAATACTCTGTTGATAATAAGCAATTACAAGGTTTAATATCATTAATTGAGAAGAAATTTGATGGTAGGAAGATATTATCACAGTGGATATCAGAGGATTATTCGTTGGAGGCAGTGATTGGAAAGGAGCTGAGGCTAATAAGAAATCGTCTAATTAATGTATCTGAATCAGAGTTGAGCGACACGATATTATTTGAGGATAAAACAAACCGAGTTTCTCTGATAGGAGATGAAAAGGATTTTAAGATTACCCGAGAATCTTCACTTATGACAGTATCTTGCACCTTCCAAGTACCTGCTGATTCCAAGTATGAACTGAGATTTTGTCGTGATGGCGATCGATTTAGTAAACCTTCTAAGTTGTTAGTGGATGCTTTAAGAAGATTTAAAGTTCCAGTTCACGAACGATCGAGAACCATTGGGCTCTTTGTTCGGGATGATGTCACTGCCCCTGATGTGGCGGTCATGATATTTATTCCAACAAAAACCATCACTGGGGATTATCAATTACTATTAGAAGATACAAATTATTCTACAGAGAACAAAGTGAACTACGTACTTCATTGGCTCTCAGCGCCAGTGAAGGTGAATGTTCTATGAGGAGAAGAAGATAATGATTTACTTATATAATATTGGGGAAACTAGAGAAAAGGCTATTTAATGAAAAGAAATGTATTATTGGAAGAATACAACACTATGGAAAACTAAACAAAGATCTCTATGAGAGACAGTGAATCAAAAATCTCCCCTGCGATCCTATCTAAAAGAACAAAATTTATCCTAGATCAAACTAAACTAAATTGATCGCGATAGTACGCGGGGATATCCTGTTGCTACGTCAACTTTAGTCATGAAAAATTAGCAAAAATATTAAAATTCCTTTTATTTGCATTGAGAGAAATCAATATCACAAACCACTGCACAAATAATAAAAATAATAATTGCAAGGACGAGAAAAATAATTCCAAAAAGCTTAATACGTTTCCATAACATCGCATTCTTCAATGATCTTGAGGATCTTTCAAATTTAAATGCTTCAGAATTTAATTTATCTGCTTTCTCGACTAATATTTCTAATTTTTCACCTCTTTCCATAATCATATCAATATTCTTTACCATAACTTGTTTGACATCTTCAATCTTTGTATGGATCGCTGACATTGTATCATTCTCATTGGAATTGAAATAGTCCATTCTCTTTTGAAGAACAGAATTAAAATTTGATAAAGAAAAAGCAATAGCTGTCATTGCTCTTGTCCCATAAGTTGACTGAAATTGTTTCATGATATCTTCCAGGAATGTAAATGCAATTCTTGTCTTACTAGAATCATCAGACATACATAAATAGGTGATATGATTCTCAACAATATAATGAAACATATAACTATCATAGATATAGGACATTCTTCCATCTTCATCTTTAATTTTATTTAACAGTACTCGTGTAATCGTCGGGAAATTACCACCACTTGTCGTATGCTCTGTTAGCACAGTACTTCCCCGAGCAATGAGTGAGTATAAGATCGGCATTATTTCACTTTCCTTTAATAGATACAAGTGAAAAGATAGAAAGATGGCGATGAGAAGTGAAAAGAAAGCTAATTTAGGAGTTAAGGTATTTGTGTATTTGGAATTTTGCGGATTAGTGGAGTTAACGTATTTGAGGATAGCCGCGGGCGAAAATTGTGGTTGTGTGGACGAGAGGAAGAAATAATAATAAACAATTGATTGATCAAACATGGGAAAAGGGTAAGATTATCTTCATCTTTTTTCCTTTTGTCAAGTTTTTCCTAATGTTGGTGGATGGATTTATCGTTTAATCTTATAGCAAGCCAAGTGGTTTACGCGCGGGTCGCAAGTTAAAGAACCATCGTCGTGAGGAGAGATGGTCCAGCAAGCAATACAACAAGGCTCACTCTGTTAGTCACATGAAGGCTAACCCATTAGGTGGCTCTTGTATGTCTAAGGGTATCGTGGTTGAGAAAATGTAAGTTGATTTCTTCGCGAATGGACTAGCATGGACTTACTGGTTTATTGTCCTTAGTGGTTTGGAAGCCAAGCAGCCTAACTCTGCCATTCGTAAGGGTGTTCGTGTGCAATTAATCAAGAACGGAAAGAAGATTGCTTGCTTCGTTCCTCGTGACGGTTGCTTAAACTTCGTTGACGAAAACGTAAGTTTCATGATCTCTTTTTCCTGAATCTGTTCGTTACACTCTGCTATCTGTAGGACGAAGTTTTAATCTCTGGTTTCGGTAAGCGTGGTAAATCTAAGGGTGATATTCCGGGATGCCGCTTCAAGGTTGTCAAGGTTTCTGGTGTTTCATTGTTAGCTTTGTATAAAGGAAAGAAGGAGAAGCCAAGATCTTAAATATTATATGGCAATCTGATAATAATAATAACGTTCGCATAACCGCGCGATTGAAAAAGAACAACACTCAAACAATGCTTTTTCTCTAATTAAAAAGATTCAATCAAATCTAAACTGGTGTCTTCGCTACTTCACGCTGTGCTGTCCAACTTTTTCATTCAATTCTCTCTCCTGACACTGTGTCTGTTGAATTGAAAACGTTTAACTTGCAGCGAGCTAAAGACATCGGTCTCACTTTTCGTTCGTCGATGAAGTTAGTTAGTTGCATATATAGCGCTCGTTACGGGAGTAAATTCACGAGTCGAAGGTTTGATATTCTTAAACTTTTAAAACTTTCTAAAATTTGAGACGCAACACAGTGCGCAATCGAAATGGACGAGTTACATCGATCAGCTCGTCACACTATTTTATTTACGACATACAAAATACCAGTAAACAATTGCTCAAAAAAGTGGGATTTTAGTTTCTTGCGGTTTGTTTGTATCCTCTTTAAAATAAAACTATCATTTCTTGGATGTAGTTGGAAGAAACATGATCATACTTGAACAGAATCTGTTTATAGTATCTTCACATGTCTCAGTTTATTAAAACTAGACAACCCTTCTCAGAGCGATGATCGTTTGGAGTTGAGTGCGTGTTAACGGGATGTTCGAGCAGCAAACCTTCACAGGTTTTACTGTCTCATAGAGGAACCGCCTTTGCTCTTGCTCGTCAAGAGTGAAGGAGCGCATTCAACCGTATGAGTTCTGACCCACACCTATTATAATTATGTTTATTTTCTTCATTCTATTTTATCAAAATCATGAAAGAAAGCCAAATTCATAATATTTATAAGTTACAACCACATCTCATTTGGTATGATAGCTCGTGTTGCTAATGTCGGTGAAAGATCTTCAGAACTAAAGAAATTGTGAGGCCAATCAACCAGGAATCCTTTGATTTGCTCAACGCAATTCCGAGCTTCAGGATCAAGATAACTTTTCGGCGGGAAATGATCGAGAGCGTTTTTATAGTTGATCGACCCTAGACAACGATAATAGGATAGGGGACCATCCAATTCATCGTAATAAGTAGAATTATTCGCAGCTACGGATCGCCAGTAGCCAAATACTTTTGAACTTAAGGGATCAGTGAGATCTAACAAGAATCATTTTGTAAATTAAAAAGAGTAATAAATGAAGTAGATTGTTTTTGTTTTGACTTACCAATATCAGGATTTCCTAAATGTTGTCTCATTAGCTTCACCCGAATAGTAAAAGGTAAATAACCAACAGTATGTGGTTGTTCATTTAACATAGAATCAATATGAAATGTATCTTCAATTCTTAAAGCAACTTCAGAATCTCGTATACCTAACATACTCCGATCATTAATATTAGCACTACCAATAATTAAAATACGATCATCAATAATCATTAATTTATCATGAACATAAACTTGATCCGATACAATTTTATTATTAATCACACCCCAATTCCGTAAACTATAAAAGCTAATATAATCACTTGTATTAATACCAGGTGCTCGTACTTTCAATTGATTTAATAATGAGGTATTACAACGATTAATTGTCATATATTCATAATGCATGACAACTTTTGATTTCATTGCTGACGCAAAATCACCATTTGGATGTAAAGGAATGATCACAATCACACGAAATACTTCTTTCTGAGTATAAGCACGGAGTATTCTTTCAACTAATGCCTCAGCGATCTTATTTTGTGTTCCATCACCAGCTAAACTACTAATGAAAAACTGATTTTCAATGTAGATAAATCGGTGTGAGTCACGGATAGAATCTAAATAGCAGTTTAAAATGGAACATTCTGTTTTTGTACCAATTGACCATTTTCCAACACTTCGTAATACTTGTACCTTGCATGTACCTTGATCTTCACATAATCTAGGAACACAATCACAAAACTGAGCATAATCATGAAAGAGTCGTGAAATATTGTAGGAAATTTCCATATGAGCTGCAGCTTGACAAATTGGGTGATAATCAGCAGCTGATGCTGATGTTGTGTCTGTTGTGGCTGCTGCTTTGTTGCTGCATTTCACTAGTCCAACACTCGTAGGAGTACTGGTCGCAGAGGTCGGTAATCTTTCTTCGACAGCCATGGCACTAACTTCTGCCTCCACGATAGGAGTATTAGGAGCAATCAATTCCATTTTCTCATTCCTTGGCTCTGGTTCCACATAAACAGTAGGGACTGAAGGTTCAATGGCATTCGCACTATCAGCGCCAATCGCGACTGCCTGGTCGCTTTGCAATAGGGATGGTGGGTCTTCTAACTTCTCAACAGGATGTAAATTCTAAAGTGTAGAAATTTTAGAAGTTAGAAGTATCTAATTTTGTAGAGACCTACCTCAAGATAATGTCGGCGGAAAGCGATGGAAAAAGAATCCGATTGATCATTAAACGTAGCAGAAGTTCCTTTCCTGATACGTTTAATTAATCGTTTAATTTGATTGGAATTTAAGTGATTCACACTCTTCCCATTCACTGTCGCAATAACGTCACCAATTGCAGGATAGAGTCCAAAAGCTGATAACCATTCACTCATCGGTCCTCCAACATCAAGAATCACTCCTTCGCTATCGTCTTTGAGAATATGTTGAGTGGTTAGATTTGAGATTATTGATGTCACAACCGCTGGACAATCTCCATGCAACCGAAAAGGAAGCTTAGAAGCCTTGCTGAAACGACACTCGAAAAGCATAAACGAATAACGATCGATCGGGGAAGGTAGAAAAACAGTCGATCGAGGCATTGAAAAAAGATTGACAGGTCCGAGATAATATTGACAATTTGGGCAATTAGCTGCTGTCTCGAAGATACCCGATGTCTGGCATCGTGCACAAATAGTAAAATTTAGATCATCCGTAATATCACGTAAGATTGGTTGGTAGTGATCGCTTGTTGACAAACGATGATGATTCCATCTCTGAAGCATATAAAAAAGTTAAAATTGACGTGTATAAAAGAAAACGTTATGATTAACCTGAACAAAATGACTTGCAACATCTCTTGCTGCTCTGCCAGATATTCCAGCTTGAACGTCATGCCACCCCATCCGAGGGTAGAGATCTCTCGCCTCCCAAAAGTTGGAATTTTTCAACTTTTTCGAAGTAATATATTGTTCCGCGTATGAATCAACTGCGGCTTTCGCTTGTGAGATAGAGCTCATGACCACATCAGAGAAAGCTGTAATCGAAGACTTTGTACTCGAGTAACCTTTCATAATCGTCGAAACCATCGAACTTCGACCCATATCTTCAGTGCCTGCAGTTCTTCTCAAAGCCTAAACGCAAAAAGATGAGTTATCAAAAACGATGTAACATATTCATGTACCTCCAACTCTTCTGCCGTCATTTCATCCATTTGGTCGTTTTCTGCTGGCACATTGCTGTCGTTTGACGCTTCGTCGTCCTCTTGCTTATGTTCGACATCATTTGTTGCTGCATTTCGTGCTGGAGGTGCATCGCTGGAAGCCATTGCTCGGGTTGGTGCCGCAGTAGGGCGACGAGCCGCTGAAGGAGTTGGAGGTGCTGTTGAACTCATTCCAAAATCGACAACTACTTCAACTTCGAAAGGCTGATCATCATCGTCCACTAATGCTGAAGTGGCTTGAGGAAGGGACTCTCCAGGGCGAGCCACAACAACTTCAATCATTTCTTCATCACTATCGTTCGCATCAGTTTCGAAATCTATGTTCCTCGCTGGACGAAAAACACCAGGCGCTGGCTGACGATAATCGTTACCCGGAAAACTAAGTCAAAAAAGAATCTTAAATAATATTGAAGCTCACATAAAAACACAATCGGACTTACATCAGACCATCTTCGTCACATACACGATGCTTTTCATCATCCCATCTTTGGAAGGCCAGATCAATCCCTCCAACGAAAGCCATGTTTCTGAGGAAAGGAAATTTTAGAATGAACAAAGTAGGAAGATTGAGCTAAACATACCTGTCTACGATCACTAATTTTTCGTGATGAGACCATAATACCGCTGTTGAACCTCCCATAAACTTGTTAGGATGACGAATGACATGAATGTTAGGAGAAAGCTCTTCCAGCTTCTTCTTCACATTAAATGAATCATTTCCTTGTCCAATATGTTCAACTTCCTTATAAAGAAGGACATAAATATTGACTCCTTGATCAGCTTTATACTTTAAGATTTGATCTAACCGGAGTGGTGGTAAAGGGGCACGAGTCATGAGGACAGTGGGACTATTTTTCCATGATGTTATCATAATCTCCTTTTGTGCTTGTAACATTGCCAAAGCGGCTGCTTGATAATATTCGCAACCATTGATATAGATACGAACATCATTCTTCATACGTGGTGCAAATGCTGATTCAAAATGGAAACGATGAATGCGTGGTGTGTACATCTCTTGGAAAGCTGTCACCCATTCTCGAGCAACTTTATCATTTGGTGCAAAGAAGGTTAATCGTCTTGTACCAGTTTTTAGTGAGATGACGCGACCAGCTTGAGCAACACCAAAATCATGATCAATTTGTAAACAACCAAGAACCTCATCACTATCAGGATCTTTATGCCAGGTAATACAATTATCATGTAAGATAATCCATCGCCATTTCCAAACACGTATATAATCACCAAGTTTATTTGAAAATTTTTCAATGTAACCACCAGAACTTTTCTTTAAATAACCTTCTTTACCCTTCCTGCCATATTCTGGGTGAAATGAAGCAGCAGAGAATTGGAAAAATTTATAAACCATTGATTCTGACATTGGATCTGGTATTGCATCAAGCGTTAACTGTAAAAACTTTACCATAACACGCGCTCGTTGATCTAAAAATCGTTGATCATGTGATCCAAATAATTTATTAGACTTTGATAGTCTTTCAATATGCGCCATTTGTTCAGGATATTTCTTAATTAATCTTTTTTCAAATTTTAATAAATCGTTATAACGCACTGCAACTTCAAAATGCCAACGACGATAAAATATTTGAAAGAAAAACTCGTTGTACGTGCCAAAGAAGCCTCCAGTCACTGTGGTCATCGATTTGTATCGCACAAAAGCCAGACGATTGGGGTTGTCAGGAATGGCCACAGCATCATGTGATGTTGATGCATTCCCCATTCTTCGAGGTTAAGGATCAAAATCACCAGTAATCACGCACAGGCGTAAATACAAAGATATTGGGATCTAAATACTCCTTCGGCGGAACCTTGCTGCTCTTATCCAATGCTTTGCAAATCAGCTAAGCAAAAAGGATTCCAAGATCTGCCTGAGATGTGACGCTTCTTGGAGGGAAATGAAGGTGTAAACTCGTGTAGAAGATTCCTTTGATTTGCTCTTTCTCCACGATTTTCCGCAGAATTTCCTTCATAATTTCCGGAATTTTAGTAAGGAATTCTTTAAATCGACTGTTAACCGTCTGCTGCACGTTTAGATTGCGACTGCTATTGATGTAGGGAGACCCAACAATGTCTCAAAAGAAGGATAATCAGAATGTCTTGGTTGGAGTGAGAATCCGACCAAGAAATGAGAAAGAAATCCAGGCCAGTATGCCTGTCTATTTCAATCAAACTGTTGATTCACAATCTGTTCAAGAGTTGGATGAAAATGGAATACCGATTAAGCATTGGGGTTTTGATCGTGTCTTTGGACCAGAATCAACAAATCGGGAAATATTTGAGACGATGGGAATGAAGTTAGTTGATGGAGCCTTGGAAGGATACAATACTGTCATGTTTATGTACGGTCAAACTTCATCAGGTTTCTGCTCTACCCCTCGTTCAAGTGTAATTAATCTCACAAATCTTTGACTGTAGGAAAAACTTTCACTCTTTTTGGGGATAATAATAACCTTGGTGTTATAGATCATGCTATGGAATACTGTAAGGTCTCATTCGTTGATCTATAATTTTATCCTCATCAACTATTTGTAGTGAATCATCGTGTCAAGACCAGCATTGACATAGAATATGTAATTAAACTAACATATGCTGAATTATACAATGAAGAGCTAAAGGATCTTTTGTCTGCTACACCAAATGACAATCTCAAGATCATCGAAGATCCTAACCTCGGCCCAATGATCCAAAATATTACAGAAGCCTCTTTTGCTTCAGCTGCAGACATTAGACAGATTTTAGATGAAGGTGAAAGACGCCGGCATTTTGGAGTGACCAATATGAACGCTCACAGCAGTCGATCTCATGTCATTGTTCGTCTTTGTATTGAATCAAGGAAAGTTCCATATCGACCCGGCAATGCCCTTCGTCAGTCTTGGGGTAAAGATCGTCCAACTTGTATCTCTACCCTCAATTTGGTGGATTTAGCTGGATCAGAGCGCGCGAATAAAGCTGGAACAACCGGCCAAGCTTTAAAAGAAGGAAGTTACATTAACAAATCTTTACTTACTCTCGGCACAGTTATTGCAAATCTCTCAGAGGGAAAATTACAACATATTCCGTACAGAAATAGTAAGTTAACACGTTTATTAGCAACAGCATTAGGTGGGAATGCGAAGACCTGTGTTATTACCTGCATTTCTCCTGCTTCGGGTAATTTAGCAGAATCACTCAATACTCTTCGCTTTGCCTCCCGTGCGAAGAGAGTTGTGAACCATGTTCAAAAGAATGAAATAATGGATATGAAGACTTTAACCAATAAACTGGCGTTGCAATTGACAGAGATTGAGGGTCTTCGAGCGCAATTAGAGATGGCTCGACAGATCGGATATGTTCCTGATGAAGAGGAAGCAAACAGTGGCGAAACGATCCGCGATAAAGCTATTATGATTAGCAAGTATTGGAGATCATTAAGATTTTTCTTAGCAAACGGTGGTAAGATGATTACTTTCTTGAGATCTGTGGGAATGTCTCACCTTGCGAAAAAAATTCCAAGTGATCTTCGAGGAATTATTTCTGGAGGACGTGAAATATCAGAAGTATTAGAAGATTACTCTTCCATCTTACAAACTTACTTGCAGAAAGAAGGACGTGGTTTGCTGGGTAAAATTCAAGAGATTATGACGGTCAATGAGTCTGAGGTAATTATTAACCTCTCAACAATGTTTGAAAATATGTTTCCAGAACTTGACGATAATAGTACCAATAATTCTGTCGTTGATTTATCGTCATTATTTCAGGAATGTGATGTCTTTCATCTCTTAGAGGATGGTGGTGAAGAACTGAAAGAACAATTAGAAACAACTCAGTTTTACAATGAGGATATCTTTAATCGTTTTAGCATCTTCTCAAATAGACATACTCAAGAGATTAATGACTGGATAAATAAAGAGAAGCAATACAAAAAGCAGATCGAAGAATTACAATATTCCGTGGTTGAGAAAAACGAAACCATTAAACAATTACGCCAAAGTGAATCGTTATTAACTCATCAGATTGAGAATAGTGTTGAGAAATGGAAAAGTGATGTTTCCTCTCAAAAAGGATTTATAACCGATCTTACCAATAAGATGGGATCATTAGAGTTAAAGATTACCGATCAGGAGACTGTCATTCATATGAAAGAACAAGAGTTAATGTATCGTGACTTCGAGATCGAGAAATATAAAAATCAAATCGAACAATTAAATGCAGATTTAGCGAATGCAAACCAATTAAAAAAGCAAATTGAAGAAGAATCAACACGACAACGATCAGAAATGAGAGTTCAAATGGAAAGATTAAGACAAAATATGCATGAGTTATTAATTCAAGGTGGAGAAGAAGCAAAAGTAATTGAATCACATAATAGTCAATTACAACATGAGATTGATACATTAAAAGATGAATTAACTGCTGCCATTTCTGTAAAACAACGTGTTGAAATGGAAAATCAACAATTACGATCACAATTATCAATCACATTGGAAGATTTAAAAGTTCAATTTCATTCTGCAACAACATTAAAAGATGAAAAAATGGATTTATTAAATAAAATGCGTGATAGTAAATTAGAAATTACGAAATATCAATCAGAGATAACATTCTTACAACAAAATTTATTAAAAGTAGAACAAGAGAATGAATTAAATAAAAATCAATATGATGAACTTTTATTAGCAAAGGATAAAGAGATTGAATTAATACAATATCGTAATAAAATGAAAATAAATGATTTAAATCTTGAAATTGAAATGAAAGATACTGAATTAGAATCATTTAAAGATCAATTACAACAGAAACAAACTTTTTTAATACGATTTGAACAATCTTATTCAAGTGATATGAATCGATTAGAGAAGAAGTTATTCCATCAAACAAAATTAGCTGATGAATTAAGTGTTGAAAATAATAATTTATATTTGCAAATGCAATCATTACATCATAAATATAATGAAGAAATTAGACAATTAAAACAAAAGAATCAAGAATTACAACATTCTATTGATTCGATTAATAATTATATTGAAGATAAAGAAAAAGAATTATTCCTACCTGATAATAATCATGACAATGAAAATGATAAAAATGATGAAATTCAAGGAAGTTATCTTGCACATTCTTTAATGAGACAACAAGATCAGAAAGGAAGTGGTGGTAGTAGTAGTAAGAAATCATTATCAAGATATGCGTCACGTTTTTATTTAAATGATAATGGGAAAGTGTTGAATAATTTTAATTCATATTATGATATGAGCTCTTTTTATTCTTCTGCCCCAAGTACTCTCAATTCTGATGGTAAGAAATTTTGATTCATCATTCGCCTAGTTCTAACATGTGTTTTATTCAGTCGGGGATGATTGGTCTGACGTCGCTTCATCTCCATCGAATAGAAGAGATTCTGGGCGGCATCAAAGAAGATTTTCCTTCCAAAGCGATCTTCCTGAAGATGATTATATGTACGATGATGATGATCTATCAGTGCAGTCTTCTACAGTGCGCAATCATCTTCAACCAACAGCATCGACAGAGAAGATGGAAAAGATTAAACAATTCAATGACTACTATCAAGGAGATAAGAAGGATGAGTTTGATATTCCTTTGGTGCAGATTGATGAAAATTTCTCTGTTTCCAATGATTTCGATCATTCTTATCCAGTCATTATTCAAGGTCAAAGTAAAACCCACCTCCCCTTCACACCACCTCCTATCAGTGCATCACCAGCGGCTCGATCAATAATGCAGAAGAAAAAGAGTGACCTTGGTGCATCGGGAGGGTTGATGACATCACCTCCTTCGCAAACACCGAGCAGTGCACCAAAGGTAAAATTCTTGTCCCATAGCTTACACGAAAGCGCTGAACCAGGTGCTCAATTAACACCTGTTCCTGCTTTAACAGTCAATACAACAGCCTCATGGTCTCCAGATCCATTTCCAGACGGAGAAAGCGAATTCCTCAAACCAGAAGAATCACCAAAACGAGCACTCGATGATCCTCGTCTAGTTCAACAATTAAAGCAATATGAAATCGAACATCAACAACAATTTGAATCCATTTATTATGGATTATCCTTATCCACCTTATTATTAGAATTTATTTATGAAGAAGAAAAATTATTACGTCAAGGTAATTATTATCAACATCATCAACAATTTCAACAATCATTACAACAACAATCCGAGATTAATAATATTATTATTGAAAAAGATTCATTATATGAGAAAAATCAACAATTAGTTAATTCATTAAGTTTCTTACAAGAGAAAAATGAATTCTTAACAAAGATATATAAAGAATTAGAAGAAAAATATAATAAATTAATACATGAATATACAACAATAACACATTCTGATCGATTAAAACAAACACAATTATATTCATTAGAAGAAAATATGTTATCAGAGAAAGTGAAAATTGATAAATATCAATTAGAGAATCATAGATATCAACAACTGATCTATGATTTAAAAGTCAATAATCTGACTTTACAAAGTGATAAAGAAGTATTAGAAGAGAAATTATCAATTATGGAATCACAATTAGATTTAATTAAACAAGAAAAAGATTTATTATCTGTGGAAAGAGATGAAGTGATTCGAAGATTTTTACCTAATTTATTAAAAAAATAAAAGAAAAAAGATGAAAGAAAAGAAATGAAAAAGAGATAAAGAGGCGGAAGAAGTGGAAGGAATATTTTTCATTCACTTCATTGAACTTCTCTTATGATCGTAAACTGTCTTGGTAAGATTTCAGTGTTACTCCTATCTGTTTATTTAGCAAGTATATTGATTGACATTTGTTTGTTTTGTTTTGTTTTGTTTTTTTCAAGTATATTCTGTTTCTTTCCTTTGCTCTGCTTTGATTGAACGTTTTCCTATCCTATCATCTCCAATGCCAAAACTAGAGAATAAGAGGCAGTGTATACATCTATAACATCCAATACTAATATGAATGAATTATTGAAACAGAAAAAAAAAAAAGATGTGATGCTTATTATTTATGAAGCAACCAGAAATCTAACAAAAGTAAAGAAGTTCTATGAACGAAAAACAAAGAAACAGATTGTTGAATAAAATGATCTGAAATAGGTTTATGATTGTGAATGTGTAGAGATGAAGGGAGAAGTTTAGAGTATTCATCTTCCTATAGCCATCTCTGCAGTTTACAAAGATATCACATTCATCATTTCTCTTCGATAGACTTGGTAAGTTTCAAGTAATGTGGCCCTCTTTCCGTGCTTATTGCTGAGCATTTTTCAACGTTTTGAATTGTTCGACTAACAAAGCCAGACGAGGAGAATCTTAGCGATGGATCGGCGAGAGTTGAAATATCTCCGAGAGAATCAGACTCTCCTGATGCAATTTTTCGAAGGATTCTTCTCATGATCTTGCCAGAACGAGTTTTAGGTAAATCAGAGTAAATGATGAAGTCAGGGGCGGCGAATGGACCAATAGTACTGCGTATAGAATCACGAAGTTTCCTAAGCCCAAGCGATAAAAAGTTAATCACAGCTATCCACAGAGGAGAAAGAAGCTTACTTTGAAAGCTGTTCAGATGGCTGCACTCCTTCCTTTAAAATGACAAAACATCCAATACCATCTCCTTTCACTGGATGAGGAAATCCAACCACCGCAGACTCAGAAACTTCTTCCGCTTCATCTAGAACACCTTCCAACTCTGCTGTTCCTATTCTATGACCTGAGGGATTGATGACATCATCTACTCTTCCTGTGATCCAGATTGATCCATCTGCATCTCTTCTACAAGCATCGCCTGTGAAGTAGTAACCTCCATAAGGCTTCATGTAAGTGCTCAAGAATCTTTCATGATCGCCATAGACAGTTCTCGCCAAGCCAGGCCAAGGCTTCTTGATAGCCAAGACTCCCTCGACGTTGTTGCCTTGGATCTCTTTACCCGTCTGGGAATCCAAAACAGCGAGTTCAATTCCATAGAAAGGAGACGAACATGCACCAGGTTTCATTGGAGTAACACCGGGGAGATTAGTAACAATTGTTCCTCCAGTCTCAGTCTGCCAGTATGTATCGAGAATGGTCTTCTTACTGTGTCCGACATTCTCATAATACCATTCCCAAGCCTCTGGATTAGTCGGTTCACCAGCGGTTCCTAATAATCTGACAGAGGAGAGATCGAATTTCTTGATCGGCTCTTCAGAGAATCTCATAAGAGCACGAATAGCAGTCGGTGCAGTATAAAAGTGAGTTGCTTTAATCGATTGAATTAGATCCCAATAGCGGTAAGGATCAGGATAAGTCGGGATACTTTCAAACATTGTTGCAGTGATGCCATTGGTTAATGGTCCATAGACAACGTAAGAATGTCCGGTAATCCAACCACAATCTGCCACACTACAGAAAACGTCGTTTTCTCTTAAATCGAAAGTATTCTTCGCTGCCATTGTTGTGTAGAGAAGGTAACCCGCTGTGGAGTGAACAACACCTTTAGGTTTACCTGTGGAACCCGACGTATAGATAATGAAAAGAGGATCTTCGCTATCCATAACCTCTACAGGACATTGAGAAGAAGCAGAAGGGAGAAGATCTTCCATCCACAGATCGCGATCAGCGTTAAACTTCACCTCGGCTCCAGTGCGTTTAAAAACGAAAAGCTTTTTAACATCAGGACATTGGGCAATCGCGTCATCAGCGATTTGCTTCAATTTAATGGCTTTACCTCCTCTCTTGCCTTCGTCCGCTGCGAACACCCACTTGCTTTTACAATCCTTGATGCGATCCTTCAGAGCCTCCGCCGAGAAACCTGCAAACACCACTGAATGAATTGCACCGATGCGAGCACATGCCAACA
>VFQN01002331.1_pt1 | contig 29601 bp, 37 predicted proteins | sample 3512371 | NCBI WGS metagenome assembly VFQN01 (sample SAMN10412370, study PRJNA504923) | tailings metagenome | isolation source: Replicate 2 from Balatoc abandoned mine | place: Philippines: Itogon, Benguet | collected 2017-08-28 | reverse complement strand
AGCAGCAGCAGCAGCAGCAGCAGCAGCAGCAGCAGCAGCAGCAGCAGCAGCAGCAACAGCAGCAAGAACAACAGGGGCAGGAGCAAGGTCTGGAAGATGGCCAGAAGGAGGGGCAGATGCGGGGAATTGAGGGACAGGTGCAACAGACACCTGGGCAGATGCAAGCGCAGGAGAAGGGACAGGAGCAGCACCAAGGGGAGGTGCCTCACGGCGGAGAGGGGGCCGACGGCGGCGGGCCCATGGCGGTGGACGGCCCGGCGGCGGCGTGTGCACCGCTTGTGCCCGGAACGCGGGTGTGGGTCAAGGTGGGTGTTGGTGAACAAGCTGTGCACGGCCCCGCCATCTTGCTCGACCCCGGGCGCAGGCTGCTATCCGCTAACACTCCTTCGCAAAACCTGCTGATACATACCGGTACATGACGTCAGCTGACCATCACCCGCCGTCTCGTGCTAACCCACGCGTGCGTGTCTGCGCGCCCCCAGATGCCCGGCTACTGCCACTGGCCCGCCATCGTGTTCTCGCTGCGCCACTGCCGCAAGCGCGAGGTGGGCCCCCTGGTGGACTCCCACCAGCCCGGCCGCACGCTGCTGCACTTCTACGGCGAGCACAACCACGTGTGGGTGCCGCCCGCCAGCCTGGACACACGTGCCGAGGAGCACGACGCGCACCTGGCGGCGCTGCAGGCGTGGACGCGTCGGACCAGGTGGGCACGTGGCATAGCACGTGGCACATATGATATGCAACGCGTGGTGGTGTGGCGTGTGGTACATGGGGGCGCGGGCAGCATTGTAAAAGTGCGGCATAAAGGGGTGTTAGCAAGCAAAGACTATCATGGGATTGAGCAAGGATAGGAATACTAGCATACGCAGACGTAGTTGCACTGGGAGTGAGGGCGGCAGGGTACCACACCGTACAGTGGCAGGGCCGGACCAGAACTGGATCAAGTGACTCGGGTGAACGAAGTACCGCAACTGCATACCGTACCACAACCGGTCTGCCTGCACATCAGCACCACAGCTCCCATGGATATGCCGTGGAATTCCAAGAGCGAGCGGGCGAGATCGTTGTCCTCATGATATACAGGTCACCCACACACCAATACCGTGCACCCATGCACACACGCGCAGCTCCTCCAGCGGCGCCCTGGCTGTGGAGGAGCTGGCTGGCGCGGTGGCCGACCCCGCCTCCGAGCTGGCCCGCGTGCTGGAGGTGCGGGACGACGCGGCGGCGCTGGAGGAGCGGGCGACGCGGAAGTGCAACACATGCGGCGAGACGGCCGCAGAGGTGGGCGCAATGCCTGTGCCGGTACCGGTAACGTAAGGGCCCAGTGCCGGCACCGTAGGGGCCAAGTCTCGGCACCGTAGGGGCCAAGATCCATGCGGAAGGGAACGTGTGCTGGCGCAAGTGCTCGGGTCCTTGCCATATCACGCGGACGGAGCCAAAAGGCATCGTACCCGCGCTGTCGTTGCCACGTTGGGCTGGGCACCAGCACGCCTTGGGCTCCTCGTGAAGGCGGTTCAACCTCTGGGTTGTGCTTCTATCTGAAAGAGTTTTGCCAGCGCACTTATTCCGCGTGCCCCTTCCCACTGCCGTGGCCCCAGGTGACGTGCACCTCCTGCCGCATGACGTTCCACACGCTGTGCCTGCCCCGCCCCGCGCTCAGCGCCGCGCACCTGCCCGAGGGGCGGTGGGCGTGCGGCGGGTGCGGCGCGGACAACGTGCACGTGAGGAGGGGGTGCGTGGTGCGGGATGGGGAGTAGATGTGGGTTACGCGGTGTGTGGACTGTGCGTACGATGCTCATCTGAGGTTGGGGCGGGGGGCCAAGGGCACTAGCGGCGTAATCATATGCAGTAGGGACTGCAGAGCACATGTTACATCGGCTCTGGCAATTTCTGCGGCTGGGGGTTGCACGCAGCGGGTGAGCTGGCGGCCGCGTGTTGAGCTTGGCAGGCTGGTGAGGTGGGTGGCGCACGGCCTTCTCGGAGGAGCCTGAACACAGTGTCACCAACGTCCCACGTGCCTGTGACAGGAGGGTTGCCCGGAGGAGGAGAAGGATCCGGACCAAGACAAGGAGGTGCCGGGTGCGTGGGCCAAGGGGAGGGGAGGGAGGCCAGGGGGGCATGACCGTAGCGGTCGAGCGAGGTGACCAGAGTCGACGACTACGATACCGTAACTGGGTTAATGCTTCACACGTGGCGCAATAACAGGCACCAGGAGCCAAGAACACTTCAAAGGACTGACACTCGTGAGTTAGCCCATTATCTTTTCCCTTTACACTCACTTGCCCACAGAGCGCATGGGGCTCACCCCCGACTGGATCATCCACGCCGCGGCCTACCAGGTGTTCGGCCTGCCGGTGGGTGGCCACACTCCAGGGGGCACGTGACGTCACAGGCTGCTGCAGGCTGTGAGGACAAGGGGAGTGGCAATGGCTTGTTGCTGTCGTATGAGGAGGAAGCGGCAACGTCGTTAGGTCCCGGTCTTCCTGGCTCCTCGGTCATCGGTGTGCCGAGTTGGCACGCCGTGTAAGGCATAATGATGGTGCTACCGTTAGTACACAGTCCACAGGCCGCTGCTGCGTTGTGTCTCACTGCTGGTTAGCCTTCTTTGATCCCTCCTTCCACAGAAGCCCACGCGCACCGAGCCCTACATCAAGGGCCTGCTGGACCCGTGCACGTGAGTCGTGGACAACGGCCGCCTATGTCCCTGATCCGCCTCGCTCTGCCCGTTGTCGCGCAGGCCACGCGCCCGTGCCTTTCCCCAGAGCCTGCTCCCATCCGCCCTAGCCATGCCGCCAGCTTGCCAATCTAAGGTTACCCAGGATGCGTTATGCAAGCCTAGCGGTATGCACACACGTGGGCGTAGACCGCACGGAGTGTGCTCGGCACGCGCACCAGGCACACGGTTGTTATCCCACACACTCCTACGCACCTGTCCCGCTCGCCAATGCAGAAACTCCAAGCAGCGGCCCAACATCCCTGCCGAGAAGCTGTACGACAAGAAGGACGACGGGCTGCGCCTTTCCAACAGCTGGGCGGGGCACTACATCCTGCTCAACCCGCCGTACTCGTCACAGGTACGACATACCGCTTGGTACGGCATGTACGGCATCAGATGGCGAGCTGCATGCGGTTAGGTCCCTGCGCCCTGCACCCAATGCCATAGGCGTTCAACCGCCACCCACTCCACATGCTCTCACACGACTCCGTCTTATTGTCATCATCGTACTCACCCCAGGGCCCGCGGCATGATGATATGGTCCTATTACTCAACACCAAATCCCGCACCACGATGCGCACCGCTCCCAGGGCCAGTGGCGCTTCGTGAACCGCGCCATTGACGAGGTGGAGAGCGACAGCGTGCCCGCCGTGCTGCTGCTGTGCAGGAACTCGACAGACACGGGTGCGTCGCATATGATGTTTGTGGGTATGCCTTTGGGCGATTTAGTGCTAATTGCGATTTAATGCTGAGCTGCGTGACATGCCGTGACAGCACGTCTGGACCGTCGGTATCGTAGCTCACCTGCGCTGCCGTCGCCCAAGGAGTCCAAACCACTGCTGCTGCCTCGTGCCGCCCCGCGTTGCTTCGGTGCTGATCAAGCGGACCTGTTTCTTTGCCTCCCTCAAACAGAGTACTTCCAGCGGCTGCGGCCCTACCCTCGCATCATGCTGCGCAGGTGGGTGCTGGCGCAGTCCTTGCATTGCTAAACCTAGAGGTGCAAGGATTTCCCTTTCCAAGGGGCCGTGTTGCACCCCCAGAAGCACCATGCCACCACCATGCTTGCAGGTCCAGCACCCGCTTCAAGGACTACGACAAGACGCCCATCGGCTTTGGAGTGGCGCTGTTCTGCATCGCCAAGCAGCGGGCCGCGCCGGGGCCAGGACCAGGGCCGGGGGGCGTCGCCGGGGGCACGGGCCAGGGGCTGCCCGCGCAGCTGCCCACACCACCACCTGCCAGACCCACAGGACACGGAGCTGCTGGCAACCCAGGCGTGGCAGGAACAAGTGGCGGCGGCGGTGGTGGCGGCGCGGCTGGCAGCGGTGTTGGTGGTGCTGGAGTTACAGCTATTGACCCCGCGCTGCTATACCAGCGCTTCATGGACGTGTTCGCGGACTGGGGGGAGCCCAACATACCCATAGACAGGGGTGAGGCTGCAGGCAGCAGGGGGCTGGGCTGGTGGGGTGTGGGCGTTGAGGGCTGGGGGCTGGGGGCCGCGGGCTGGGGATGGTAACAGCGATACCGGCAACTTGGGTCAAAACCAGCAGAGGCGAGCTCATTCCTCATTTACACCCAAGATGTCCATCTGACTACAAGAATGTGCAAGGGGTGTCAGGCTCAACGGAAAGTCGGGTGTGAAGCGGGACAACTGCGCTGAGAGCTCGCTTGGTGCGCGAAAGACATGGCTCCGGGCCCAGGGCAGCGGTATGCCCACCTGCCCACCACCCGCTAATCCACACCTGCCCGCACCGCAGCCTTCGTGCGCACGCCCGAGTTCAGCGCGCTGCTGGTGCGGCTGGCGGAGCACGCGCGGCAGCACTACCGCACGCACTGGGTGCAGTGCAGCGCCTGCCGCAAGGTGTGGCATGGGGCTGGGGTGGTGGGGGTGGTGTGGGGCATGGTGGGGTTCGAGGTCCGGAATGTGGGACAGGTCAGGGGTAGGGAACCGGGGAAGGGGGCAGGTTGGGCGGGTGGAGCAGTGGCGGCGATGTATAAACCACAGCAGGACAGTGTGAGGTGTGGCGCAGCGCTGCGTCTCCCGCAAGGTGGGTTATGTGGTGGATTGGGGATGCGGGCATTGGGCTGGACGCGTTGTGCCGCTTTGTCTGGGCGCAGTGCAGTGCCTTGCGGAACACATTCAGGAGGAGTGGGCCGGGGCTGAGGGTATGAGTACGGCACTGGCATTGGCGGCAGTGCCTGTAGGTCGGGCTGCACCAACAACCCCTCACCCCTGCACCCCCACACCTGCACGCGAATGGGCCTGACACTTGCGCTGCGTACTGTGCTGTGCAGTGGCGAATCATTTCGTACGAGGAGGCGCAGGGCCTGCGGGACGGCAAGGACTGGAGCTGCACGAAGCTGAGGTGGGCAGACGGTGGGGCGTGTGGTTTAGCTGGTGAGCAGGCTGGCCGGCGGTTGACATGGGCCGCCGCGGGTAATGGGCCGCCGCGGGTAATGGGCCGGACGCAAGGCGGCTGTAACCGCTCAGCCTGCAAACAACTGTATACGTGTACAGAGTGCCATGGCAGGGCAGGACACGGTGGTGTAGGGTAGGGCAGAGTAGGGAGCCAACTGACTTGCCGAGCAGCTGAGCCAGTGGTGCCCCGCGCTGGCCACAGGGTACCCGTTCATGCAGTGTGCACGTGCCCCGTATGGCTCTGCAGGTCCGGCGAGGGCTGCGCCACGCCGCAGTCCCGCGCCGAGGCCACCGGTGTGCACTACGCGCCGTACGCCCCCGACCGGCGGCTGGCGCTGCAGGGGCTGGACGTGTGGGAGGGGGAGCAGGCGCAGGGACAGGGCGAGGCTCAGGCGGGGCTGCACGTCGAGCAAGGGGAGGGGCAGGAGCAGAAGCAGGAGACGGAGCAGGCGGGGGCTGCGGACGGTGGGCTGGGGAAGGTGGAGGGTGGTGTTGAGAGGCAGGCGGACGTGCGCGATGTGCAAGAGGCGGTGCAGGCGGCGGTCATGGGCGCCGGCCCGGGGCAAGCGGAGGGTAACGGGACGGGACAGGCGGGGGCGTCGGAGGAGGGGCCCGCCGCCGGTGCTGCCAAGCAGCCGGCGGGTGGGGCTGCGGCGGCGCTGGCGCTGCTGCTGGAGCTTGTGCAGCAGGGGAGCGACAAAGGGGGTGGTCCTGGAGCTGAGGGAGTGTGGGAGGGGGTGGAGGGCGGGCCCCAGCTGGTGCTGAAGGCGCCGGGGGGTGAGGGGCTGGCAGCTGCTGGCGGCTCGGGTGTTGTGCAAGTGGGAGAGGCTATGGACGCGGAGCTCAGCGGAGGCGGGCTTGGCAGCAGGGAGGCAATGGTGGGAGCAGATGGCAGCGGCGTAGGGGTGTCCGGCGGGGACACGACTGCGTGGCGTGCGGCGGCGGTGAACGGTCTTCGCAGGGGGAGCAGCAGCGGCGCGAGCGGAGGAGGCTGGGGCAGCGGCGTCGGCGGCGGGGACAGGGGCAGCAGCGCAGGTGGTTACGGCAGCGGAGGTCCGGCAGCAGCTGTTGCAGCGGCGTCAGAGGTGGCAAACGCAGGACACGCAGAGGGGGCAGTGGGAGAGGGCAGCTGTGGCGAGGCGGGCCGTGGAAGGGCGACTACTGGAAGCGCTGGCGGTGGCGGCGGTGGCAGCGCCAGCGGCAATGATGACAGCGGAGGGGTGGGCCAAGCCTGGCCGGGCACGGACGGTCCGGAGGGTCTGGGCTCGGGAGGGCCTGGCTGGGGCATCAGCGGTCACGGTGCATTCGGGGTGCTGGGAAGCGGGGACCTTGGGAGGGCCGTACCGGTTTGGGGCGCTGGGGCCGCGGGTGCGGACATGAGCCATGTGGCGCCGTCGGGGTGCGGCATCGGGAGTGGATATGATGGGGACGTGGCAGCTGGCCAGGAGCACAGCATGGGGCTGGACACGGCCGACGGCTGGGGCCCCGGAAGCGGTGCAGGTGCCGTCAGCGGCATGGCTCCGAATGCGGGCGTGGGCTATCTGGATGTGGTTGCAGATGGACAGGTGGGTGCTGGTGCTGCTGCCGACGCGCGTGCGGGGAGCACCGCCAGCGTGGCTGGTGGCGGCGGCGGGACGGGAGTCGGCGGGCCGTGGGGCCCTCTGCCCATTCCCGTCAGGTTCAACGGTGGGTTTGTGTTCATGAGTGAGGCTGCGAGGGCGCTGGCGTTTGCTGGGCAAGAGTGAGCGCGTGCTGGCAAGGCCCCGGAAGACGGGACTCCGTGTGTGGGGCTGACGTTCTGGGACCTTATGCTTTGTGACCGTGGAAGCATTCACTGCAGGCAGTGGGTGGTGTGGCATACCCTTGTCGATGGACTTGTTGCTTGTGCATGCAGTAGCCCTGGAATGGTTGTACGAGTGGGATGTTGTGCCGGTGGCATGCACCCGCCGCTAAGCTGTGCGCATGCTTACTGTCGGCCACCTCTGTGGCACACACATCATGGCATTGCCATGGTGTCGCGCGACTCGTTTTTCGCAAAGCGTGCTTGCTGCCTAGGAATCGCCTTGCACACGGTGCAGTCAGTCCACGTGCTGTTTCCCAAACGCCCGATAGCGCCCGCACGCTCGTCACGCTGTTCGTTTCCCTGCGTGTTTTGGTGTCTGCGGAACGACAGTCAAGAGGAACTGAACGTTACTGCTTGAACCGATTGACATGGAGACACCTGCTTTCAGGTCAGCATCGGTTGCCGCTGCGGCGTGATTGGGTGTAGCAAGCCCACTTTCAGGGCCGTGTCCTGCTATGCGCGTCCTTATTGGCTGCTGTCCATAGTCGCCTGTGAACACCAACATAGCTACGTATCCGTATGATGTTTTCAGCCGTTTAAGGACCCCTTATAGCACTGCCGGTCCGCAGGCTGTGTCACAGTACCGTAGGCTCCTTTGGTGGGCATGTACGTGTCGCTTGAGACGAGCCACCGTCCCATGGGTCGGCACGATGACCTTAACGTGGATTGCTGTAGGCGGTGACATGCCTGCGAGAATTTGAGCCACATGTATGTATACAAACAAGTGGAATGTTTTTCAAGTTCCATTTGCTGTGTGTGCGTCGGGTTGTGCATGGCCTGGCACGTCGTATGCTCGTGGACAACGCGCCGCAGATAGCAGCTCTCCCTCATCGGGCTGTATGTGCGTTACATGTGCGCATACACCGAGCAATGCGCTTGTCTCCTGTAAACCCCTCCCCCCCATAGAAGAGCTTCTACCACGTACTCTGCACTCCCAGACGTCGGGTCCCCAGCATGCCTGGCCCAGCAGACTGACCCTGTTGATTAGTGCCCTGGCATGGTGCATGGCCCTGCCCTGTCAATGGCCGCCCATACTGACCTTCTCGAACAGCTCATGTTGATTCAGGTCCATATGCAGGCATATCGACTCTTGTCAGGGCCCGTCAGAACATCAAGGGAATGCTGAAACCGGGCGAGCAGCCCTAGACCTGACCGTCCGCCAATCCCAGGCGCCAGGGGCCACCCACCATGTAGGGTAGGAGCCAAACCTACTGGAGAGGCGGAACACCAGCATCCATGGGCTAAACCTTCCAGCAGCAAAGGATACATGTTATCGAATGTACCATGGCACGACAGCCACGACTGCAGCCTTGTGCTCGTTGCTCGTTGTGCTCGTTGCAACAACCCTTGCCTGTCGAGGTGCCAGGTTTACTTGTCCGACATATTGTCCTAATGAGAGTGTAGCCTTGACTGAAAAGAAACACTCTGTCATCGACCTCGCTCGCGTCAAGACACGACTTCCGAATTTGCTCCACGAGCTTGCCACGCGCGCTGACAGGCGACCCTTTGTGACCAGCCATATCCTTAGCTTAGCAATTTACTTTCGCTTTTGGGCTAACGGTGTGACACACGCGGATGTCGGGGTCCAAAATTCTTTACAGCCTGGTCGCACGAGGACAAGTGGTTCTCGCAGAGCACAGGCAAGAGACGAAATATACCTAGCAAATTTGACAACTTGGGCTTTTGCACCTCGAGCATCTTTGAACTCGGGGCCTGCGTCATGACGCACGACCCTTCTTCCTTCTCCGCGCGCAGCACCGTCACCGGCAACGCAAATGTTATCGCCGTGCGAGTACTTGAAAAGCTGCCACATGAAGACACGTGAGTGGCAGTCACTCGGGGGGCAGCACAGGCCCAGGGACAGGGCCTTGAGCAGGAGCACAACGGGCGTTCCCTTCCGTAACAGTGTATGGGTGCCACAGAACCTCCAGCGCGCGTCACCACCCCCGCATGCGGTACCTTCATGAGGACGGTGGCTAGGCTTACTCCCAGGCCCCCAACATCCTGCTTCAGAACCCACAGCTTTGCATGGGCTACCGGGCGCCTCGTTGCAGAGCGGCGGGTCAGCAGGGCCACCCGCCCGCCCACTGCACCCGTCCCTCTCTTGTTAACCACCGCTCCCACCACGCCCCCTGCACCCGTCCTTCTCTTGTTAACCACCGCTCCCACCACTAGCCGCCGTCATTCATGCACTGCCGTGCAGACGAGTGTCGTACACCCAGGACCGGCACATGTTCCATGTGATGGTGTCGGAGGGGATCACCTACCTGGCGGTAGCGGAAGAGGTGGGGCAAGGGGCGTGGAGAGCCTGGGGTACAGGTTCAGCTCACTGTGTCTGGATGAGGAGATAAGGGCGCTTGTATAGTTGGTGCATCGAGGCCGACCTTTGGGCGCAGAGGTGGTGTGCAGGAGTCCTATGTAATCGTGGATGCCCCGCAGCTCGCGTGTGCGCCTATGTCCCGCTGTGGGTTTGGCATGTTTCCCAATCCAGGCATCAACTCCTGTACGTGTAGCCAGTGCAAGCGCACTCAGCACTGCAGTTTACTTGCGTGTGTTGTACCCTCACCCAGCACCGCTCGACCCGCGCCCACAGACTTTTGGGCGACGCATCCCCTTCGCCTTCCTAGACGACATCCGTTCGCGCTTCGCGGCAACGTATGGCGCAGCGGCCAAGGAGGTACGGCAGGCTTAGGGCCTTGGTGCAGGAGCACCTGGTAGGAGTCAGGCGCTGTGCAACTGCCGTTGCACTTGCCACCATGCTGCGCTCCCAGCCGCAACAGCGGGCGCCCTTTTCACTGGGCATGCTAATGCCGAGCGACCACCAAGACAGCATTACTACTGGCAAATGCGTTTGCACCTGCACCATTTAGCACGAGGGACCATGCGTCGGAGCCCATACCACTTTCACCGCAAGGCGACATGCCGTTTCTCTTGCGCATCCCGGCTTTCACTCCGGCCACTCCCGTGCCTTGACATTCGCCGTCCCTCCCCTTGCACCCTCCTGGCCCCTCGCCTGTGCCCCTGCAGGCTGTGGCTTACGAGTACAACACCGAGTTCAGCCGCGTGCTGGCGGACCGCGCGGCCGTCTTCAGCGACCCTTCCTCGGACGCCATCAACCGCGTCAAGGTGGGCAGGGCGCACTGTGGAGGGGAGAGCGGGCTGGGAGGGAAAGCGCTAGGGTGGGCAGGGCAGTGGAGGTGTCGACAGTGGAGGAGCACAGGGTAGAGGGTCGGAGCGCCGTGGAGTCGCCTAGCTATGTCACACTTTTGAAGAGCTGGCACTCTGGGCGCAGCGCCTGGCCCCGCCCGCGGACCAGGCGGCGCTGCCAAGTAGCTCCCCTCGCACTCCCTTGTGTCTCAGCGGTGAGGTGCGGGAGATGAAGCCCTCGTTTCTGAACAACAAACCCTGTGCAGTGGCGGTGTGTCGTAGGACCAACCTTTCCCACGCGCGTGTCCTCCCTCCCTGCTGCAGGGCGAGCTGCAGGAGGTGAAGCACATCATGATAGAGAACATTGAGAAGGTGCTGGAGCGGGGGGAGCGGCTGGACCTGCTGGTGGACAAGACGGAGGGGCTGCAGCAGGTGGGGCGGGTGGGGAGAAGGGCGCAGGCGTGCATGGGCGGGGAGGCACGGAGCAAGGGGGGGGGGAGCTGGACCTGCACATGCGCCAACAGGGTCGGCAGCTGTCGGCATGGTACGGCATACGCCGTTGTACGGTGGCACGGGTTGCAGCTGACCGCCCAACGTACCTTGGGCTGGCGGCCAAGACTGCGCTCCACGCACTCTAAGCAGACCCTGCGAATAACCGGAGCCGCGCTGCGTGCCCCTTATGCACGTGCAGGTGTCGCTGGCGTTCCGGCGTGAGGCCCGGCGCCTCAAAACCACAATGTGGTGGAAGGTGCGTTGCACGTGTGTTCGTGGGGGCGGGGCTCCTGTGGCGTGAGGCCATCCGCTCGCAGAACATGAAGACGAGGACTGTGACACTTACATAGATGGTAACTAAAGCAAACGCCTATTTTCCCTTGGCTGCCCCAGAACGTGCGGCTGTGGGTTATCGTTGTGGCGTGCACCATGGTGCTGGTGTACTTCCTGGTGGCGCTGGCGTGCGGCTTCACGCTCAAGAAGTGCTGAGGAACGAAGCTGGGGCGGCAGCAGTGGCGGTGGCGGCGGCAAATGCATTAATAGAAAGAAAACTGACAGCTGGCGGTTCAGCTGGCAGCAGCAGCAGTGGCACGGAATGCTGTGTCAGTTGGATGCATTGGGTCTGGGCGACGTGTACCGTGCGGTGTTTCAATCAGGGGTCTTACATGGAACAGAGTGGGACTCGGCGAAATGGCAAAAAACCTGTAGCATGCGCAATGGAATGGAGTCGATTTGTAAGGGGCTTGGAGTGCGGAGGAAGCAGGGGTTCGGGGTAAGGGGCCCGGGGCTGGCTAGGGCACTGGAGGTACAGGGAATGGGGGCGGCTCTCGGCTGTGTGTCTTAGTGCATGTCCGCGCAGGATGGCAGGTGAATGATTTACGGGCGCAGTACTGGGCAGGATGCGCTGGTTATAGGTCCGGCTGGACGTGCCATGCAATGACATGTGTTGGATACGCTACAGTCGGATCCTTGATGCAGTTTGTCAAGCGGACCGTGTCGTACAATCTGTAGGGTCCAAAACTCGAGGCGTGGAGCTGTGGCGGGTTTCTGCGGCCGTTAGGGTAGGTCTGCATCACCCCCGAGCACCGTCCCGACGAATTGTCGTTTCCCTGCTTTTTCAATCTTAACGCAGCAGCGCCATAAAACATGCACTTGATGCCGTGAGCAAATGACGTGCAGGGGCGCGTTGCAACCCAGTGCTCCACGCCCACAAGGTCAATGAGAGGCCTTGGCGCCTCCTCCAGCCGCGCACCCCAGTGCCAACCCTAGGCGCTGCCGCGAGGAACAGCAGGTGAAAAGGATCATGCCGCATGCTGCCGCCCCCCTTACACCACACTTTGCGTGCGCAACCGAACGGCTCGCGCCCAGCACAACGACCCGCGTTCTCAGGACCGCCAGACCCAGCTCACTTGCCGGCTACTTGCTACATCCTCCTCCCAGTCGCACCAGCCTGCCTTTCTTTGTAATAAAGCTCCTCTGCCTCGCATCACAGCAGCCAAGCCATTAGCGGCCCTATGCCATACACCCAGCTTGCCCGGCTACCGGTACCCTGCACCGCTACCTCCCAGCGGCTGCGATGCTGATGCCGCCGCCGCCGCTGCCCCAGAAGCCCGCCCCCAGCCCCGCCTCCGCCACCACCGGCGGCGCGGGCAGCTGCTGCTGCTGCAGGCGGCACGCCGACAGCGTCTGCGTCGCCTGGGCTGGGCTGGGCACGGAGCTGAAGTCCGGCTTGATGCCGTACCTGCGTGTACGGCAGGGGTGTACCACAGTAAATGGGCATGAGTAGAGGTCCTCACGCTAGCTGCGCATTATACCAGTATTGTGCTTCAAATGCTGTCCGCGGGGAGGGAACAACAACGCCCTGAGGCAACGGCAGCACGTACCGTAGACGCACACAGCACTGGACCATCCTAAGAAGGCCGCCAAGCAAGGGCAAAAGACCCACTCCTAGAATAACTACGGCCGTATGCATGTAAATGAAGAGCAGCACGCGGCAGAATCGCCATTGTCTGCCCCTCACATGCACGGCACTTCCGCTACGCCCGCCGCACCTGTCAATGTCCGTCCCGCTGGGCGTGAGGTACTTGCCCACCGTGATCACCAGCCCGCTGCCGTCCGACAGCTCGTACACGCTCTGGATCAGGCCCTTGCCGTACGTACGGCCGCCCGCCAGCACGGCCCGGCAGTTGTCGTGCAGCGCGCCCGCCACGATCTCCGAGGCGGAGGCGGTGTGGCTGTTGACCAGCACCAGCAGCGGGGCGTCGGTCAGCGCGGGGCCGGGCGCGCGGGGGGTGTCGGGCGGGCCGTCGCGCCGCTCCGTGATGACGATGGGGGCGTCACCTGCAGGGGCGGTATAGCAGCCAACGCCGTCAAGGGCATAAAACAGGATGCCACTTAGGCCCTCACGGATGAGAGAGCGATGCTGGAAGGGGCCCGCGGCCGGCTGCGGGCGCATATCTCGGCCCGGGCGCATGCAATCCCACGCGCACACCACGCCGGCGCCACTCACCCTCCAGGAACAGGCGCGCCACCTCCAGCCCCTCCGTCACCAGGCCGCCCCTGTTGTCCCGCAGGTCCAGCACCAGGCGGGAGGCGCCGGCGGCCTCCAGCTGCCGGATGGCGGCGGACACGTCGGACTGGGGGCACGGGGGGCGTGGTGGCGGTATCGGTAGGAGGACGCGTGGGCTAGGGTGCGGTTAGTGTAGGTCATGGCGCCGGACTGGGCCGGTCGATGATGTATGTTTGAGAAAAGGAAGGTGGGTCGTGAGGGCAGTGAGTGTGCCAGGGAAGATGCGCCACCATGCCTCCGCGTGTCCGTTCGGCCATGCCAAGGCCGCTACCGACGTATTTTGCCTCCGGCCCTACCCCTTATATCCCGTTCCTCATCCAGCTCAAACTCCCCTGCCCTTTCCCTCCTCTTCCTGAGCTCCACGCCACCCGTGCCAACCCAAGACCCACACGTGCCTCCTGTGCACCCCACCAGCGGGCGCCCTTGAAAGGAGCTCAGCCGTCCACGACCAACCACTCCGCACCGGCCTACCCACGCTCCTCGGCACCCACACCTCCGCAAACCCACACATGTAGGCCCCAGTTACGCCGCATGCCGCCCCCCACCTGCGCCCGCGCGTTGAAGGCGCTGAGCCGCACGGTGCCCACCACCTCCTCCGCCCTGCCGCCGCCCGGCAGCGTGACGGGCGAGCGGGTGAGCGAGGTGCTGACGGCGGAGGGCACCACGCGGCGGGGCCGGGACACGGACAGCTCGGACTCGTCGCCAGTGGGGCGGCGGACCTGACAGGAGGGTAGGGGGAACAACTTATGGTACTGAGATGAGCGGGAGTGTACGGTGGTGACATGGTAAGCTAAGGAAAGGAGGGCAGCGGTGACGGCGGGCAGAAGCGAGCCAAAGCGTGGTAATTGCTGGCAGGCGCGTGGCGAGAGGGTGCGGGACTGCCGCCGTAGGAGTGCTGCGGTGTTTTGAGGCTGTGGACCAGGCCAATGTTCCACGCTGGGGCAAAGCGGCGGCAGCGGCCGGAACTGACATTTAGGCCGCTGGTGCTGCACCGCCTGCTCACCTTGATCCGCACAAGGTCGCTGTCTCCCTGCTGGCCCTGGCCCTGGGCTTGGCCCTCTGGCTGCTGCGCCCCCGAGATGAGGCTCGAGGCGTAGAAGGGCGACGCCTCCTCCGCCCCCAGGTCCACACCACCCACAGAAAGCAGCTCGTCTCCCTGCATCAGAAGTACGGTTGCACGGATCCCGAGTCAGCGAAAACCCATGAGTGACACAGCGCGCGATACAGCGGCTAAAAAAGAGGGCATCGTCCAGGCGGTGCACTGGTAAACGTATTGCGCCCTTTCTAGACGGGGTCGGGGCTGCGGCGGGTGGGGTAACACGTATCAGGCGGACGACACTCCTGATTCCATGCCCATGCTTTTGCCTTACCTGCCGTATCCCCGCGTTGTCCGCGGGCGAGCCCTTCGACACGCCCACCACGAACACACCCTCGCCGGCGGAAGGGTCTCGGGGGGGTAGCGGGTTGCCCTGCGGGGACAAGCAGGAACAAGGGCGCGGTAGGTTATAGCCGAATGTTGGGCCAGTAGAAAGCAGGGCGCCACCGGCTTGGCTGTGAGGGCAGCGGCCCGGCACTGGTGAACGAGCAACAGCAACAGCAACAGCATCAGAGACGCGCGGGGGAGTCACGAAGGACGCGAACGGGAACTGGCTGCTAGGGTTAAGGAACGACGACGAGTCGGGGTCAAGGTGTGGCTGGCAACGTGCGTAGTGTAAGCACGGACGGCAGCACGCGGGCCAGCCCAGTGCCGGCAGGCAAGCGCCGCCCCCTCACCGTCTTGACCTCGAACTCCCGCGCGGTGCCCAGGTTGAGACCCACGCCGCTCACGTCGTACTTCTTCATGGCCGCCAGCTCCGAGGCGGGCACGAAGCGGCAGTAGGGGTCGGACAGTCCGCGGGCTAGCATGTCGCGGATGGCCCTGGGGTAGGTGAGGGGTTGGTGGTGCGGTGTGCGGTCAACCAGGACTTGTGTGGTGTGCTGGTAAACGTTAACTGTGCAGGCGCAAGGTTCCTCTGACGTGGGTGCGGGGCACGAGGTGCCCGCCATGCGCATGTGCTGCGTGGGGCAGGCGTCCAAGAAGGACCATTCCACCAACGCCAACAGCGACACCCTGCCCCACCTGTGCGCTCCCCCCGTGTCCCTGTAGCTCTGCCCCAGTGCAGCGTCCCGCAGCCCCGCCCAGCGGTCCCTGTCGAAGCCGGTGCTGCGGGCGTCCAGGTAGTTGGCATCAACCACCTCCCACACCTCGCGGATCAGCGAGTGCGCCACCTCGTTCGCGGCCTGGGGCGAGGCGGGAGGGTCAGGGCAGCAGCAGACAGGAGTACGGACACGTGTGGGTGCGGCACACAGCACGTGGGAAACGGTGCGGTGCAGCTCCGCTCGGCTGACAAATGCAAGCATGACGTCGCCAAGGAGGTTGCGGCAAGCTCCTGACGGCCGGACTCAGCTAGCCCACAAAGCCCACAAAGCAGAACTCCAGCTAACCCACGCTGAACCACACCGACACACCTCCACGCTGGAAGCCGAAGGCGGCAGCAGCTGCGGCACGCCCCCGGCCAGCGCCCCCAGCACCCCCTCCAGCCGCGCCTCGACCTGCCGCGCAGCCTCCAGCAGCCGGTCCTCGCTGTCGCTGGCCACCTCGTAGCCCAGGTCGCTGCCGCCGCCGCTGCTGCCGCCAGCATTACTGCGCATTATGCTACTGTTCGTGGCATTCCGGTAGTACTGCATGAAGCTTTGGGTGTCGGTTACGTCCCCTGAGTCCCATGACCGCTGCTGCTGCTGCTCCAGGCCCCAGGTCAAGGGGGAGGAGCTGAGCAGGAGGGATGCGGAGGGCAGGGAGGGGTCATCTAGGCGGAGGGCAACAGGCTGGGTGGGGCCCGTGGGGCGGTGGAACTGCTGCTGCAGGAGGGTGGTCGGGGCCGCCGGGCCTCGCACGCCCTGCGCCCTCACAAGCCCATCCAGCCCCTGCCCCTGCTGCTGCTGCTGCTGCTGCTGCAGGCCCCAGCCCTGTTGTTGCCCATCGAGCGGCAGCCAAGCTGAGGGTACACGCGCAGAGCTTGCGAGGTGGTGCAGCCCGGGCTCCGTGCCAGCCGCTGCCGGTTCCACAGCCGCCCACTGCCGCCCGCTGCTGCCCAAGCCGCCGTAACCACGACCCGCAGCCCACCCCAGGCTGCTGTTGCCATCATTAGCAGCTGCATTTGCGCCGACCGTACCATTAAACCCATCTTCCAGGGACCCAGCCTCCTCAGCTGCTGACCCGGTAAGGCCTGAACTGGCTTGCCCCGGGTCTTGGGGTTGCGAGAGGCCGGGGGCTGCACGAACTAACGTGCTGCCGGGGTGTGTTGTAGCAGCAGCAGCTGCTGCTGCTGCATGTGCGGGCGCGGGGCTGCCCGCCGCTAGGCCCACAGCTAGGGCTGCGGCGGCGGCGCAGTGACCGGCGCTCATGAGCCATCGCGGCAGCGATGGGGCGACCGAGGGACTGTGTGCATGCGGCCCCCCGCTGGTGGAATTGCTGCAGCTAATGTCGCTGCCGCTGTGGTCCAGACCGGCAGCAGCACCACGCAACCCGTATACTTCAGGGCGATCGACGCTGCAGAAGCAGCGGACAACGCCCCGACGCTGCGACGTGGCATGCCGCACGCCGACGCTTGCGCGCAGCCGAGGCTGCAAGCAGGAAGGCGCGTAAGCTGAAGCTGTTGTACACGCATACTAAGGGCTTGCTTACGAGTAGCTGTGGTCATACTGCTGCTGCAGCGGGCTTATCTGCAGTGCCTGCCGTGCCGAGTCGCTTGTAGCGCGCTGCCGTTGGTGCAGCGTCCATAGTGCGCTTACCTGTCTAGGTAGCTGCATACCGTTCGAAGGTCTACTTATCGTTGCGTATCCCCTCCAAGCCTCTTTCGGGCTTTCGCAGTTTCGGACCCTACTAATCGTGGATGCCAAACCCTGTAGGCAAAACATAAATGTATACTGAGTCTATACTAAATTCATGCACAAAAAGTTGGGCAAGGCACCTTCGGCATTCATAACCTGTTACGCATAGATCATTTCCTACGCTCCATTCGTCCATTGCCCAGGAAGCACAACACCGTGCTACTCTGACAGCCACTACATAACGTACTGCAAGTTGGATATGCAGTGCACGTCTAGGTGCTCGTGGCGAAGCCCTTCACCGCTTGCCCCTGCCACGTCGAGCGGGAGACTTTGCAGCTGTAACCCGGCCCAGTACCGAATTACCCAGGCAAAAATCCTGAACAAAAGCTACCGATTGCAAGTGTTCAAAACTACTACAGTGGCACCGCGGTGCAACATGGAGCCCAGCGGGCAGGCAGTCGCTGCCGCCACCACCAGCTCAGGCAGCACTAGCGGACCCCAGCCCTCCCCCTCCTCAGCCATCGACTTCCTCATGCTCCTGCAGCAGCTCAAGGTACAGACAGTTTTGCTTTGGGTGCAATGGGCCCTGGGTGGGTGCAGGTACGAGTACGTGGATGAGCGAGGGCGGGGGCACGGGTGGGCAACGGCGGGCTGGGGCTAACGCCAGGTGCGTTGGGAATGGGGCATGGGGGTGAGGCTGGTAAGGGAATAGCTGGGTGAAACCAGTCAGGCGTGGGTAGGAGCGTGGCCGCAATACCGTGGGTTATGCTTGGCTTGGGGCAGGGCTGGACCGCCAGGTGGGGCTGAGGGCTGAGCGCCGCCAGGGGAGGGCAGGAGCAGCAGCAGTAGCAGCAACTGATGAATCTGTGGCCCTGCGAGCACGCGGTGCGAGGTGCTGCCGCGGAGACTCGGTTTGGGCATATTACCACATGGCAAAACGTTTGCGCACCGGAGGGCATGCACGGGGGGTTAACTCCCAACGAACGCGGTGGCAGCGTTGGAAGTGGGGGATGGCTGACCGCCGGCACCCGCTTGGGCAATAGATGTATACTGGCAGATGCGGGGGAGGCGCAGGGCATGCAGCAGGCAGTGGGCAGGAGCAGGCATGTAGAGGAGCCTAACGGGCTGGGGGCTGCCGGCAGCGTCTTGCGCCGGAGGGCAGCGAGCCACTGCATACAGGCCGTGCCTCGAGAGTCAATGACTGCAGCACACGATTCATAGGCTGCACCCTTGCTTTACTTGCGCCGGTTGCGGCGTATCATGCATACACGGCACTCCTCCAATACCAGCTTCCGTCCTACAACGTCACGGCTCTGGTCTTAAACTGGTACATAAACACGGTACTGTGCCACACAGCACCTCTGCGTTATTGCGCTGCTTGCCCGAAGCCATTGTTCCCACGTACTACCCAACACACCAAGCACGCTAGGCTTGAGCACCCACTCACACGTGGGCCCCCCGGCGTGTGCGTCGCTCCCCTCAGCTGACCAAGCGCACGGGGTGGGTGCGCAAGAACGTCCACGGCCCCGAGAGCATTGCAGGTGCGCTCCGAGGGGGTACCGGGGCCGGAGGCCGGGGGGCACTCGGTGGATGCCGAGATGTCGCTGAACGGGCTCTATGATGTCAGAGGCACTTGGGCCGTGCGACAGCGGAACGCTTCCGTTCCTTGCGGTCATGGCTACACGACCTATCGGAACCGTGGTCAGGTGTATTGGCATCCATGCAGACGTTGGCCACACGTGTACTGTGCCACTGTCGTCCTTTCAGCGCGCTGTCATGCACGGGTTGATGCAGAGCTGTTATTGCGGGCTGCACAAACACTCTGTGTGATAGTACCCTAGTCTGGCCCGAAACTCTTTTGTACGGCATGGTCCTCACCCATGACTCTTCTAAACGCACCGCAGCCGTGATTACGGCGCATCCGCTGCAACCACCGCTGCAAGGCCACCTGCTTGTGCGGCTGCTGCCTCGTAACCTGCCGTGCTCTTGCCCCCGTACCCGCCGGCCCACCGCGCGTGCTGCGCCATGCCGTACGGCCCGCCTTGCCGTACAGACCACATGTACCGCATGTCCATGATGGCGCTCATCGCGACGGACAGCAGCGTCAACGTGAACCGGTGAGTCGATGTGCCGCGAATGCACACGGATCCACGGGGGAAAAGAGGGCCTTATGTTGCAGGGCGGTGTGGACACGGCTGGGGAATCGACTGGCTTGGGCTGTGGTGGTGACGCACTTCTGGGACCATGCGTAAAAGCATAACAGGTGTTGGGTGCAGCAGCAGGAGCAGGGGGGCGGCCCACGGCCAACGGACTGTGGGGTAGGGTGGCTTTGGGCAAGCGCGGGCTGGGTGGGGCTGATGCGCAGCGTCCGCAGCGTCCACCGTTGGCCGCTGACGTGCACGGCACTCCTCCATGCACACGCCCTTCCCCCGTGCAGCTGCATCAAGATGGCCCTGGTGCACGACGTGGCGGAGGCCATCGTGGGGGACATCACGCCGCACTGCGGCGTCAGCGACATGGTACGACAGACACACACACGTGCTGTGTACCAACATGCCATGTGCAAGCCATCCAAGCCACTTGGTGGTTGACAACTGGTCGTGTCACCGTGCCGCGTGCCACCGTGCCAGGTGTCACTTCCATAGCTTGATGACAGGCCGCCGCTTCATGTACATTACGCTTTGATGCCGGGAACCGTTGTTCACTCTTCCTGAGCCACCGCTTCCTTAAGACGCGACTTACCAACGCTCGTGCTGTTCGCCTCCAGCTGCTCCACGTCACATTGGGAATGAAATGCTCTTGTATCCCAAGTATGCTGTTGTGCCGGCCCGGTTCCTCCTTTCATCCTGCTCGTACAGCTGTACACAAGTCCTTCACTTCTATGGTGTGTGTCTCCCTCGCCCCCAGGATAAGCACCAGCTTGAGCTGCAGGCGGTGGGGCGCATCAAGCAGATGCTGGGCGAGCACACAGCAGCAGGTGCTTGAGGGTGCATGCACGCCGGAGTGACTGACCGGGTTGGCTGGCCCCCTGCCTGCCTACCTGTCAAGTCATGCGTTACTGGGCTTGCCGCCCCCTACGGCAAGGCAGACGGCACCCGCATGGGAGGGTCGATGCCCGCGTGGATGACTTACTCACACGAGGTTGTGCAAAAAGGACCGTTGCGTTACAGCGTGTGACTCGTGCCACGTGCTCATCGATGCTCCTGGCTGAGGCCGGCCCGCACGTGTGCGTGCCGTACTCCCTGTCCATGCAGCACGCGAGGTGGAGTCGCTGTGGCTTGAGTACGAGGCTGCGTCCTCCCCGGAGGCGCTGCTGGTCAAGGATTTCGACAAGCTGGAGATGGTAGTGACGGCCTTCCAGTACGAGCAGGTGCGTACGGCAGGTGTACGGACACGGGTGCGCGCGCATGTGGTTGTTGATGTGCACGAGGACGCGCGGCACCTGGCAGTCGACGAGAGCTGTGCCGGCCGTGTGCAACCGTGCGTATGCTGCTTGTGTGTTACCTTTGGTGGCAATATTTCGTTTAGCAGGCAGGAGCAGGTCCGTGTGCGCACTTCAGGACAGAGGCAGCTTATCAACCGATTTGTATGTGTGCCAGTCTAGAACAAAAGCCGTGCTGGCTTGCATATGTTCTCTACTCTTTTGCGCAATGCACGCATTGCTCGCAGGCCCAGCCCGGCATGGTCCTTGACGAGTTCTTCAAGAGCACGGCAGGACGCTTCAAGACCGAGACGGGGTGAGGCCCTGCACCTGCGCCTCCACCTGCACCTGCACCTCCGGTTGCCAGACCGGCAGGGTTGAATGGCGCAGAGTGGCAGCAGGGTTGGGTGGCGCGACTGGTTGAGCACCTGGGCAGCAGCGGAGGGCGGCGGAGGGCGACGTCAGTTGGTCCACATGCATTCGCCTTGCAAGGGCGGTGGGGGGGCTGGGGTGTTTCGCGTCATGTATTCCCGGATTGGCGGTCGCGCGCTGTGCTGCCTCGCCTTGCGTTTGGTCAGCCCCGTCTCTCATGCTCACTGCCCCGCAGGAAAGCGTGGGCCGAGGAGCTGGTTGCTCGGCGGAGGAGGCAGCAGGAGCAGGACGGCAAGGGGCAGGCGGAGCAGACGGAGGCGGGCGCCGCCGCTGACGTCACTGCTGCTGCTGCCGCCAGCGGCGGTGCCGAGGGGGCTGGCGCTGATGAGGCAGAGCAGCAGGCCAAGCGGGCGCGAGTGGAAGGGTGAAGGTCCGGCGGCATGCTTTCAGCCCCTGCGCTGCAGTCGAGCGTTGTGGCACGCTGTGGAGCTTATCGGGCATGCAGCTACACTACACGAATAGCTAGTGTAGCTGCATTCCCGTCACCACGTCAGTGTGGGGTGACGGCCGAGTGGACATGCGCCGCGTGTAACCACCACACAGTTGCCGGAGCGTACTACCGGTATGCATCCGCCCTAGTCTGGCTGAAAGCCGGCAGAATGTCAGGCGGTGACCTGCCATGCTGGGGTTGTGTATGCGCGATCAGGTGGTCGCCGTGGTGCTGGGTGCAGCAGGCTGGGCCGCGGTGCGGGAGGTACCCTTGGGGCAGTGTTGCTACCGAGGGCGTGGCGCAATGGAGGTGAGGGTGGAATTGTGGCGGAGACAATCCGAGGGTGATACTGGGGCCCAACTGTGGGTCTGCTGGCAGGGGCGCAGTCTTCATGCGTGGGCCTGAGCCTCACGCCGAGCTTGTGCGCCTAATACATGTGTTCGGTCCTTCAGGTTCTGTCAAACCTGACACGGGGGAAACCGGTCAGCACCAGTCCACCGCTTGTGCTGTTAGCCTGTTACGCACAACGTTTTGTCCGACCAGGCCCGACAAGGCGTGACGTGGCTCGTATCACCGGTGTTCGTCAAGCTCTGTAAGGCAACAGCCTGTAAGTGCGAGCCCTGCGCCCGTTTACTGTAACTCGTAGCTGCTCGTAGCAGTATGTTCAAAGGTTACAGCGGACGAATGAAGGGAGGTATCCAACATGCTCCTGGCCAGGTCGCAGACGTCCTGCTTGCCGACCAGACGTCTACTGCGCGCTTAAAGGTTCCAAGTTGATGTACGACAGAGTCGTTTGTTGCAAACGTGCCTAGCCAGGTACATTGCGACACAGCGCACAGACACATGCACAAGCAAGGCTGGTAAGGCAACTGCACATGTAGGAGCAACCTGGACCCGGGCACAGCAGTTAGAGAGTTGGTTGCATATAGACTGCAAGCTCTGGCAAAACACGACCGCTTGATCACTCGGCGGCCTGCCAGTGCACCCACTACACCCTCTTGCTGCTGCACAGGCCGCCTTTGGTACGTCTTCTCACCCTGCACAGCAACGGCATGCACAGCCGCGCGCCAGCAGCTGCAACCCTGGCGCTGATGTGCGCTGACCACCGGCCGCACGCGCCACCAAGCCCTGTCCTTGCCAGACGGTCCCAGCGCAGCCCACCTCATCGCCACGCAGCTCTGCCTCCTTGCCGCCGCAAGCCCCACCCTACCCCCATATCGTACCAACTACCCCCACGTGCCATGTGCCGCCTGCCCACGCACACGCTTTCAACGGCCGACTGTACGCAAAGCTGGGCGCGAGCCATAACATGACACGCCAATAGGTACGGTAAACATTCAAGACGCAAGGGGTCCTAACGACTGACGGGACAGCCCGCACAGGGTATCTTGTGCGCCTAGTGGGCACCGGCCAATAAACTTGATGGAATAATCAGGCGCACCAGCGCTACACAACACCAACTCCAACATCTGACACCAACATCATCATCGCTTGCCACTTCATTCATCACCATGCACTGCAGACACAACAAATGAAGACATCAAGGTCAGCATTCAGCACCTATCTACCACGATATAAACCTGGCATGACACGGCATATGTCATGCAGAGCAAAGGAGCAAAGCAACACTAAAGGCCAAATACGCAAACCAACCTACTGCACAAACGGACAACCATGCTGACGCACAGGCGCTGTTGATGCCAGCTCGCGACCCGCCGCCACCACCTTGCAACCACCACACCGATGCAACCAGCCTGCTTGCTGCAATCGAGCAACACCACTGCCCCACCATGCAGCGAACAGCGCGCCTAGGAACAGCGAAACGGCACCATCGTCCCGTGATCGCCCCTCCCTGCAAGCGCCACATGCAGACCTTGTTCGCAACAGGACCGTGCACACGCAGCCAACGCCATGCCGTGTGCGTGTCAAGGTGTGGCCGCACGGGTATGATGGGGCAGGCTGTGTGGCAAGGCCCAAGGGCCACGAAGCAGCTCCGCAACACCTTGCCCACCCATCACTGTCAACTCCAAAACGCGAGGCACTCATTACGCCTAACACAAGGGGAAAACAGAACTGTGCTTCTTCACGAGCCTAGAAATCATGCATCCGGACTGCGCACGCTTGCTTGCAAGACGCGGCAGAAGCGCCCTTCCAGCATCACCCACCAACAATTATCAAGTACAGCCGTGTGCTTGTTCACAATGACTCAAACGGCGTGGAAGCGTAACACGCCACGCACTTCCAAACAGACAACACAAAAAGCCAGTCCCTAATAAAGATATCGACAAAATGCCACAGCCTCTGCATCATGTCATTGTCTTTGCATTCCCCCTACGAGCCACACCCTCTGCAAAGGTCCCACACGCAGCCTCTACCAAACTTCACCGGAAGACTCCCCATGCATCGAGCCCAGTTCACTGCACTCGCCCTGTCTAATTGCCAAAGGCGACCCAAAGCACAGCCTAGCTGGTAAAGATGAACAGCCATAAACACCACGTTCTCTCGTCTAAATCCTTACCGTCATGGCACGCGGACCATAAACCATGTAGCACCAGTTGCCTGTACGTCACCATGCATGCACAGCCTACCGCCCCTAGCAACGCCGCGCCCTCTGTTCGAAGACCCTTGGGCCCTCCGCGCGCCTGTGCCTGTAAGCTCCTCCTCAGCGCCTGCTGTCTTCCAAGCAGCCATCGACACAGCCTTCCTCCCTATGTATGGCAGTATTGGGCAAGCCAGCTTGCTCGACACACAGCCGCAGTGAAACGTAAGTGAGCGTATCCACACATATGAGCCTCCCATCCACATTCTCTTAGCCCAAACCCTCGGACCGGTCCGCACCTAGCCTCCCGCACTGCGCCCTCTTGAGTTGGTATTACCCTGCCGCACTTCAAATGAATTGCGCTCGCCCAGCAACCCCCCCTGTCGTCACTGATCTCACCCTTAGAGGAAACCGCATGCGAACACTGGACACCGCCCGCTAATAATACGGTGGCCGTGTACCTGCATGTGCTACCAGCACGGCAGCACGGCAATACGCCCTGTTGATGAATCACCCTGCGGCCTACAGTCCGGCCGCCAGGGTGGCAGCCCTCACGGCTCTCCCCTCTCGACTCTTCCATCCACCCTTACGAAGGTTGCCACGCCCTCGTCCACCTCCGCACGAGTGCCAGTCGCTACTGCCCCGGGATGGATGGCACGCACACAGTCACAGTCACGCCCGTCGTGCTCCAGCCACTGAACAGATGTCCTATGAGTGCACATCACGTACCGGTAGTAGCAGTTGAGCTTTTCGGTGCATACGGCTACCTTACCGTGCCAGCCCCTGCCCCCACTGGCGCACCGCTGCAAGGCAATGCCGGAGCCGGCTGCCGTGCGCCGTTACCTAAGCTCGTGGCAGGTACACACTCAGACTGTCGCGCCTCAGGGCCCGCCCTCCGCGGCCTCGTGCAGCGGCGCAAGCGGCGTGCACATGGCGCAGTGCACAAAGCCCCGGCTGCTGCCGCCCACACCTCCCGCCCCCGCGTCCGCCCGGACTACCAGCCGCTGCAGCACCGGCCCCGGTCCCGACGCTCCGCCGCCAGCACCCGCTGCCCCGGCGGCACCGTACAGCATCGGCTCCGCACTCCCACACCGCCCCAGGCTTCCCACACTTTGTGCCCCGCACATGTGTGTCTGCCCCTGCGCCACTGTAGGGCAGCCAACAGCCGCTGGGCCTGACACGACAGGCGCACCAGCCCCTCCCGGGCCCACCCACAGCGGGGAACTGCAGGCGGAGGATACGGGGCAGGATGGCGCAGCTGCGGGGGAGGACCCCACAGGCGGCGTCGTGCGGGCGCTGCCGATGCGTTGTTGCCCTACCGCACTGGTGCCTGGGGCGCTCGGGGCAGCGGCAGCGGTCGCCCATGCACTCGATGGCGCGCCTCCCGCGCTGCCGGAGCTGGCGCCAGGCCCACTTGCGATGCCGGTAGCCCACAGCTGCTGCTGGTACAGCTGGTGCCAGTTGGGGGCCTGGTGCATGTGCTGCTGCCGACCACATACGGTGTATGGGCGCTGGTGCTGGGGTGCTCCTGCAGCCCAGCCCAGAGGCGAGGCGCCAGGCGGTGGGGCCATGGGCAGAGGGGCGTAACCGGGCAGGGAGGTGCTGGTACCGGAGCCGCTGCGCCGTACGGCTGGCAACGGGGGCAGGGGCGGCAGGGGCCGGGGGAGGCGCGCGGCAGGAGGCGTGAAGGGGCTGTAATTGCTTGCGCTGGTGCTGCTGCTTGCATAACCATGGGGTGTGCGGCACGCCACCGGCGTTTGGGCGCACAGGCTCAGGCTGACGCAGCTGCCGGCGTGGGCGGTTGCGCTGGAGCTGCCGGTGAGCACGGCGGAGCTGGCGTGGGCATGGCTGGCGGGCTGAGGTGTGCGGGAGCAGGAGAGGCTCATAGCGCTGGTGTTGCTGCCCCGGGCGGAGCCGCTGCAGCTGGATGAGCCACAGTCATCCTCCCGCGCCTCCTGCTGCTGCGGCAGGTGCAGCGGGTGCAGCGGGTGGTGCAGCACTGCATACGGTGTGGGCTGTGGCGCTGTGCCGTACGTGCAGGCAGGAGCGGGCGGCGCGGCAGGCCAGGGCCCAGCGGGCGCGAGGCCGTTGGCGGAGGGGCTGAGACCTGTGGTGTGGAGCCATCGCTCCGCTGCTGGCGGCTGCACCTGCGCCCCAAGTGAGCCAGCAGTAACCGAAACCACGCGGCGGCTGCTTCCATCGGCTGCACCCTCTACTGCCATTATAGCTGCTCCAGCTGCTGCTGCAAGGCCGGTCGAGGGACGGCGCCCCTCCTGGGCTGAGCCAATGGGCCAGCCGTAATTCTCCAAGGCGGCGAAAGGGACAGCAGCGGTGGCGGCCGTGGTGACACCTTCGGGCCTTCCCGCGGCGGCAGCGTTCCAGCCAGGGCATGCCCGTCCCGGCGCCTCGACCTCCTCCGCGCTGTCGCCCTTGCTGTGCGCGCGACACGCCGAGGTAGAGGCGTGCGTGGGGGCGGCGTAGGCTGGGGTGGTGCCAAGCGCGTGCGGCAGGGGCGGGGGCAGGGGCGGGGGCAGCGGAAAGTGCATCAGCGTAGCTGGTTGGGTGCTGCCTTCCTCGAAGGATATGGGCACCAACCCGCCTGAGAAGCTTTTGGGCTGCCAGGGCTCCCTTGCATCGGCGGGTGGCTCGGAAGGGAGGCCGAAGCAGGCAGAGTCGCCGGGGTGGCCGCCGATGCCGGTGCCGGTCGCCTTGGCGGCGGCGACGGGGCTCACAGCGGCAGCCATGGTGGAGAAGCCAAGTATCGGGGTGATCGCCTGCGCGGCGGCGTGCTGCTGCAGCAGCAGCTCCGACCACTGCCCCTCGACCATTTTGTATTGAGCAGCAGCAGCAGCAGCAGCGAGGGCATCCGCACCCGCCGCTGCGGCCTCCGGTCCGCCCTGGAAACCGGCATTAAAAGGCCGCTGGCCCTCCCGCGCAGTCGGTTGAGCGCTCATGTTCATCTGGCGCAGGCGCGACGCAGAGGGGCTGGTCGCGCAGCCCTGCAAGCCCAGCATCCGACGGGACTCGCCGCCCTTCGGCAACACGGCCTCAGCCACGGACAGGGGCACCCCGCCGCTCCCGGACAGCGGTGCGCCCGGCGCCGAGCCCGCTCCCAATCCCAAGGCAGCAGCAGCAACCGCACAAGGCCGCGCAGCCTCCACGTTGCGTGGAAGGTATGTGGACCCCACAACGCCGTGTGCAGCTACGGCTGCCGTGAAGGGCGAGCCGATGGTGCCGTACCCGTATGCGGATGGAGGAGCTGCCGCAAGCGGTGCTGTGCCCGCCCCCGCCCCCGCCTGCTGCTGCTGATGCTCCTGCTGCTGCGACGCCGACATTGCATTGGGCAGCAGCTCCAACGCCTCCACCCGCCCCGCATGGCCCACGGAGGACGGAACGGGGCCGCTGCCGACACCGCCACATGCGGCCGCTGTGTTGGCGGCTGCGGCGGCGGGCGCTCCGGCGCCGGCCTGGGACATGAAGGGCACATCCAGGGCTGCGCTGTGTGCGTGCTGCAGGATTCCAGACCACCGCTGCTGCAGGTAGTGGTGATGCTGCTGGTGCTGGTGCTGCTGCACATCAGGCACGCCAAAGTGGTAGCTTGCGCTGAGCACACTTGCGGAGAGGGCGCTGCGGGCGAGGGCAGCGGCGGCGGGGTGGCCTAGGCTGCCCTGCGCCATGAGCTGTGTCTGCACATGCTGCTGCTGTTGCTGCTGCTGGTAGTGTTGATGCTGCTGCAGCATGAGCCATTGATGGTGTTGCTGGTGGAGCAGCGAACCCACGCGGCGCAGCTGCTTCCCCTGTGCGTGCGCCTGGCGGACCTGCGCTTCGATGCCGGACAGCGCGACCGCCACCTCCTGCGGACGGCAAAAAGGATGTACACAGGGATACGCAGTGATACAACAGGCCTGATGCGAGCGCCAGCAACGAAGAAACCCCGTGGTGATGCCATCATCCCCGGCAGAAATGCAGCGCTGTGCTTCGCAATGCGTTGCCCGTGACACGCCAGCCAGGAAGGGAAAGCACTCCTGGGACAGCTGCAGGGCGTTGGGATGCTAGGCAACTGGTTGGCTGCATGCTTTGCCGTACCGGTACTGGATGGCGTGCCAACCACCCGGACAGCACGACTGCCGCCCCATGTGTACGGCGGGCGCTGTACCGGGACTCGTATGCAAAGAGCTAGCGTGATAACCTCACCTTGAACGTTGGCCTGTCCTCCGGCTTGTGCCTGCAGCAGGCCTGTCCCAAGCGAGCCAGGGGCGGCGGCATGTGGTCGGGCCACTCCAGGGACAGATCGCCCGTCATCACGCCAAACGCAACTTGGGCTGCAGCGAGGGGGCAAGAAGGGGAGACATCAAACAGGGTAATGAGTGGGGGTGCAGCAAGGGGGCAAGAAGGGGTGAACGCGGCACCAATGTAAGGGCATAGTCGACCTGCAACGCAAAAACTACCAGCCTGGGAGGCAAACGGGGCAAAGAGATGTGGAGGACGGCGTAGGAGCTTTATTTCGGTATGGAACCAAGAGAGCGGCAGCATGCATGGCTTCCAGCAGGGGCTCCTTCCCCTGGCTTTCAATCCCAGGTACAGAAGCGTTGTTGCCTGGCCATCGCAGCCCCGCTCACCCTCGTGGTGCCCAGCGAACGGCGCCCTGCCCGTGTACATCTGCCACAGCAGCACGCCGAACGAATACACGTCTGAGCTCTTCATCAGCCGGTTGTCGAGGTACTCCCCCGCCATGTACGGCACAGTGCCCCACTCGGCGGTGGACACCACCCCCGTGGCGTTGTTGCGGCCGCACAGCCGCGACAGCCCGAAGTCCCCCACCTGCGCACGGACGTGAGAGTGGAGGTCTGCAGCATGAAAGGCAGACATTGAGAGGGCCTGTCCGCGCAGGCTTGGTGCTGCACCAAAGCACCCAGTTTGTGTTTGGTGCACCGCCCAAGCTGGGCGGACGGTGCCCCCAAGCCTGCTGCCCGCCTGGCTCGCAGTCGTCGGTCTTGACTCTGTGTCAGAACGGGGCACACCCTCTTCGGTTTGACCGTAGTCGGCAAACTGGCGGTGTGCCATGCTGCGTGCTGTGCTGCCTATGCACACTGTATTGCACCCGCTACATACTCAGGATACGATGTTCCGTCGGGTATATAGTGCGCTAGACTGACCTTGGCCACGAAGCCCCGGGAGTCCACCCGGGAGCTCTTTAGCAGCACGTTGCCCGGCTTGAGGTCTGCAGCAGGAGGCCAGCACACACCAGCACTGCATCTTCGCCCAGTGGGCGGCGGCACGCGCGGGGACAGCAGAAGCTTCGCAGTGTCCGGACCCAGGACGGCACTTGGGTTGTCACGCTGTGTGGCTCATACTGCTCTGGCATCTGCACAGTGTTTGTGGCACAGCGTGACCGGATAAAATGTAACTGCATCGGGACGTGACTCACCTCCATGAATGAGGCTGAGCGTGTGCAGGTGGCACATGCCCAGGGCAACCTGCGAACAGAACGCAGCAAATTGTGACAGATGGGCTACATGTTCGCTTAGCTATCGGACGGGCGCAGGAAGGAGGCTTCCAGGTGCACCCTCATGCACGCAAGACGTGGAACTGATCATCCCAGCAATCCCATATCCCCCTTCCTTGGCTGTTGGCGCCAGACCTCGCTAGAGTTCCGGTGAGCGCCCAGCTTCCCTTCCCCCCCCCCCCCCCCCCCCCCCCCCCCCCCCCCCCCCCCCCCCCCC
>VFQN01002330.1_pt1 | contig 29605 bp, 50 predicted proteins | sample 3512371 | NCBI WGS metagenome assembly VFQN01 (sample SAMN10412370, study PRJNA504923) | tailings metagenome | isolation source: Replicate 2 from Balatoc abandoned mine | place: Philippines: Itogon, Benguet | collected 2017-08-28 | reverse complement strand
CAAATAACCACCGTTTTTTGGAACTACAAAAAACCAAGAAAATGAAAAACATTATTAACCTTGACGGCACAGATTACATAGAATATGTGACTTGTACCACCGACCACAAATTTTGTGTGGTCGCAGAATACTGCATACAAGAAGAAAGTCACGAGCTATGGTCAGAGAAGTTTGACAACGCTATAGCATTGGTCAAACAACAATCTCAGTGTGAATTAGTAGTGCTTGCAGATAATGCAAACATTTGGGATTGACATAACAACATTCGAACAAAATCGAACATTTTTAAACATTTTTGGTCATAACAATTTGTAATAACTATCATAACTTTAAGTTATAACTATGAAACAATTTGTATACGGAGTTATCTCCATACTTTGCTTCTCTATTCTAATTGGGCTATTTATAACAATAGGCAAAGTAACTCTAACGGGCTTTGCAGGGCTACTAATTGGAATACTTGGTACCCCCTACTTCCTTATTCTTTGGGCTACAACAAACAAAAAATAGTATTTTTTTTGCAACTCAAAAACACAAAAACATAGTATTATCATGAAACAAATATCAATCACCACAAAAAAAGGCAAAGTGTACAACTTTACGAAGCTCTCTTGGGACGTAAACGGAAATAGACTTTATCACATTAGTGCCGCAGATTTAGGACTTACAGACAACTCAGCGACACCTGCCACTAAAAAAGCTGGACTTAAGAGATACAGTGGAACTAAGTACAGTCAGGGCTTTATCTTTCAATCTAACAACCTACAATGGACAGCAGAAAGGCTAGAAGAAGAAGGTTTATAAGCTCATTTTTATTTTTCTATTTAAAAACACAAAAACATATTATCGTGAAATCAAACATCCGAAATTTCGTCATTATAGGCATTGTAACCGTCTGTTCTTTACTCTCATTAGTAGCCCTGATAGCTTGGTTCAAAACCAACGACTCTTTAACCTTTCTGATAGGAATGTCACTGAGTTGTGCCGCATCTGCCCTTGTGTTACTCAACCAGCGCCCTAAAACAATAAAAGGGTGGGATTCAATTGATACCAGCGTTGATCATGACCTATAGACACAAAACTGTAATGGGAGGTGAATTATCAAAAGTGCCAAATCATGCGATAGTTCGCCCTAATGGAAAGCAATACATTGTGAGAGGTCAATATGTCACCTTGTTTGATATTCTAATACCTAGCGAAATCAGGAACAGGGTAACAAAATACAATCTTAGCGCCTATCATAAATATTTCAGTCAGGACTTTTGGTAAGGCTAATTAGGGCGTAAAAACCGTGCGGTCTCCCCCACCCAAAAAAGGGGAGACGTTTAGCAAACATAAAAAAGAAGCAATGAACAACTTACAAACCTCTCATGTATTTCTCCCTGAAATACTCCAAACCTCCACGTCTCTATGGAAACCTAGAGACACTTCAAGTCAGCGGCGACAAAGCGAAGCAAATCATTTCAACGTTGTTGAAAACTTCCTACTGTCACTAGGATTTTCAACCTCACGCTCAGCCAAGATAAAGAAATGAGAAAACTTTGGATGCAAAGCGACTACAGGAAGGCAATAGAAGCTTGCAAAACTGTTAGAGAACTCTTCAAACTAGCAGTAGAGCCCGGTTCGATTGTCGTCGAAGACTTCATAAGAACCGAAGACCTCTATCAGGTTTTTGAAACCCTTGAGGGAAAACGAAGACCAGTAGGTATATACATAGCAATTGGCGGGATTCTATATGAAGAGAATGGCAAACCCTCTTGCTATCGACAAGAATATCCGCAGTGCCTTATCCACGAAAAGGCATTTCATATTTTAGAAATGGAATCGGAGGCTATTGAAAGCAAAAAAGGCTATTCTATAGAACACCTTGAAATCATTAGCCACGAACTTCAATAACACAAAAACATAACATTATCATGAAATCAAACATCCAATTCAGTAAACAATCTCCTTTTTCAGTAGGGAGAAATGGCAGTTTCAAGACCTCAGGCATTCAGATAGAAGAATGCCAACAACAAAAAGACACCTTAAGTCTCACAGCACTTAACATGCAAGGCAAAGATAGTGGCAAGGCCATTATCAGTATGCCAAATGAAGATATAGCGGACTTTATCGCGAAACTATCTGAGTTTTTCAATGAAGAACAAAGGCTCAAGATGGCAAAGCAGATATTGAGAGGTCTAGGATACCACTGCATAGTGCTTTGGCACCTAGACGACGTGCTATCCAATGTCCCCGACTGGCTAGGCGTTAAGATTACACCTGAAAGGGCAGAGGAAATACTGTCTAATGCAGAGTCTAACCACGACGCAAACCAAGGCGTAACTTGGGAAACATTGCGAACTGAAATGTACAACCTGTTTACACCATCAATCTAAAAATAATACAACGTTAGTCAGATATTTCTCGAGGGAATTGTCTGACTAACCCTAAAAATAATACAAATGCCAACCCTAAAATTAAATCCAGAGAAAGCACCAATGAAAACAGTGCTCGTATTCTCTCCCCAAGGAGAGTTCTTTAAATCAATACAATATAAAACAAAAAAAGACGCTTTGGGCAATTTTAGAATTTTCAAAAAATTCGGAATGATAGACCCTATGACAGGGGAGAAAATAAATGGTTTAACATTTGAACTAATATAATCATGCCAACCATAAAAATAAATCCAGAGAAAGCCCTAAAGTACCTAAAACAAGGTTACGAAATTTGGGTAAAGGGTTACGATATAAACGAACCTGATTTGTCCACCCCTCTTAGCATTGAGGATTTTGACGGAGATGGCGACAAAGAGATAGTTGAATACTTCTCCGAAAAGGAGGCTCTTGAGCTATGGTGCGATAATGTAAAATGTTTCAGTATTGAAGAACGTATTGGGATTAGGGCAGATGAAATAAAAAACGTAGAAGACATTGAAGGCTTCTTCTTAGCCCTTGTAAGCACAGAGGAGCTATCCTTTCATCCTGACGATAGCTTTTTAGGATACATCAACGATTTAGGACAACCTTGTTACACACAAGAAGAGTGTTTGTACTTAGATGGGCTGATGGCAAAATCATTTGAGATTTGTGAGCATTACAATGCTGATATATACGAAATAGGTATGAAGGTATTATCAACCACTAATCCATTCTTCCAATGAATCAAACACAGAAAAATATCCCACACTCACAAAGTCCATGGAGTGTAGACGGCTTTGACACTAAATCGGTAGTGTATTGCCAGCAGCATAGCATATGTGAAGTAAGCGAATACTACGAAACTGACCAAATAGACACGGTGGTAGATGAATCTACCAGAAACGCTGATTTAGCAATTATTACTTACAGTCCTATCCTGTATGAGTATGCGCTAAAACAAGCTAAACAGGGTTGTGTCGAAGCTAATTCACTAATAGAGAAGCTACATTCAATTTACCAAGCCTCATTATGAAAAAGAAAATATCATTCCAGAATCTTCTCAACGAAAACTACGACCTCATAACCAGACTTGAGGTCTTAAATTGGATGCTCAAAACGGGAAAGTCATACGAAGAAAGTAAAGGATGGGCAAGGTACGGTGTAGACCAGTGGCTTTTTGGCTACAGTGCCAACAACCACCAATCCCACACCAACCTCCTGCCTGACGTGCATAGCAAAATCCAACTAGCCTTTGTAAGGGCTATAATCAAAACACCACACTACTTTGCTGACTGTATTGCAAAATGGAGACAAGACAACTCTATTTACTTGCACAAAGCAAGGATGATAGAGATTAATGACACAGTAGTTTCGCCAAAGGATAGATATCAACCTAGATGGGGAAAGGAACTTTTTACTCAGCCTTATTCACTGCCAGAAATTTGGGTTTTGAGGCAATTCTTAAACAGGCCGCTAAAAAAGGAGTTTTTTCAGCCTGATTTCCAGGAAAGAACAAACCCGTACTTTGTCTCCTGTCGCTTCTCTACGGTAGGCAATGGCTTCAGGATTGAGTATAGATATAGTTTTGAGAACACTCTAGGCTCTGATTGGGGCATTTGGTTTCACCAAGACAAGAACGAGTCCTTAGATGAATTTGTCAATAGAACATTGTTTAAGCTAGATTCTTTCCTGCTATGCTAAAGTTTTTTGTAAAAAAAGAGGTCTGCCACCAAATAACAGGCCAAGCTATCCAAACCCTGCTTTGCGGCTGGGTTCACGGCAACGATGCGATTCAGTGGGCAATTGAGTATAAAAAAAAGAATCGTTGTACAGTTATTGTGTGCGACGAAAAAGACAACGAGGTAACACGCTACACGTCAAAAAAATGAAAATAGGATACGCAAGGGTCTCAACCGAAGACCAGAATTTAGAAATGCAACTAGACGGACTCACACGGGAGGGGTGTGAAAAGATCTTTATGGAAAAGGTGTCGGGTGAAAAGACCGAAAACCGTCCAGAGCTTCTGCAACTACTACAGTATGCCCGTCAGGGAGATACTGTAGTAGTGTATAAAATAGACAGACTCTCACGAAAGCTGAGGGATTTGGTCATAATGATTGACACCTTTCAGCAAAAAGGTATTAATTTTAAGTCGCTTTCTGAGGGTATTGATACCTCTACCCCCATGGGCAAGGCAATGTTCGGCATTATTGCCGTTTTCGCTGAGCTCGAAAGAGAAAATATCAAGGCTCGTACCCGCGATGGACTAGCGGCCGCCAAGGAAAGAGGGCGCTTGGGAGGCAGACCTAAGGGACTAACCCCTGAAAAAACGGCCAAGGCCGCCCTTATTCAAACTCTTACCAAGGAGGGCAAATATTCGGTATCCGAAATCTGCAAGAAAGCAAAGGTTACAAAATCAAGCTATTACAGATATTTAAACACAAAACTATGAGCGACGACGTTACAAAAACAGTAGGCGGGCAAATAAGGCTCGCCATGAACGAAAAGGGAGAGACTATCAGAAGCGTCTCTGAGAAGACAGGCATCAATGTGGCCAGTGTTCACAAGGTGTTGCACGATAAAAACTGCACCACCGAAACCCTAAAGCAGATTGCCAAGTGCCTTCAAATCCCAATCATTATATATCCATGAGACGGGATGAACTTATCTTAAAAAGGCGACTAGAGCCTTTTGGGTTTCATGGTTTTGCTAGGCATGTCAAGACAGGGATGCTTCACTTTTTTGGGAGAGACGGCTACAAACAGGAGTACTTTGCTGTACTTCAAAGGGGCAAGTACGAACTATTTCTTAATGCCCAAATAATTGGCGTATTTTCTGACGCTGACGAAATGGCTGATTTTATACTTGTTTGATTTCGCTGATTCGTGGCAAAAAATAAAGCCCTCTAATTACCAGTTAGAGGGCTGATGGCCAAGAGAATTTGACCAAGTAACTATATCTGAAAAGAGTGCCAACTCACCTCAAAGATAGCAAACAAAATCTAGATTTGAAAGATTGATTGAAACCGTGTCTTATTTTGCTTCAAACGTTCCTTATCATTTATTTCACGTAATCCAAGCCCTGATTCATAGTGCATTACAACCAGAACAGTGACAAGTTCTGTTACCCACTCCCGTAGCTTAAGTCCCGTTCTACGGTATGAAGAAAACCTATCAAGGCGTCAATCATTCTTTTCTCTTTAGGCGATAAAGACTTATGTTTAAGCATTAGGGCTGATAGCAAGGCTGCATACTCAGATGCATTGTTATTATCAAGCAATATCGCTGTTTCTACCACAATAGCCCTGCCAACTTTCTGAGAAACACTACCCACATTCGTAAACGTTTCAATGCTACCCATTGGACACCTCCTTTTTCTTTTTATTGAAGGATAGTGACTGATTGACTACCGAATGAACAAGGGCCCGACCCCGCTCCGTCCAAACCGTGCTATGCTTCGTATGGCTTACGCCCGATTTGTCGTACCATTGGTAAGTTCTAGTTTCGGTATACCCCCTGCTTTGGTATTTTGAGTATAGCACATAATGCCCGTCTTGATAGTACTGAATCTTTTCTTGGCATAAGATTTTGTTTAGCTTAATAGCCGACATTCCAAGTTCCTTTGCAATGGTAGTTGTCGTAATGTCTGTCACTGACGCCAATACCTTATCAGTGTACTCAGCCCTGGGTGCCAGTTTCGCATTTTCAGACTCGAGCTTTTCCTTTTCTGCTTTCAACTTCTCCTCTGCCTCCACCTTTTCGGCCAAAGCTCTTAGCGCATCAGCGTATGTCTGAGGGGTGGACTGGGCAATAGCTTGGGACTGCTGCAATTTTCGAGCAGCTTGAAAAGACTTCACTAGCCTTGCCTTGAATTTTACTACTGCTTCAGAGTTACGCGAAAGGGTGCCAATGAATAGTGCTTGGTCTTCATTGAGGTAGGCAATAGAAATATTCTGAATGCCTCCGTTTGTTTTTAAGGGTAGCGTTTCAAACGCGACCCTACCAAATTCGCTTTCAATCAGCGACTTATGAATTTTTATTGTATCCAATAAGTTTTTGTGTTGGATACCTAGTTCTTCGGCGATAATCCGAGAGTCAACAACTTCAACCCCGTTGAGTTGTGAAATTTGAATTAATTCTTGCATTGTGTTTTTTTGGTCTTTTAATGCAGTGAATTGATATATCTTACCTTCCTGATAAGCAAAACAAAAAAGCGGTGCCGAAGCAAATTCCGCGACCAATCCCAACACAGGGCAAACGGATTGACTACCGTTTACGGAAAAGCAACGACACCGCTTTAATGCGAAGTCATCTATAAATGTAAAATATATAGCAACAAAAAAGCCTCGACACGTCGTCGGAGGCAGCTTTCGCCGCTGTGTTGGTAAATTGGTCACTGCAAACATGTTTATACATTTTCACATTTCCAAATTATTACAACAATAATTTACTGCAAATCAGATTTTGTTTCAATAACACAAAGATATGTTTTTGTATTATTAAATACAAAACAAATAAAACAAGAAGTTGTTGATTATACACCTTTTGCGAAGTTTTTTTTAATCTCCTATTTACTTACTTGCGTTTCAAATGTAAGTAAGCCAAAATCAGACTCTATCGCCTTCCGACGTTGATTGTTAGCGTTTAACCAAAATTGTCAAAACATTGATAATCAAATATTTACAAATAATATAATCAATAACACTTTTGCTTACATTTCAAATGCGAGCAAGTTGAAGCAAAAAGGCAGTAGCACAATCCAACTATAGTATACCCTTTGTCATTTTTTCTAAAAATTTAGAAAAAATGACAAAGCCCCAGTTTTCAACAAAAACTAGTTTTTATCATTAGATCCTCATTTACCCCTGCTACACACATTACTTTTGTTAGATATTTTAAATGTTAAAAAAATACTTAACAACAATGACTTTAGTTTTTAATAACAGCAAAAGAACCCACCTTTTTGAGGGGCAAGTGCTCACAATTGATTGTGAGGTAGAGGGTAAACCTTTTTACTTTTCTATTTACATCCCTAAGGATAAAGCCCACTTTTCAGATGAAGAGTATTTTTATGGGCTGATTCGTAGTCTACAAAGTAACAAGCCAATAAAAAAGGGGCTCAATCATCCATTTTTAAACATTACACCTAAGCAAGGGTGTTACACTTTTGTAGAAGGATACCAGCTAAACCTTCCTTCGTAAAGCTCAAAACCTAGCTAGTTAAGGCATATATTCTTAATAAGCTGGATTCTGAGCTTTAGTTTTTCAAAGTTTTCCAGTTCTAAAGCAGCTTTTTCCCTCTGTTTTTTGAGATAATACTCGCGTCGTTTTTCGGCGTCGGCTTTCACATTCTGTTTGATGTGGTGAACCAACTCATAGGCTTGGTCTTTAATGAGACCTTCCATGTAACACTGCTGAATCCTAAGCCAAAACTTAGTGATATACCCCTTTGGTCTATTTTTCAAAGACTGCTCCCAAAACCAAAGGATAGTTTCCCACTCAGTCACCGCATCAAAACTACCAACCCTTTCAATGTAGATTTTCATCGTTTTATCAAACCTTTTTTGCGTGCACGTCTTAAGTTGCTAGAAATTCCAAAGCTTCTAGCATGAGGGCAAAACCCAATCATAAACTCCTTATCTTCTAAGGTCAAATCAAAACTATGAGTCCTATAAGCTCTTTTCCAAGTCCAGCCAAACCAAGTTTTTACCTTGTAAAAACAAGTGTAACGCACCATCCCCCAGCCATCATCAAGATACTCCACCACAACCTTTATCCTGTTGTAAGGATAGTGTACCTCTTTACGTCGAATAAAAGTCACAAATAAATTCATTCCCAAAATCCTTGTTTGATAAATTCACCTTCCTGAGAAAAAACAATAAGAGTATACATATCAGTATAGCCGTCAATTTTATCGGTAATAACATTGTAATCATTGCCAATACGCATAGTAATAACCCCATTCTCTTGGTCGTCACCATAGGGATTCATTATATAGGGAACCTGAATTTCGTCATAGATCACCCTAAATCGTTCTAACTGTGTCATAATTCAGGCTCTGGTTTAAAATCAGGTCGCACCGTTACCCCAAGACCAAGCTCAAATTGCATGGAACAATTGTATTCCTGAGTGAGCCTGTAAAACTTTTCAAGAAACTCTTGACGCTTTCTTAGTGTAATATTCGGCAGAGGTAGTCGTCTTTGTTCCATCCAAGCTTTTCTTAGCCCAATTTCAATACCACGTTTGATGCCGTCATGATAAGCTTGGCGTGTTTCTTTAGCCGAATATAGCTGGGGTCCTACATACACATGCAGTCCTATCACCCCATCATCAAGAAAAGACATATCACCGTCAAGCTCCTCATTGAAAATCCTATCAATTATCTCTTTCATAGCAAATCACCAATCAATACAGATTATATAATTCCCGGGTTCAATCCAGCCCATTTTATACAAATCGTTTACCACAGCATTAACATCTGGATAAAACACGCGTTTCCACCAAATATCCATTGTGGATTTTTTGGCAAAAGTCTCAGCAACATTCCTACCTAGCCAAACCTTAAACTTTACACCTTTCTTTTCCGAATGCAGAGATTCTTGCACTTCATCGTTCATATATTCATCGTCAGTGTAGGGGGGTGGCGCAGTAAATCGGTAGTAGGTGCCCAAATCTCTACAACCCTCTTGCTGTTGAAAACGATACGGTCTTCCATAAACAGCACTCACTAGCTCACTCCAGTCTCTTTCGTTGATGAGTTTTACGTTTTCTGATTTTATCGTGTTCATGTTCTTAGGTTTTAAGGTGTACCCACTTGGTCTTTGTCTATCCTTTTATTGATCCTTCTAATTAAAAGACTTAGCAGCCCAACATCGCGATAGTAACTGTCTGTTGGAATAAACGTGCCATTTTCACTAAATAGCATTTCCTGTTTCATTAGCTCTTCAAGGAGCATATCATGCTGTTCTTCGGTAATCTTTTGATTTTTCATTAGTCTTTACGTCTTCGATTTTATATCCTTTGTGAATATGCACTGATTTGGCATTCCAACGTTTTTTATTGGGAACCAACAAACTAAGCCAGCCAAACCATCTATTTACAAAATTGATAGTGGATAGGAGTTTCTTGGCGTCATCATAATCCTGCTGAGTCAATAGATTTTGACCACATTTTGGACAAGGCACCCCAATAAAATGCTTGGTTTCTGCATTAGGATCACCCGTTTCGTTCTTGATTTTATAATCGCATCTCGGATTGTCACAGACAATCAAATGCTCTTGATGTATTTCAATTATTTTCATGATTAGTGCTTTGCCCCTTTTTTAGTTTTACAGAAATAGTAAAAGACTCTGGATCAAATCCATTGTTTGATAAAAAATCACGAAGGTTTTTAAAACCCGTTGGCTTACCCTGCCAGTCTTTGGACATAAACTCTTCAAATAGTCTAACCATCTGAAAAAAGGCAGACCCCGCCGCTGTCACCTCTCTACCCTCTCCCTTAGGGTACGTAACACGGTAATACCCTTTTTTTGACGATTTTAATGTCACCTTCTTCATTCACATATATTGTAAAAATTCATACAACTAGGATTCTGCGGCTCTTCAAAAAGAGCAGTCTGCGCATTCATAAACTTCACATACTTCACCACATCATCAATATTGGGAACCCTTACAGTTTTCCCCTCATCGGTAGTCACCACTACAGAAGAGTAGCGTTGTGGTATTTTTTCTGGTGCAAAAAATGTACGTGAGACGGTATCTTCGGCCTCTCTAACCTTATCAATATACTCAGGAGATACCCGCGTCATCAATTCTATCTCTGGAAGTTTGGCGTTGATGCAGGGCATACACCCTACCCTAGAAAAGCCCATATAATAAAGCTTGTTAGGCTTTTGTCCATTGTCAAGGATGTATTGAATAACATCCTCCGCGGAAGAATGCACAAATGGACGAATCACCTCGTTTGCTTTTTTCGCTTTGATAAACTTTAAAACCTCTTTTCTTCGGTAACTTAACCTCTTAGGCTTGCCGTGCCGATCAGTGCCATAAGGCTCAATGTAGTAGCGAAAATATGAACAAGTTTCCTCTAGCTTTGAACGCCCTTCTGACTCAGACCGACGCCGTCCGTCAATTAGAATAAAGTCATCATTAAGCTCATCCAAAATCCAATCAATCTGAGGCTCAATTTTTAGCTTTTCGGTGCAAAACTGAGCCTTTCGGCTAGGAAATCTGCCTTTTTGGGTAGCAAGGTCCACCATCCCTGTGTACTTCTTTGACTTAATGACCACAAGCTCTACCCCAAGTAGAGAAGTGACATCCTGTACATGCTCAGGCGTGAGAGCGTGCTCCCAGTTGGTATCACAAAAAATAGCTTTTACGTTTTTAGCGCCAAACTCTTTGACCGCCCATATCAGCGAGGCTTGACTGTCCTTGCCTCCTGAAAAAGGAACAATAATTGTAATCATATCAGTATATTGGCCAAATGGGGTTAGGACTACAGAGCGCATTGTATCTTTTCAGAAAGTCAGCCTTGGCTTTTTCAGGCTGAAGGCAAAAATCCCTGCTAAGCTTGCACTCTTCCATCATATTGACGAATTCAAACTCTAGCACGTCGTTATCAACAGTCTTAATTACCTCATCAAAAGGGTACTGAAAACCAAATTTTTCGGCAATCACCTTCATGAGTGAGTCTTCAATCTGCTTGTAATTGGTAAGCTTTCGTTTTATTGGGCGTGGTACATCAAGAAGGTAAGCCTCGGACGCATCATGTAGCAACGCCTGTAATTGAAACTCTGGATGCACCCTTTTTGAACAGATAACACTGTGCTGCGCCACTGAGTAGAAGTATGGCGTATGCCCACCAAAGCGGCACAGATTGCTGAGCGCATGAGCAATATCCTCAATGCAAATCATTTCAGGGGTTGGATTGAAAACATCCATGTATAGCCCTGAATATGTCCGTATACAGTCGCCTGCGTGTAGGTTCAAATTCATATTAACATGTTTTTATGTTTTTGGATAGAAAAATAAAAATGGCATCCGCTAAAGCCTCTGCCCAGACCTCCATTTGAAGCGGCACCACCGAATTGCCAATAAACTTTTTCTTGTCTGTTTGTGTGCCTTTCAAAACGTAATTCTCGGGGAACCCCTGAATGCGAAGCAATTCATCAACGTATAGCATACGCATCAGGATGTCTGCGATATGATAGCGGCGCATAAACATCTTGATTTTGACAGTAACGCTGGAATCTGTATCTAAGATCTCCCAATTAGGATGTCCATACTCGGCAGTAACTAGGCTGATTGGCGATTTGTCCTGACGAGCAATAATGGTGGGAGAAGGACTTTCTACCCCATGCGTCCAACCTCCATGATTGGTCGTAACAAGATAATTGGCAGTAACCAGATTCAACTTTGGCACCGTTGTTACTGACGCTGAAGGCGCGTCTAAAGATTGATTTTTTTTGCCTTGCGAAAACTGAAGGTCTAAAAACTGAGAGGATATCAATGCCATCTCATCTTTAGTAGTGATCGTGCCTGCGGGATTATTAATACTATGTCCGCCAGTTTCAGATCCATGGTATTTGATGAGAAACTCAGGGGTGACAACCGCATGGGCATTCTTCGTCGTTACTGTAGGGCACGGCTCAGATAATGACCTGACTCGATTCTTATCCGAGCCTGAATTGTAGGTCATCAGAAAAGGCTCTGGGGTGACAACTTGATGACGGGTACCCGCAGTTGTTATTGTTGCACACGGCTCTTCAAGAGACTTACATCTATGTGAAACAGAACCAGAGTAATTGCTCATTATAAACGGCTGAACACTAACGAGCGAATGGCTGTCCGTCGTAGTCATTGTGCCAGCGGGCTCATGAATAGATACACATTTTTGGGAAGGTGCTCCTGAGTAGTGTTTTTGAATGAAAGACTCTTCACCGCCCGCTACATGCTTAACCAAGCCAGCATAAATGCGCTCTAAGGTTTTTTCAGATAAGGGCTTTGAGCGGTTGAAGATACTTCTGCCTTTCTTGTGCAAATTAAGTACCTCTCTAACTGGCTTCCATTTCTGCATCTTTTTAGAAAAAAGATCCCAACCTGAATTAGAGGGTTTTTTGCTGTGGGTTGGCTCAGGCCAAGCAACCGGAAGGCCTATTTTTGAAAACATAGCAAAATATCGAGTACGGGAGGTGTAAGCCCCATAATCGGCTGCATTCAAGAGCCGGTGGTCATATGTATACCCCATTGCCTCAATCCCATTTCTCCATGCCATATAGTCAACACCCTTTTGCTTCTCCTTTGGCATCCACATATAATCATCTCGGCCAAGCTTTTTATTGAACTTTATAGCCAAATCGGTGTATGTCTTGTGCTTTTTTGCGGCCCTGATACGCAGCGGCCCCCAAGACATAAACTCGCGTACATTTTCCACTGTGAAGTAGTCTGGATCAAGCTCTTTTAGATAGGCTGGCATAGAATCAGCCAAGCTTCTACTGTCAGCGTCTCTACTTTGTCCACCCTTGGCATTTGAAAAGTTTGTGCAATTATGAACAACTATTCCATCAGCAATATAAGACTCATCTTCTTCCACAGAAAGGTTGTAAACTGTTACATTTTTTCTTGCCTCTTTAATGTCTTTAACGAGCGACCAAGCATGACAATCATCTTCAAAAGCTGATCGATTTGACTTGTTATTGTCCCAAGCTAAGTGCCAAATGTCTTTAACGTTGACTTCTCTACCCTCAATTACTTTACAATGCTGCTTGTATAAATTCAGAAAGACTCTATACCCCAAAGATTCAGCCAGCAATCTGATGCCAATAGCGAGCTTCTTGGAAACTGTACTTACCTGAGTTCTACTCTTTCCTATATGCCCATCCGCTGACAAATACCCCTCCAAGAGACTCTCTCTGTATGAAACGGGCATAGATAACGCCCACGCTGGCATGGTCTTTCCATGCGCCAACCTTCCAAACTCTTTAACGAGCCATTCCGATAGCCCCAAGTGACTACAGGTGAAGATGGCTGCAGTTCTTACCTCTCGCTTTGACCATTTAAGCTGAGAATCTTTCGCCCGCAACCCTGTAGGATTAAAACTCTCCAGTTTTTTAGACAGCTTGTCTACTTTATGAAATCCACAAACAATGGTAATCTCTCCTTTTCTGCTATTTGATACTAATCCATCGCCTAACCAACGACCCACCATCCACCAAAAATTTAGATCACTAAAATCCATTCCTCTGCCACCAACGACAGGTATCTCTATGGAATCATATCTGATTGGCGTAGCCCATCTATGCTTGCCATTTTTTAATTCTTTGGCGGCTACCCACTCAGGAGGATTTATCTGTTTATAATTCCATCGTCTCTTAGGATTATCCCAAACTTTGTGCTGGGAGCGAGTGTAAAAAGGATGCTCTTCTGTTACCTCTAAACATCCATGCCCCTGCCCTTTTATAGAAACAGTGTTGGCCACTTTAGACATAACAGAAGTTACCCTTCTCCATCTTCCATTGTGGGTTAAAACCTCTTCTCCCACAGCAATTTCCTTAATTGAAACAAGGCCTCTTTTTGCCAAAACTAAAGTCTCTTCAGGAAAACATTCAAGCGACGCATGAAGTAGGACAAAAACCGTGTGGCCTTGCCGCTCCATGTATTTTTTGGCGTCTCTTACCAAGACTCCAATTTTAGAAACAACGCTCATGTCCCGCACATCTTCAATGAAGTGATGCGTTTCTGGATGATTTTCTTTGTGGGACTCGACGGCTTTGGGATCATGATTGACACCTGCCAACACCCAATAGACTACATCCTTATGTTTAGCCTTTTCGAAGCCCTCTGTGACGCCTCCCGCCCCACAAAACAAGTCCACTACAATGATTATTGTCATGATGATAAAAGCCCCCTTAAGGTTCTAACTAGACTGGCACGGTCACCTCTGTAAGCAAAGGTTGGATTTACGAAAATGCGTCCCTTGTTATAAGAAAGTAGGTCCGCCGAGGCAAGCTCTGACAATGCCTTGGTGATAAGATAAGTGACGTTACGCGTGGTAGTGTCAGGAAAAAACTTTCTAACCTCTTTATAGAGACTACTTCTAGGAGCCTCGCCCGTTGGGCTGATAATTCTCATGATGCACATAAAAACCGCAAACGTTCTGTTGACTGGCATCAAAAGAGAAATCATCAAGTCAGTAGGGTACAGCCTACACGTTCTGTCCTCTATATCATCCACCCAACTAAACGTCTTTTCTTCCATTCCAGCCTCCCAAGGGTCAAAAGCGTCCCAGTAAGGAGACTTTTTTAAGTTTTTTACTAGGGCAGTTCTTTTGTCCACGTTGGCCATAGCCTTGTGAACCTGCACAATTATTTTCTTGTGTTGATTCTCTTTAAGGCGTTTGTACCTTAGGCCAGCCTCTGCTTTTGCTTTTCTTTTAGACATGGTCGTAGATAATTATGCTGCCAAAATATCCCCATATTTTAGTCGTACGGCCGTCCCATACATGCGAGTCGTCTTCGCCAAAAGTATCTTGGTAAGCCTTCAGGTAATTGTCTCTGTCAGGGCGTGGAAGATGAGAAGAGAGAAACATTTCATCTTTTTTCTTCTTAGACCAGCTTGCTGGCATAGGCACCACGAAAATCACATGGGTTACACCCTCAAGATTATACCCTCTTCTATTATAAGCCTCGTATCCAAGCCTGTTGCGAAATGAAAAATATTTCATAACACAATCGCGCTCCTTGAATTTATCCGAACGTGTCATCCTAGGAGCGGCGCAAGGGTCTATTTCGAAAAAATGCCTCACCTTATACACAAAGGGGTATCTTCGCTGAATTTCCGAAACAAAAGCCTTGATATTTTGCTGGTTCTCTATTTTGTGGTACCGAAGGTAGCTCTCATCATTAGACGGCTCAAAGCTACCCGTCATACTCATGCCGACGATAGGAGAGTCACACATATATTGAAGCAGTCTTTCGGCATCATCAATAAGAACCCCCTGGCCTTGTCCTAAACGGCGACCTCTTCCATTATGACCCACAAATTCATCATAAGAAAATGGATAAGGAATGTCAACGCCAAGCTTTTTGGCGGAGTTGGCTACTTGCTCTGGGTTAGAACATACAATGTACAGCCACTCTTCGCTGGCTCTCATGATCAGCTCAGTGGTTTTGCCGCTTGCTCTGGGTTTAATTATCTTTTTCATAGAAAAAAAGCAAGTTCAATACCAAAATAACATGTTTTTGTGTTATTGAACTTGCAAAAAAAATTAATTATTAAAATAAAAAATAGGCACACCGGACTCTCTAAAAATAGCAAGTCCTCCTTCTAAGAGTTCCTCTCTAAGCACCTTCTCCCGCTCCATGATTTGCATAGACATCAGGTATATCACAAATGAGCTTCCGTCTGGTTCAAATTGAAGTTCCACCTCAAAAATCTCCGCAGGTTCTCCCACAAAAAGAGGAGCCTTTAGCATCAATTTGAAGGATTTTAAATCCGTCTCCACCGAGGACTGAAATCCATTTTTTATTAAGCCATCGCGCTGATTGTGCTGTTCGCTATTTGAATTTACGACAGCCTTGACGCTAGAGAGCTTTTTTTGGGCCTCAATGTAGGCAGTGTTGTTAGAAAAAAACTCAAACTTGAAGCGAAGAAAATCTAACAAACCCTTGGCAGTCCACTGCTTATTTGTATTTATGCCGAGTTCTACAAAAAAAGGGTGTCGCTGCAAAGAACCTGTTATCGTATCCGCATATTGATCTCTAGGGTTTTCGTGCAAAGTAACAATACCTTTGTCATAGTTCACCCGAACCGATACAAGCTGAGGATCGATGTTATCTTTACGCTGAAGGTAGTGAGTTGCCGGGGCATGAATGGTGCCTTGAAACTTGTTATGTACAGGAGGTACAGGGTCAAGTGCTTTACCTTGTCTAAATACGGTTTCTCCGTTACCGATACTTAATTTTAATTCTTCCATTTTGTAAGTTGTGTTTTAGGTTAAAAAACTGGTCTTGTATTGGCAATGCCAAAAAATCCTAATTCGGTACGTTCGCTCATAGTAAGAGGGCGCTCCATAATAAGCTCACCAATCTCATATCCATGCTCAGCTTTGGCAGCATAGATACACATAACAAGGCGCTCGGCATCCACGTTTTGGGTGGTAAGCATTTCAATTTCCTTATGACCCTCAGCAAGCTGCTTTCTAAGCACCTTTAGGTCAGACTCGCTTTTTGAAACCCCGAACTCATGCTTTAGCTTCGCTTTCTGCGCTTCTACAGCCGCCTTGAAGCGGTCGATATTTTCCTCGTGCTTCGAGCGTTCAATACGTTTTTCGTCCCATTCTTGGTCGGTGAGCGGAACCTTCAAGGAGCTTAGTTCAGAAACCCCTATTGTGATTGAATTCATGTGTGATTGAATTTAAAGGTGAAAAAATTTATTGAATTATCTCTACTCTAAAAAAATGAGGTGCATGATACGCTCTGTGTACATCTCCCCTGTTTGGATAAGTTCCCTCGAATCCAGTTGGGGGAACTAAAACTTCTGAGTCGTTGAGTCCGTCACAATCAGGTCCAGTCGTTTGGGTTTTCCATCCGAATATCTTTTCTACGATTTCGGCATCTAGGTCTCTATTCATTGGATAACAAAGTTTTTAGGTTTTCAATCTTCTCTTCGTACTCCCTGAGCCTACTTCTTGCTTCGGCCAATTCCTTCTCAAGGCACTCAATATTTTCTAGCACAAACTCCTTTCCTGATTCACAATCCTTTAGCCCTCTTTCTATTGCCTGTTCTTTTGTTGGAAAATGGGTTTTATTATACATCATTACCCCGTTGTCATCTATATTTGGCCAGCCATACGCATCTGTTACACTTTCAATCAAGACTCCATCTTCTACCGTAAATACTGGCAAAGGATTTTCAATTTCGTCCCTCCCGTCAAGGATTTTGTGGATTAACCCTGATTTGACTAGTTCGTGGAGTGTGTCCCAGATAAAAAGCAATTCCTCGTTTCTGATACTCTCCCTGCCCTTCCTAAAGGTGTCTAGAGCAAAAGTAATATTTAACGTTTTCACATCTAGGCTGATTAGATTGTGAACCATTTCAGACCCAATCGCTAGATATTCGTCACAATTAGAAAGATAGTACCCAGTATTGTTTAGAAGCCTTTTAAGTCGTCTTAGTTTCATTTTCTTTATAAGTATTAGGGGTTAGCTTTTTACCAAAAGGCTCCTCTGTATCCTTAAAAACAAACTTTTTAAAGGCTGCTTTAGCTTCGTACTCGCTCCCATTAATAATAAAATACAAAATGAATACGCCGTCAACTGGCGTTGACACAACCCGATACCCATAGATTTTATATTCCCTAGGCCCGCTATCGTGCGCCCAAAGGGTGCCTACCTCGTCCTTGTCTATAAGCTCTTTACCAATCAGACCAAAGGCATCGTTAATTTCAAAATAGGTGTAACTATAACTTGGACCAAAGCGAAACATTGTATCCGACTCAAATCCTACTATCAGTTTGGGATCATTGTAATTCCTCTCTTTTAGGTAGGCCCACTTATTGGAACCTTTACTGAAATACTGAATCTCCGCCTTTTCTTCTATGTACCTACCTGCCTCCCATTTGTCAAATACGTAACAAATAATTTCTGTCGGAATACGAACTAGGTTGCCAGAAACCCAGCAATTAATGTCTGATTCAATGAGAGAATCAACCAAGTACACTTCGTGCTTTACGACGCCCAAAGCTTCTACATCTTCAAGTGCCATTATTTTACGATTCACCTGCATATTTTTAGTTATTTTTAAAATTTCGGCATTACCCACATAAGGTTGCAAGTCATTATGCCACCACCACAAAGACCCGCAAGAATCTCTTACTGCAAAACTCTCTTTATCAATAGCCACTACTAAGAATTCTTGTTCTCCAAATCCTCCACTTGGTCGATTGTCTTTAATCAAGACTTTATCTCCTTTCTTAACTTTCCTCAACATTGAACCTGTATTTTGAATTTATCTGTTCTTCAACCATTACATCAACTGGCAATTGGTACACATATGGCATGTGACTGTGAAGACTAATCCAACTATGCCAAAGTTTCTTTTGGGTTTGAAAATCTGGCATAGTTGAACAGAGAGATTCCATACCATCAGCCGCCCAAAGCCCATCATCCTCTTGCTTAAAACCGAGGGCTCTATAAGTCAGATCGCCACCACAATAAGGGCACAAACCCTTAAACACAAATTCTTTGTCGGTATCAACGATTTCGTATTGAGCGCCCATAGCTACACTAATTTTGTGGGTGGGGAGGGGATATTTTGATTGGTTGGTCGCCACAAATGAAGAACATAAGGGTGCATGTTTACATATTCACTTTTGGGAGGATGGTATTGCACTACACAATCTTCGTAATCCCAAAAGAGGTCTTTAATAGTACACATCTCTTCCCAAGTCGGGCAGCGTGTTGCGTCAGAAGTCATTTTATTGGCCCTAACACTCACACTTACATGCTCCCAGCCCATACCACAACTTGCATTCACCGTAAAAACATAGTTCTTTATTTTGTTATGAGGAATAACAAAAAACCCATTATTGCCTGCCGAGTCGTCACTTTTTAAAAGAGGATGACGCCTCTCTCGAAATTGATTAGGAACTTTGAACATTGTGTTAGGTTTGATAAAAGTTATACTGATAGTCCTTGTGAAAAATGAGCAAACAAGTAAATCTTGCCTTTGACTGATAGCGCACAACGTTTTGTGATTAGCCCAAGCTCAAGGCAGATAGATTCAATCGTGCGACCAGTCTTGCGACCAGTCGCGTATTTGAGCAGAGCATTACCTATGATTTTACGTTTATCTACTTGTCCGAAATCTGCGTTTCCCCAAGCATCGTTTATCTGCCGATCTGTTAAAATCTCTTCTTCTTTCATTGGATTAAAGGGTGAGCTATATGAAGACATTCTTTTATTTTTTGCATATCAACTTTGCCGTCAGTCGTCAAGGTGGCTGAACTAATATCAATCCACACAACGCGGTTTTTTACTACTTCATTAATATCCTGCATCTGCTTTTGTAGAACCTCGAGACGAAAATACCCTTCGTACCCAAAGCCCAAGGGCCTGATAATTGGCTTTAGCTCTGGGCCGGTATCGCCTAATGACTTGCGCTGATAGAGAATTCCATTTTGAAGCTTAGCGTGATAAGCATCCCCGGCCAAAACCACCGCGCCCGCCCCAGAGAAAACATAAATTGTGCCCTCTGCGGGAAGCTCACGGGCAAAGCCAGGTGCGTAAGAGCCAATATCCTCTAATTGCAACCGAAAAAATGGAAAAGTCACAAAAAGCTCTTCGATAACTTCCTTGTTTCCATGAAGGATTTCTTTTAACAACCGCCCCTTTGGGGATAAATTGATAGCTGGAATGTGCAATACCCTTTCCTTGTGAATAAAAAACCTTTCCCTAAAAGTGCCAATCCACGAATAAGAAACCGCCCCCTTTTCTTGGTCTACAGAAAAAGGAATGCGCCATTCTACAAATGGGTATTTTTCCGAAAGATCAAAAAGCTCTTCAACTTTAAGAGCGTTGTCTACCGTGATAGTTACTATCCTTATCATCTTAGAAAGGTGCTTGAGTGGGATTACCAATAAACGTATTCTCAATGGGCGTAAAAGAGGAAGGGACACGCGCAGTTTTCAAGTCAAGCTTAGACTCAACTGTAGCGGTCTTTCCGTTTCTGTTCTTGGCAAAAATATGCTCAATATCAAGCTCAATCATAGGGTCACTTTTGTCGTAGTAGCCAGGTCGGTGTAGCAACCAAACTACGTCAGCATCCGACTCAATATCTCCCGACTCTCTTAAGTCGGCCATGGTTGGACGTCTATCGCCGCCACGGTGCTCTGAGTTTCTGTTAAGTGAGGATAGTGCCACAATTGGCATAGACAGTTTTTTTGCTACGGACTTCAAAGCACGAGAGATGTGTCCCATTTCTTCGTTTCTATTTTTCCCCCTAGAGCTTCTTAGGTGTTGAAGAAAGTCTATGACAAGAAACTCAATGCCATACTCTTCCTTCCAAATACTGGCCAGTACTTCAACCATTTCAATGTCAAGGCCGCCTTCGTCATAAATAGGGCATCTTTTTAGCTCCATCAATGGGCCACTACCCACAGTCAGCGCTCTAAATTGATTTGTCGACACAAAAGTATTTTCAAGCTCCCAGAGACTAAGTGTTCCCCCGGCTTCGCCGATCATCATCCTTTTCACATATTGCACAGCAGGCATTTCGGTCGTAATGAGACCACCGGGAAAGCCAGCCATTGCATTTCTTTTTAGCATTATGGCTGACACGAGAGACTTTCCCATTGAGGGACGCCCCCCTAAGATTATCAAGTCAGGATGTCCCCTACGAATCCCTCCTATCACTTCATCAATGTTGGGATCTCCATACGTAAGCGTTTCTACGAGCTTCTTTTTGCTTGTAATCGATTTATCGACTTCATTGATAACTTGTACCACCACATCAGATAAAATCGTCTGACGCCCTGTTTGTAGGGACTTGCCGACCTTTTGAAGACGCTGTAGCGACTCGCTAAGGATTTCCAAAGGGTCTTGTACTTCATCGTAAGCCTTTGCAAGCAGGTTTGAGGATGCAGATATTATCTCTCTTTTAACATACGCCTCCACTACAAAGGCCGCATGAGCCTCTATATTGAGGCCGCTATTTACAAAACTCGTCAAACTTGTTATGTACTGAGCATTACCCACTTCTTCTAGTATTCCATTTCCAAACTTTCGAATCTCTTCGGTAACCGTCAAAATGTCAATAGGCTCTTTTTTTAGGGCAAGGCTTTGGAAGGCCCGCCAAATGTACTGATGTGCGGTCTTGTAAAAATAGCCTGGGGCTTTGATTAGCCTTGCGGCCTTAGCATAAACGCCAGACTCGATCATACACGCACCTAATACCGCGCGTTCTGCCTCAATATTTTGAGGGGGCAGTTTTCCTAATTCGTTTTTCATCGGTCGGGATTGGTATTTTTGATTTTTGGTCTAAACAATGAAGTATTTTCCGCTGCGCGGCGATTCATCCAGTTGCGCAGCGTCAAGTTTGTACTCTTGTAATCCTTTAGGAGCGTTTTCCTGTTCTCCATTTGAAGAACAATCGCTTTGAACTCATCTCTGTTGCTTTGAACATCTAGGTTATAGTCAACCCAGAGCCGGGCGAACTCTTCCTTGGTAAGCGGCGAGGCCATTTTCCAAATGGAAGCTAGCCCCATACTATCAGCCCAGCTGCGAAAGTGATCATAATTGCTAAGCACTTTTTTTTCCGACGCCGGCGGGGGGGGCGTTTGGGGGGGGTATTTTTCCGTACCGTTGGCTTCTACGGTATGATTTTTCTTTTCACTTGGAATTAAAAAATTTTCAGATTCACCTAAAGAGACTACTTCTGTTTCTTGTAGTCCTTTTAATTCTTTTATTTGTATATCTCGATTTTCACCGACATCGGTAAAAGTTGAGATCGGTGAATTGCCATTTTTTGCCCGATTTTGGTTTTCACCGACATCGGTTTTTTTGCTTGTCGGTGAAGGTGTCTGAGGCTTGTCAAAAACGGTGTGAGACCAACCAGTAAATCTTCCCGTATCTGTCGATATTACTTTCTCAGATACAATATATCCTTTTGAACGCAAACCCCTAAACGCAGTGTCAACCGTTCCCTTTTTTTCGTTAAGTTGAACATGCAGATTTTCTTTTTGAATCTTCCAGTCAACAGGCAAAGATAAAAAGTACACAAGTAGTCCTTTTTCCGCAAGTGTCAAACTGGTTGACTGCGGAATCTCGTTTTCGACAGTAGTAAAACGATGTGTTACTGCGGTCCGGTGGATGTATCCTGATTGCATAGCCAAAAAAAATCTCCATAGCTGAGGAAGTAGGGCTTGGCAGGCCAATCAGGACAGAAAACTGATATACTACTTCTCAGTATGGAGAATTAATGTCTTAATTCTGTCGTTTCAACCACGGTCGCCAACCAAGGTTCACAAAGATATAAAAACACAATAGTATGTTATCATGTTTTTAATAAAAAAAATTATAAGAGCTTTAGGCGGGACAAAACATCTTCTGATGTATGGCCATCAAACTCATATTTCGCTCTTTCTGTTGCTGGTATTTTAAATAGGTCCCAATCTTCGGCTTTGTAGTGATTTGAAATTTGACCAGATGGCAAGACGGCTACCACGATAAACCAACCACCACCAAAGCATAATTCTCCATCGTGATGCTTCCAGCTTTTATGAACATCGTATTGTTCATGCTTGGCCCATTCATTAAAAAGGGCCGCGTTGTAAATTTTCCTAAATTCATACAGTTCGTTAAATGTATGATATCCGTCAGAGTAGGATCCTTTAAGTCCAGAAGGTGTATTGTCTATGCGCTTTTGAGTCTGGGTTCGATGCAGTTCCTCTGATTCATCTTCGCCCAGTTGCGGTATTTGCATTGCCGCATCTATAGCTATTTGAAATGTAGCTTCGTTTGGGTGCCCAAATTTTCCCAGTATTCCACTTTTTACAATAGCCTCAATTCGTAGCCGTGCAGCCTTCTCTGAGATATTCATATGGTTTACCGCCATTTGTACGAGATTTTCAATTATCTCTTTTTCTTGATTTTGCTTTGACATGTTGTTTTTGTTTTTTTTTGAAAGTTTTCTTATTGTCCTACAGGCGCTAAAATAAGCCTCTTGTAAGTCTTTTATTTCCCTTTTAAGCTCCGCGACGTGCTCTCTATATTCTTTTTTTTCAAACTCCTTCTCTGTGACCGGAAAATCCCTGCACGTGCATCTTCTCATATCATCACTATGGAGCATCGCGTAGCAATAGGGGATAATGAATCTATCCCCTGTCTCTTCATCTGTTACGTAATGACACCTCATTGTTCAATTTTGCTTTTGAAATGGTAGTCGGGTACTCATTTTTTGTCGAATGGGAGGTTTTACAATAACTTTGCATTGGATTTTTGTACTGCATAGTACCTTCTTTGAAAATCTATGTACTCTTCCAATGCAGCATGAGGTGGCTTTCGTTCCAAAAAAAACAATATCAGCACGTCCTTGTGAGCTATTGAGTCAACTGTTATTTGTTTCGCTTTTGCTAATTGTTTGATTTCGATAACCCACTCATTGTAATTTGACGCCTTAATTTTGACTGGGCACCAACCAGGCGTAAAAACATCTTCCTCATCATGCTCAAGGTGGTTAGAAAGGCGACACCCGATAGAAGGGCAATAGGCTGATACCTCCGGATGTCTGCACTCTGCACTAAGAACGTCGTGCGACTTGCGCGTGTAAACTTTGTGTGCATCACAAAATTTACATTGGTTACATACCTCCTTTTGGCTTGTAACTCTTTTTTTTATGTATGGGCCTTCATCCATGTTGTTTTTGTTTTAAGGTTTTAATTCAGTGTATCTCCATCCTTGAAATCCAGTATAGGGTATTGGTGTGATGGGTCGCCAAGTGGCCAGAGCAATACAATGTGTATTTCTTGGTTTGCCAATATCGTGCATCTCTCGCCAGTTTTCAGAAAGGTCGGTGTTTATAATGTGAAAATAACCTCTAATCTTTCCGTCGTAGATCATGTAGCAAACAGACTCAGGCTTTATCTTCTTTGGCAAGTTGGCTGTGTTTATCAGCCAAAATTCTTGCGTATTGGGGTCGCCATCACACTGGCGTAGCACTCGCTCACATGTTTTCCAAGATGAGAATTTCGCCTTTGGGATGGTAGTCAGGATGTTCATTTTTTGTAAGCCTTGAACAGGTTAAGGGCTACTTCGGTTATACTTTCTTGAAGCCCATCATCTCTTCTGACAATTACGTAAACCACATTCGGGTAATATTCTGCCAATACATCCCTTACCTCCCAGACAGCATCTTTTTCATACCAATCCGTGTTAGATGTTCTCAGGTCTCCTATTTTGAATTTGGCTTTTGCAAGCAAAGTCTCCCGCTTTAACTTGAAAATATCATCTAAGAAGTCTTGCTTAATCTTCTCTAGGCTGAGCAAAAATGTATTTTGAATTGAGATAATTGGGTCAGACTCGGGCGCTCCTTTGTTTGTACTTTTTGGAGTAATTTGCGACATTTCCTGTTTTCCTTTACCGCAGGTGTGTTCAAAAGGGATTTTGCTTTTAGCTCCTGCCTTTTCCATTTGACAGGCGGCGCAGTAGATAGTCTTAGGCTTTGACATTCTTAAACCGTTATTAGAAATTCCACATTAGTTGAAGCCCATACGGGTGTTCCGCAGTCAGTTTTATTACACCCTTTCAAAGTATGAAGCCGGGTGAACGTTGTTAAGAACTTTGAAAAGTTTTTAACTCCTGGCAATGATCTTGGGAAGGCGCTAGACTCTCCACAGCAAGCGCATTTGACCTGAGCCAAGTAGTGCATATTTCTTTCAGAGGATTTATCCTTGATAAAGAACTGATTTTGTATTTTCATTGGCAACTACTTGGTCTATGTATTGTTGAAAATGTTCTGGTGCATTAAATTTCCAGATCCCTAGTTGCCCTTTTGCGGCTATAGCTTCAGGAAGCTTCATGGTTTTTTCAAGTATCCAGATTTGACGATTTTCGGAGTAATTTCCAAAAGCAAATTCAACAGATAGCGTTGGGTCTGCACAAAAATCTGAAAACAGTTTAGGTTTTGTCAGAGCCTCCTCGGACGTGATTACGTCCTTTAGATTGGTACAGGCTATAATTTTGCCATAAGGCAGTTTTTCATATTCATCTTCCACTAAAAAAGAAGAGAATGGATACTGCTTACAAATCTGGGCGTCTGTTTTGTTTTTGGAGGCCGACGCATGAATAAACAGCGGGCCGCGATACTTCGTCGCCCAAGACCGGGTTTCAAGTGATTTAAGCCCCCAAGCCACAAGACTTGCCCAAGGTTGTTTAAGAGACAATACGTTGATTTCCATTAGGCTAAAGGTTAAAGGTTATAGTTGAAAAGTGCACTAGGTTTGGGCCGCAAAAGTCCCTCGAGGACTCCAAATGCGTTGGTAAGTGCTAGGCTCTCCGCCAGCGGTCGAGAGGCCGCGTTGCCCATTCTAAAAGACCCAGAATGGTGGGACACCGAGTAATTGAAATTTACTTGCCCAACCTGTTGGGTGTTCGTTGGTATAACACTTGCGTATATCTGTTTGCTGTCAAAGAAGTCATACAGCGTACTAGGTGTTATACCGCTTGTGTCTGAGTCTCCTGCAATTATTATCGCAAAATCATCAAACACCTCAATACTTGCAGGCTCGTAGCCCTCCAAGCTCCTAAAGTGGTTAATCCACTCCTCAAAGACCCCCCATGCCAAGGGGTAGTCTTTTGTGATTTTTTTGAAGTCCATATTTTTAAAACGGCAAGCTATCTTCTTCCTCCTTCGACAGTGGTTTGAAGGTCGCGAGCTGCTCTTGGGTTGAAAGAATTACGGGCGGACCTGTTCTAGGGCTATTGGTAGTAGGCGTTGTTTCCGAATTTGGGGTTCCCTCTTCCTGATCTTCGTAATCTCCCCCTTCGTCGTTTTCTTGAGTGGTTTCAAACATTTTCCAGTTTTCCCGCCAAAAGACTGCGAGATCTTTGGCTATCTGCTTTGTTTGTTCAAGCAGGAAATAGTTCTGTTCTTTATAGTCCCACTCGTCTCCGTAATTTTTGGCCTTCGGCATTCCGTTTGGATTGTCGTTTGTGTGGTAAAACTGCACAAATTGGTCTCCATGGAGAATTTTGACGTTTGCGCTACCTCTGTCTTTCTGAGGATAAATAGCCAAATTCAAAGGTTCTCCAAACTTTACATTTGGCAGCTTCTTCATAAAGCTATTGCAGACGATTGACGGATACTTAAATTGTATCTTATAAATCGTTTTTGAGTCAAGACTATCCTGCAAGACGACATCTATATTTTTTAATTTACTGCCGTCTGGCATCTCAATCTCCTTATAGACAATATCTCTGAGGAGAAACTCCTCAAGGCCATGCACCGGACGAAGGTAAGTGACCCCCTTTTCGGTCACCTTGTCCTTTTCAAATATTTTGGTTTCTTTGAAGCCTTTCTTCGGGGTTTTGGATCTTTCTACCAATTGGTCTTGATAGATCTCCAAGAAAACCCATTTTTTTTCTACTCTTTTTACCTCTGGCATTACAGTAAACGTTTGATTTTGATATAATTATGTAAAAAATAAATTGCCGTAAAAAACAATCCTATGTATGAAAAAACACACAGGCTCAGTAGGGCCCATCCTAGCATTTGATAATGAACGTAGCAAAAGGCCACAAACATCACCAGCGAGACTAGTAAGATTAAGCATGGAATAACGATGTCAAAAAACAATCCCATGTCATTATCTTCTAGTGAAAAAAGACTGGAACGAACCACATCATTAGCATTGTTAGGAAGGTGGCTATTATGATAGTCCACGCCATAAATCTTCTTCCCTTTTTCATTCATTATCTTTTGGTATTTTTTTTGATTATCTCTTCCACATCAGCGCGGTAGTAGCGGATCACCTTTGACCCAGCCTGAAACGTAGGCAAACCTTTTAAGAGCCTCCCAGCAAACCTTTTGTCAACTTTTAGAAGCTGGGCTACCTCTTCGATAGTCATCATTTCAGATGAATTCCTTCTAGCTTCCTCTTCTAGTCTCTTGTTTTTTTCAAGAAGATCAGAGATAGTTTTAGCAGTTAAGTTCATCTGCTTGATAAATTTCTCGTCAAACATCTTACATTGGATTTAAGAGTTTGTTACGTCTGGCGTTTCATAGCGCTCTTTGAGAGCTTGAAACGCCTCGGCCTTCTTTCGACTGACTATGTGCCGGACCGAGTCGGCGTTAGTCAGCTTGTACCTCTTCTTCAAGGCTTCGTAGATTGCGCCCTTTGTTGCTCCGTCTTTTTGCTGCATTTCAAGGAAATCCTTGTAAATGCCTTCGTGTAGGGCCTGAGTCTTCTTTTGCGCTTCTGACCTTAGGTCAGTACTTTTTGCTTGTTTTCCATTCATTTTTTGCCGCTTATCCAGCTTTTTGATTTTAAGTGTAAAAAAAATCCTTTACTTTGCATCAGATACGTATCAAAGTCCGTATCTAAATCCGTATTGTGATACAAATATAAAGTAATTTCTTTACACAGCGCAAGCAATTGTAAAGAAAAATTTTTACGCCATGTCCATATTTAGCGAAAAAGTAAAGAAAGTACTTGACAGTAAAGGAATTAGCCAATCTGAATTGGCTAGAAGGATGGGTACAACTAGACAAAATATCGCTTCAATTATGAGGCAAGAAAAGCCTAGACTTGACACTGTAGAAAAGGTAGCTGCTGCATTGGAAATATCCACCATGGAGCTGCTTAGTACAGAAGAGATATATGGGAAGTTTAAAGACGAAATCAACTATGTACAATCTATACCAAAGAGAATAAAATTGCCCTATTTAAGCATTCCAGTGATTGCTAGCTTTGTCGAAAATTTTGATTGCAATCCAGAAGCTAGCCTAAGTGAAAGTTATGAATTCTACCCAGAGCCGGGTGAACGTTTTGGAGAAGGATCGATGATTGTTGAAATCTTTGGTGCATCCATGGAGCCAAGACTATACACTGGCTATAAGGTGCTAGCCACCAAAAAAGATCCAAATGATTGGGTGTTTCTTAACCCAGGTATTTACGCGGTGATGTATCACAAAACGTTTACCGTCAAGCGTATTAGAAAAAACACCCTTAGAGAAGGCTATCTTGAATTATATGCCGACAATGAGGTATATGGTATGGAGACCGTATACCATAAGGATATAAGATGCATCTGGAAGATAAGTAAGATAGTCAATGGAAAGCTTGACTAGTAAACCTCATCCATAGCATCATCAACTTCGCTGTCATCAAGCTGTTTGAGGTAGATTTCAGTAGTCGTTAAATCTGAATGCCCCAGCGCTTGGCTGATGGCTCGAATGTTCTTTGTTTTCGTGGCTGCGTGAGAAGCGAAAGAATGCCTTGATACGTGAGAAGTGATGCGTTTATTTATATCGCACATCTTTGCAATTGTATCTAGGCTCCTGTTGATTTTTTTTGTTGCATTTTTGATTTCTTTGTATAGTCGCAATTCGTTCTCACTTACATTGTATCTAGGATCGTCTAAGTTTACTGTAAGAATGGGAAAAAGGTATTCCCCGCCCAAGCAAAGGTATTTGTCAACAATCTCCTTGCTTCTTTCTCTTAACTTAATGGTTCTGATCTTTCCTCCTTTTGCGGCAATATACTCAACTTTGCCATCGACTATATTGCTTGGCTTCAGTTTCAGAATATTAGAGATTCTGGTGCCATACAGGTAAAACTGTAACAAAAACACGTCTCTGGATAATATCAAAGATTTTTGTGTAAGTTCTAGGTTTTCTATTTTTAAGATTTCGTCGATGGTCAATTTGGTTTTAACCCCAGATTTGCCGCTTGAGCTGGCAAAATGAGAAAATGGATTTTTGGGTATGGCGCCAATTTTTGGGTCAGAGGCATGGTTGTATACCTCAAGCACAAATCTAACTTTATTGGATATGGTTCTGGGTTTGTTTTTTTTTACGTCCTTACAATACCTGCAATAATCAAGTAGATCATCCTCGCTAAAATCCTCCAATGCTATTTTGGTTGCCTTTTCTTTTGAAAGAAAGTTTTCTAAGTCTTTAAGTATATATTGGTATATAATCTTACTATTTCCGGCTACTTTAGCACGTTTTTTTTGAATGTATGTTTCAAAAAAAGTAAGGAGCGCTAGAGAGTCTTCTTGTTTTTTTTGAAACATATTTTCAATCTCACCCACTATAGATGCGCCTTTTCGCTGAGTATCCAACAATCTACTTTCTATCTCTGAAACTTTCTCAGAAATAAGCTGATTGTACTCAACATGCCTAGGGTGAGAATTTTTGACGCGCTGTTTTGCTGGGTCAAAAAATCTCTTTTCTATTCTAACTATTTGGTGAAAATAGGCCTTCCTTTCGTGAATAACCCTAATAAAAACAGGAATAGTCCCGTCTTTATATACTTTGTCTTTAACTACAACTTTAATGCTAGCCATAACAGGTACAACATAGGTACAACAAAAGTGTATTTCCGGTGTCTTATAAAGACTTAATAGGTGGTAAATATAAGCTTGATACGCTGGTTAAACAACCGATAGTGTATTATTAGGTATTTTTGTATAGCATCCACAAAGTACGGGC
>VFQN01002328.1_pt1 | contig 29690 bp, 50 predicted proteins | sample 3512371 | NCBI WGS metagenome assembly VFQN01 (sample SAMN10412370, study PRJNA504923) | tailings metagenome | isolation source: Replicate 2 from Balatoc abandoned mine | place: Philippines: Itogon, Benguet | collected 2017-08-28 | reverse complement strand
GCTCCGGCTGTGAGCTGTGGATGCGCTGAGAGGACTTAACTGAAGGAGAATAACACCAGCTGTGTCGTGGCTCTATACCACGTCCTGTGTCATGAAGCACAACGAAGGCTGCCGGTTTGGTCCCGCGGCCGCCAACTTGCCTCTGCCTCCATTGGGAATGTGAAACCCCGCTCACCTCCTGCGGTTGGCGTGCTCGAAGCGCAGCGCCGCCGCCGCCAAGGCACGTGCGGCCGGCATGACCCGTGGGTCGGGCTCCGTGAGGAGGGGACACGTGTAGGCGCTGAGAGGGCGGAGCACCTGAGGGCAAGGGCGGGGTACGCGTGGAACGCGAGGCACCGTGTGAGGCGTCAGGGGGTCACGGGACCGCCAGCGCCCGTAGGCGAAGAGGAGGGCAAGGGCGGCGCGGGCCGCACATGGTGGGTGCTGGTGCATCAAGGTTCCTGCGTGGAGCCTGGTGCGCAACGCTTGTGGCCTTTTGAAATCACTTGGCCGTTGCTTCATATGCATGCATGATCTAGATGAGGTGTGGCCCACACAAGCTGTACCCCAAGCTCTGTAATACATGTAGGCACCGCATCACGTGTCGGGTGGTCATGGCGGTTAGGCCGTTGTGCGTGCTGCCGTACCTCCATGCGCTCCAGGGAGTCCAGGGAGTACCGCGCGATGGCGACGTACGCCGCAGCCCGTACCTGCCGGGAGGTACACAGGTGTACGGCAGGGTGCACAGTCAAGCAGCCAGCCATCTACACGCCTTCTTACGTGGCGGTCTTGTAGTCATTCGCAAGCGGACGTACGACGAGTGTTGACCAATCACCGCGGTCCTCCACCTGTAGGCGCCAACCCGGACTCATTGTAGCAGCACCCCAGCACCCCAATGCCTGCAGCCGCAGCTGCATCCCACCCACCTCAAATTGCGTGCCCCCCACCCAAATGCGTCCACGCACACCTCCGCATGCGTCCGATGTGCATTAGCTCCACGCTATCGTTATCCCAGCAACAGCACCATCACGCACCTCGGGCTCTGGGTGCTTTGCCGCCCCCCACAGCAGGTCCAGCAGCGGTGCGGCCATCTCGGGGTAGGCCTCCGCATCCAGCGCGCCGTGGCCCACCAGCGCCACCCAGCGGGCAGCTACCCGCGGGTCAGCCGGCACGGAGGGGTGCCACCTGCAGCGAGTCGGGTTGTGGGTTGGTGTTGTATCATCTGTTGCACGTGCGGGTGCTGCCGGTGCCGCAGGGGAGAGGGCAGGCATTGTGCTCCCCTTGGCCAAGCGCGCCGCTGCACCAGCTCCTGGGTCCTGCACACCCTGGACCACTAGCACGCCATCCTAACCCGCACGCTGTCGAGACCGCACCTGTGCACCACCTTCCACGCCTTGTAGAAGTCCAGCACATCCTCCTCGCACAGCACCCCAAGCGCCTCCAGCCCCAGGGCCGCGGCGGCGGGGCAGTCCGCGTCTCGGATGCACTGCTGCAACGCCGATACCAGCTCCACGCCCCTGCAACATGGGTAACAGCTGTTTTCCGATTCTTCTGTGTGTGCCTTAAGTGCAGCGTTGTTCATTATAGTAAGTATGATTGCTCTACGCCCCTGCAGCGTGGGGCTTGTCAACGCTCGAGCCCTGCTGGAGTGCATCCGATACGGGTCGCATCGATGACAGGCAACAACTCCGGTGAGGCATGATCAACAGTGTATTGGCTTCCTAGCTACTCTGCCTCCAATGGCAAGAAGCAGATGCAACAAGGGACCAATGCGAATGGGGGAGGAGGGGGAGCATGCAAGCAGACATCAGACACAAGCTCCGTTGACCCTGCCGACCATCATGGCCATGACACGTGACATGGCCACGGCGCCCACCTGCCCGGGTCCCTGTCGCACACGGCCCGCAGCAGCGCCGCACGTGCAACCCGGACCGCGGGCGGCGGGTCGCGCGCCCCGGGGGGCACCAGCCCGTTGAGCGCCCCCTCCACGTGCTGCCAGCCCTTGCCTGCACACCAAGACACGCCACCGGTGAGTGCACGCCTTGCAATGTTGCAACGCGCCATTCAATGCACCGTCTGGCCCTGTGCATGCAGCTCGCGCAGCAAGGCAAGCTGTGCAAGGTACAAGAGGGGAGAAACTTAGCAAGTAAGGCCTTGACAGCAGCGTATCTGCATCCCACAGAACGCATGCGGTTGTCAACCACTGTACCAGGTCAGGAATAGGCAGTGCACCCACCGCTCAGTAGCCACGTGTCGCACAGCAGCTTGAGTCCCAGGCAGCGTAACGCCTCTGGTGCCCCCGGCTGCAACATGGGCTGCAGCACACGCAGTGCGTACGGCGCCACCGCCGCGTCCGCCGCCATCAGCGGCAGCAGCTGCAGCAGCGCCAGCTGGCACACCGCCTGCTGCTGCTGCTGCTGCTGCTGCTGCTGCTGCTGCTGCTGCTGCTGCTGCTGCTGGTGCGCACCGCTGCCGGCAGCTCCCCGCTGCAGGCGGTACATGACCAGGGGCAGCAGCGGCAGCGCTGTGGCCGGCAGCAGCAGCAGCAGCTCCCGCGCCGCCGCCGCGGCCGCCACGCTGACCAGTGGGTCAGGGTGCGCCAGCAGCGCCGAAACCAGGCACGTGACCGCCGGGCCCGCGTCGGGAACCGCCTCCGAGACCACGTCCGACATGCGGACCGCGAAGGGTAGCTGCTCTGAAGCTGCGCGGCTGGCGGCGGCGGCGCGGCGGCGCTGGCGGAGCGCGAGCTCCAGCGAGTGCAGCCAGCGCTGTACGGACGCGGGTTCCGGAGCATCGGCAGCGTACGGGGAGCCGCTGAGGTGTGCATCTTGGCCGGCGGAGCACCACAGGGACAGCAGCAGCCGCCGGCTCTCCAGGTGCAGGCACAGCTCCCCGTGAGCCGCGACGTCGGCATTGCTGTCACCAGGCGTGTTGTGGGTTGAGGTGGTGGGATTGGGTGGGATAAGGATGAGTCTTCGCATGGCGGAGGCGAGCAGCGGGGGCCATGAGGCGGCCTGGCTTGCGGTGGAGGAGGCGGGGGCAGAGGTGCCAAAGGCGACGGCGGCTAGGAGCGGCTGCAGCGACAGCGCTGCGACCGCCGGGTGGACGGAGGCAGCGTGGGTTGTTGGTGCTGCTGCTGCCGACAGCCCCTTGTGGGCTGTGGGGGCAGGAGGTGCTCCCTGGAGTGCGTGGTGCAGCAACAGGTGCAGGCCCTGCAGCTCCTGTGGGTTAGCAGGGATGGGAAGGAGGGAAGAGAGGACAGGACTACGTTGCTTCTCAGCATACTCAGGCTTGTGCCCAAGTGGACCTGGCAGGTACCTGCACCTGCCAAAAGTTTGAGCCTTCATCAGGGTCCTTAGCCCACGAATTCGCCCCAGCGTGGATCACACGTGGTTGACCTATACGAGTCAGTACATGCCGTCACTTGATTACAGATTCATCTGGCCAGTGTGCAGTACGGCACCCTAACACAGCTCCTACGGCACCCTAACACAGCTCTCCAGCCCCGCACGCACCTTGGGGCACGCGGTCGCCATGGACAGCAGCGCCAGCGCCGCAGCGTGCGGCGCCCACACGTCGGGGCACAGCCCCTGCAGCCTCACCATGGCCCCCACAACCTCCTGCACACCGCCGCCGCCACCACTGCCAACACCACTCCCCCCTGCAGCAGCTGCAGGCAGCAGCAGCTCAAACGCCAGCTGCATGAGCACGCCAGCAAGCTCGCGCCCAACCACTTGCACCTCCGCCGCGCTGTTAACGCCGCCGCCAGCGGCGGCAGTTGTAGCGGTTGGAGCGGTTGGCTCGGGGGCTGTGTCGTACAGCGCCGCCTCCAGAACGTCCAGCAGGTCGGGCGCGCAGGCAACCGCCCGCAGCCTGCGGCAGTGACGGTACGCATTGAAGAGTGTCACAGAGCGCAGAGGATATGTGTGGGGGCCCCAACCTTGCCAACAGCCACCCGTCCTTTCCGCCACACCCAAACCTCAAGCGGCTAACCGCCGAATGCCTGCCTCTGGATACATGAGACGCTCATAAAGGCCCGGTGTGACGCTCCCCCAACCAGTACCAGCACCCTTCCCACGCCAAAACACAAGCCAGTTCACACACGCCGAGCCGCCCACGCACACCTGTCCGCCTCCGCCTGCCTTGTTTTGCTACAATATCCCTGTCCTGTTCCTGACGTACTTAAGGTCTGTCGTTTGCTGCAGGCATCTTACGCCAGCATCCGGTACTGCATCTCCAACGCACCTGTCTGCCTCGGCCGCTCGCGGCCCCAGGGCCAGATGCGCGGTGAGGAAGCGCAGCAGCTGCAGCCGCAGCCGCTGCGGCGCCCCGCACGCCGCGCGGACCAGCTGGCCGTGTAGCCATGGCGCCAGCGCCGTAAGGGCCGAGGAGGCGGAGGAGGAGGAGGAGGCAGCCGCAGAGGAGGAGGCGGAACTGGGTCCGCCATGGCCCTGCCGCTGCGCTCCCAGAAGCAAGAGGAAGCACGGCAAGCGGTTTGGGAAGGATTAGCACGAGCATTGTGCGTGCGTGTGAACACTGCATCATGTATGATGTACGCGCGTGCAGACATTGCACAGCCGGGCGGACGAATATATGGTACGGCGTACATGGGTGCCCTGCCAGGCAATGCAGCTATAAGGCTCGCCAGGCTACTCCACCGGCACCATCGCAAACGCACCTGCAGCAGCACCCAGCTGAAGAACGGCTCCAGCGCGGCCCACGCCCGACCATCGCCAGGGGGCGCACCGCCAACCCCTGGCCCTGTCCTGGCAGCTGCGTCCGCTTCCCCCGCCGCCGCCTCCTGGCCCAGCGCTGCCATAGCGCTGGCCAGCAGCTGCGTGGCTGCCGCAGGGCACGACAGCAGCGCTGCGACCAAAGGGTGGGACGACCAGCGGGGCCCCGAGGGGTGACCAGGGTGCTGCTGCTGGTTGTGGTGGTGGGTCCTTTGCTGGTGGCTGGAGGGTGACGAGGTGACAAGGCGGCATAGCGCGTCGGCAAGCGGCGGGGCGGTGGCCGGCCCTGTGGATGGGGAAGCAGGGTTACGGTTGTGTGGGCTGTTGTATCACATTGTAAGCCTCTAGCCCATGCAAGTCCTTGTGCGAGGCATATTTGGAATGCATCATCGTCTACGCAACAGAACAGTGCTCATGCTGGTTCTTCACCTGGTCCGGCGGTGAGGGCGCTGAGCAGCAGTTCCGTGGCATCCGGAATGGTGCAGCCTGCAAGGCGGGGACGAGGCGGAGGGACCCGCGGCGCTGAAGTTATCGGTGTGGCAAGGGGCAACACATTACGAGTTGCAAGCCTATGGATGAAGTGCGAGGATTGTGCGGCAGGCGGCTGCTCTAATCGGGTGGGGGCATTCTGCGCCCCCCGTGGGGCCCACGCAGAAGAGTGTTTCGTCCACAGGTCAGGGGCATTCTTCATGTACCCTACACAAACGCCTTACAACCCGAGAGTTTTTCAGCCTCAGAAGTCCAAGACACGCAACGCACCTCCAGCCAGCGCCAAGGACACCAGTTGCTCTGCTGCCTCCTGCACCACCACCTGGTGGGTTACGACACGCGCAGCAATAGCATGAGTGTGACGCCCAAATGGCACGTGGTTGGTCGCCACATGTCATGCTCTACGCCTACAGCGGCAATCTTTATGCACGCGGTGTCAAGAGCATGCGTGGGGGCTCCAGGAGAAAGGAGCAGCTGCTAGGGTAGGTGAAACGGGTGCGGGTGCGACCTCTTTACCTTGTTTGCGCGACTTAGGCAGCTTTCAAGCGCCGCGTGGCGAGCATCGTCGGTTATGTTGCTTGCTTTGTTGCGCAAGGTTGCAAAAATGGCAGCCACGGCGTGCCGGGCCACGATGGGCGGCACATTTGTCCCCTGTAGGCGTCGTTGGAGGCCTTCCAGCACCTCGTTCGCTGCCATGTCAAATGGTTTGATTATACGGTTTAGGTGTTTTGTGCGGGCATGATTGAATTGGAGCTGAGTCTCCTGGGCGACAGCTCCATTAACCCTTTTGACCGTGCCCCGCAACAGTGAGCAGCAACACGAGCAAAGCTATAGTTCTGACAGTTGCGAACTTATGCGAGAGTATGCGTTCACGTCTGTCAGATCGCATTGCCCGCCCTTTGCCTACGGTCTCGGGGAGCTCCCCCTGCCCCCCTGCCCCCCATTTCGTGGCCTTTCCTCCTCATTAGCAGATAACCTGCACATCTGCCCCCCTATCATGCTCTTTCCCCACCTCTACCTAGGAGGTTACCGGTACTGATGGGCACATACGTTGCGCTGGCAAACATATGCCTTAATACGATGCAGTACGCATGGGTTTCAAGTGCTACGCTGGGTCAAACATGGTCAGGCGTTAAGTGGCGTGTCAGGGCGTGTCTGCGGGAGCATGTGGAGTAGCAAAAGCTGGTAGGCACTGACCGCACTTGCATATGTGTACAATGTTCCGGGAGCTCCCAGGTGTTGCTGAGGCACGGGACGCAGCAGCGTTGAACCCGCTCCGCCAGCCTACAGTATCACAGCCTATCACCCAGCCACAAGTGCACCCCCGATACGTGCAGGACGAAGCTTGGAAGTGACCGCTTTCAGCTCACATCCGCCAGCCTGAACTGGCCCCTTCTTCCAACGGCATTACACGTGGCAGGGGGGCCCTTGACTTCCATGTGTGGAACGCGGGAACCTCTACCGATCTGAGTGTCTACCCTACATGAGGCAAATGCACGAGTCCCCTTACTACGGTATGTGCACCGATACCGGACAAGATCAAGGTTGGCGATCCACCAACAATGCCTTATAGAATGAAGCGTTTGCTTGCGCACTTTCTGGTTGCTACCAGTACCAACAGCACCAACACTCCTGCCTGCGTTGCCTCCAATGCCTCGCCCTGCCTTTAATGCCCTTCACGTGCCGTCTTAGTCCCATCCCATAATACCCTAATTTTACGTACAGCTGGCTGATCTGCAAGCCCTAGGCACGGATATGTATGAATACTGTGTAGGTGCACACCGCACGGCAACAGAACCAGAGCCGCATAGCGCAAAATGCCGATGATCCGTGCTGATTCTTGGGCTGAGCCCTGCCGCCGCGCGTTGCCCCACACCGGCACACGTGTGTACCAAGGCGCAGCTAAGCCGCAACGCATGCTATTGCAAGATGACGGCAACGCACCAGCTGTGCAGTGCTGCCAGTGTCTGGTTGCAAGAAAACGCCGAGAAGAGCACGCGCACGTGGCTTGAGCTATCAAACTCCTAAGAGGGTAGTGAGATGCGATGTGCATGGCCGCCCGCCGTGGCTGCTGCGCCCAGTCAAGCCCAAACGTGCATGCAGTGCATACAGTAAGCAAGTATGCACGCTAACAGGTGTTGCCGGTCTGCTGCATGCCAGCAGTGCAAGCCGGCAGCTGCGGCCCACAGGTTATGCCACCACGTTCATAGTTGAAAGCACCAGGAGCCACGCACCAATGTCATGTAGCTTGGTACACCATCCTAGTATCCTGAATGCACCACACGGCCACTTCGCAGAACATCATTGCTCCTATCCTCCCACACGAGTGCATCCAAGGAACTACGTAGCACGTACAGAGGGTCGTCAGTAAGCCCACGACCAGCCTCCTGCTCTCAGCACCGATGCCAGCTCCGCTCCTCCTCACACCCCCGCACCAGCTGCCCTAACCAAGCCCCGCAGCCACGCCTCCTCCCCATCACTCAGCCCACCCCGCCGCACCCGGAACGCCACCGCCCTCTCCATGTCCTCCGCGCTCCTCATCGGCGCCCCTTGCTCCACCAGCCACCGCACGGCCGGCGTGACACACTCCCACTGCACCGCATGCGCCACCACACTACCAGCGCACACATCCCACGGCACGCCCAGCCTCCGCAGTGCCGCCAACGTGCCCCGGTCGCCACGTCTACCCGGCATCACGTAGGGCGACAGGAAGGGAGACGTGGAAAGGCTCCGCAGAGCCCCCCGGCAGCCCGGTTGCTGCACCAGCCATTCCAGCATCTCCTCGCAGCCCACGGCGGCCACAAAGCTCACATGTTCCTCCTGGACTTGGAACCAGTATGCCAGCAGCTGCAGCTGCTGCTGCAGGTACTGCACCAGGGCTAGCTCGCCTCTATCGACGGCGGCAGAGAGCAAACGAGCCTTTTCTTCGTTATTGCTCCAGCCACGGCACACGCCGCTCGCCAGGATCTGCACCGCCTCCAGCAAGCCCCGGCTGTCGGCGGACGAGCCGCTAGGCCAGTAAGTGATCACCTCACGCAGCGTGTCCCAGTCCCGGTACGTCAGTTGCACCCCTGCCTCGTTCACCAGCCACCGCACAGTCGCCACACTGCCACCAGCTGCGGCTTCAGCATAAGCCGAGGGCCGCATCGCTACGCCCGTCTGGCGGAGGTACTCCAGCACGGGAATACTACCGCTACACGCCGCCTGGTGCACCAACAGCTCGGCAGACCCCTCCGCTGCACCCCTGTTAACGGACATGAGGTGCTGCAGCATGTCCACCCCCGCCCTGGCGGACGGCAGCAGCAGGCGCCAGACATGCGCGTCCAACGCAGGGGCGCCTTGTCCCGCCAGCCACCCCAGCTTAGCCACACCTTCGCGGCTCTCCACGGCGGCTGCCTGCAGCAGGGGTGCCCAGCTGTCGATGCCGCTCCCTGCGGCCGGCACCTGGCACCCCGCCTCGCCCACCAGCCACTGCACCGTAGCCAGGTCACAGCGCTCCAGAGCGTACCATAGCACGTCCTGCCCTTCCATGGGACAGCCTTGCGCATGTAGCCACCGCAGCCGGCCCGGGTCCCCCGAGCGGGCGGCCGCAGCAGCTGTGCTCTCCATCAACCTGCAGCTGCCTTCTCCTGCCTCCAGCACCCACTCCATTTTGGCCACGGCATCAGGTGTAACCGACTCGGCAGCTGCATCCAACACCGCCTGGTCCAGGATTGGAGGACTGCCGCTGCTGTCTGCAGCCGTCAGCACGGACCATGCCGTCTGCAAACCCTGCAGCTGGCAGTGGCGTGCAGCAGCCTGGAGCACGCTATCCGGGCGTAGCAGCCCCGGGCGGCGACCCTTTAGCCACGCCAATAGGTGGACATGGCCCTCTGTGACCGCTGCCACGCCGGGATCAGGATAGACAGCACAGCCTCCGCTCTGAAGCAGCTCGGGGAAGATGCTGGGCTGCAGCACCGCCAGCGCCACGCCCAGGTTGACCTCGCTCCCGCTGGCAGCGGCCGTGGACAGCAGCTGCAGCTTGTGCCGGAAGGGCAGCCGCCGCACGTGCTGCTGCCCCGCCGCCTCGGCCCAGGGCGCCGCGTGGAGCGGCAGCGGCTGAGAAAGCGAAGCTGTGAGGTGGTCATCCGTGGCGAAGGCAGCCCATGCATCCCGGCACACGAAGCGGGCGCTTAGGGCGCGCTCGTTTGGGGGTAGCAGGGACAAGACGTGCAGCTGGACTGCGGTGGGCAGCTGCCGCAGTTGCTGGGTGCGATTTATTCTGCGGCTGCCTCCAGGCGGTTTCATGCTTGTTGAACGAGGCAACACCTCCGTGTGCAGGGGGAGTGGACACCTGGACGGTTTTGGGACAGCAAGAGGGCATCGCTGAAAGGAGCCAGCTTGCTTGCTTGCACTGAACATTGGCAGACGAGGCCGGCAGCCATGACCATTTCTGACATGTATAATTGATCTCTGATATAGCGCATACATGTGCATGGGTATGGCCCGGTATGCACTTCATCCTACGGGCGAGAGACAGAAACGCTGGCACTGCACGTAGACGGTCCACAGCAACCTTCCTATCAAGATGTAACCCATTTGAAACAATCACGAATCGTTACTGACCGGAAACACCGGCAACCAGCCGGCAGCTCAAACAATTGGTCCCGTCGTCCGCGCTGTAGCTCTGGGCAGCGGTGGGATACTGCTAACAAAGTACTTTATACAGTTGGGTGCGGTCAAAGCTACGGCTCAACGCTTGCTAAGGACCGATGCGTTGAAGAGGCACGGCCCGCATGACGCTGAACAGCGCTGGAGGGCTGGGTGGCCCAGACCAGCCCAGAGCCTTCATAGGACGGTGTGTCCTTGTGTCAAATGTACCGCAACAATTGGCATGGATGAACTGGGGTGGGATCGGGGCTGCCCTGCAACTGTGTCCCTGTGTGTGTTACAAGGCCCCCCGAGCTGTGTCCCTGCCTCATCACGCAGATCACGCAGTACCGAGGGCCACCACGACCATCATACTAGACCGTCGTTGCCCATTGTTATATTAACCATCCAAATAAATGCATCCATCCATCGCGTTACGCACCGGCACCAGAAAGCAGCAACTTCAGGAGATTTCGGCAGCACCAGAGACCTCCTTCCGAGTAGGCACTTCATGCATGCAGTGCTCGAGCTTTCACATCCTACCTGGTTGCGTATTAAGCCGCAAGCCACTTGTGCGGGCCGGCGCCCGGTTACCCCCAGCAACCACCGCTGCTCACTGCCACAGCACACAAAGCCGCCAACCACTCCATTGGCCTACCATGCCGCACAGCTTGGACTTCATGTCCCCCAACACTACAAGTGCTCCCCTTACCAGTAGCCAGACGCCGGTTGCCAGGCCGTGCCAGGCACAGCACAAAGCCGCTACTGAGCCTGCAAGCCACCCACCCCTGCTTCCGCCACCACGCCCACAACGAACAAAGACCAGCAAAACCACCATCGCCGACGCACCAGGGCCCCTCTTCCCCTCCCCCTTCCTTCTTCCGGTACTACTACTTCCGCATCCCCGCTTGCCAAACCTGCACACTCACACCACTGCTCCCCAACCCAAGGTCTGGGCACCGCCCCTGCCCCTCCACCCTCCTTCCTATCCTGTCCCTCCACCCCTCGCAGTGCCATGTGCTGGCATGGCGGTCTCTGCACCTCACAGGTCTGTGCCTCGTCCTTTTTGGCGCCTCCTCTTGCCAAGATCACTGCTTTGCGTGCAGCTGCTGCAGCGGCAGGGGGCTCACTCCTAGGCTCCCTGTGTGCCGAACCCATCACTTCTTGGCGGCCTGCTGCTGCCCCGGCAGGGGGTTGTCCGCCATCCAGTCCCGCAGAATGCGCTGAAGGTCGTCGGGGCGGTCGGAGTGCACCCAGTGGGTGCAGTTGTCCAGGATGTGCACCTTGGCGCGCGGGGCAACCTGGGGCGGGAAGGGAGGAGTCGCGAGATGGGGCCGTGGCGTGAGGGGCATGGCAAGGACTTCGCGCCACACCACAGCCCTGAAACTACCAACCCTAGAGCGCGATTATATGAATACTAGGAGTGCAGGACGCATAAGCGCTGAGTCCATGCTTGGCTACGTAAGGAAGGACGCACGTAGGCGCCTGCATCGCACGCCCCGCGTGATAAGGTGCTTTGTGCAAAGCACAATCCAGCCTGGAGCACAAGAGGACGTACAGATACCAGGCTGATTAACCCACACCCACCAGGTTGACACCGTCCAGGTTCTTGGTGATCAGCGCGTGGTCCTTGGCGCCCCACACAACGCACACGGGCATGGGCAGCTGCCGCCGCATGCCGCGCTCAACCTGGTGCGGCGGGTACGGCGGGCGGCGGGCGGAACGGGCCACGGACGTCACGTGCCCGTAGCAACAACAGTAACGCTCCATAGCGTAACACGCAACTACGTACGCTGTGGTGTAGGCACATGAGCGCAGATGCTCGCGTGCGTTGTGGCGAACTGCCAAGCCATGCGGTCCGTCGCGCGGAGAAAGACTTGCACCCGGCGTCCCCCTGCAAGGTACCTTTCGTTCGGACATGCACTCGCACCACAGCTCTGAATCACGTTGGCACACCTCTGCCACGTGTCACACTCACCTCCGCGTCCCCCGTCATGTGAAATGGGGGTCCTTCTGCAACGTGTCTCACGGCACGCGGCACGAGGCATGTAGCACAAACGCACCTCGGGGTCCTGCTTCAGCAGCCCGCTCTCCATCAGCAGCAGCGCCCGGTAGTAGTTGAGCTGGCCGGTAGCGGCGCCCGGCTCCAGCAGCCCCCACTTGTACCACTCGATGTCGTTTGGTGTGATGTTGGCGGCAGTGAGCGGTGAGGAGGGGTTGCCGGTGCCGGCCTTGCCCCAGATGTCGTACGCGATGTTGGCGTCGCGATGCGTCATCAGCAGCTCGCCCATGACGGGGATCTGTGACGCGTGGGGGAGGGGCACGTGGCAGTTCGGCACGTGTGCGGCACGTGGCACGGTGGCATGGTGATGCGGCGTGCTAATCAGAAGGCGGTGGCACGCGCAGGGCTCTTGATGGCGGCCGGAGGCAGAAGCAGAAGCTGCTGGTGGGTGTTGTTCAGGAGGCTTGAGCACGTGGGTGATGCGCGTGTGACAGTGGCGCGCGAGACAGGGGAAAGAGAGGTAGAAGCGGGAGCGTGTAGGTTGCTGTTACTGGCCGTCATGCGGTTGTGCAGTTCCACTCGCAGCCGGTACATCTGCGCATGGTCGTGCTCACCCCGAACCACAGCATGTAGTAGGACCTCAGCGCCTGCTCCAGGCTGAAGTTGCGCTTGTACAGCAGCCAGTGGGGGGCGGACACAACCGCCAGCCGGTCAACCACCTGCGGGCCAGGAGTTGGTTGAAATGCAGCACGGGTTGGGGATCCCCCTCACGCTCTGCTGCGGGTGTTGCTGGGCTGCGGTACTTGCTGTGCCTCAGGCCGACGGCAAATCGCTGCCACGAGGCCTCGCCAGCTAGGTAGGGATTCTGTCCCCAACAAGCTCCTGTGACTCCCCGTCACGATCCCCTGAAGACGAAAGCCCAGCCCACATCCTCCTTCGCAGCCACCCTGTACTAGGCACAACCTCCTGACCGTCCACTGCCTCACCAACACGTACAGTCCCGCTCCTAACACAGATGGGCAAATCCCTTCCCTCCTGCCCCCTTTCACGCAGCCCGCCCCGCCCCAGCGTGCAAGCCCCCACCTCGGGGAAGGTGCCGGCCACCGCCCACGCCAGCGCGCCGCCCCAGTCGTGCGCCACCAGGGTGCAGCTGCGGCGGCCCAGCGCACGCACCACGGCCGGCACGTCGCGCACAAGGCGGCTCAGGCTGTAGGCGCCCACGGACTGAGGGCGAGGGGGAGGGAGGGAGGCAGGGTGGGTGGGTGGGAGGGAGGAAGGGAGGGAGGGGGAGACTGATGTAGCCACAGGGGTGCAGCAGGGCTCCAGTAGGCACCCACGGAATACGGTAAGCAGGAAAGAGGGAAGGAGGGAGAAGGCGTCGCGTCAGGAGTTCAGCATAGGGGATCCGCGTTAGGCGGCTCAGGCTGTAGGCACCCACGGACTAAGAGAGAGGAAGGTAGGGAAAGGGCTTGGCAAGGCAGCAGGGGGGTTTGAAAACGGGCTCTGTGTCAGACTGTAGGCGCCTGCAAGCTGCTGTGCGGAAGAGTGACAACTGCTACCACCGCTGTGCACCATTCGCTTCTGCCCCCCAATAGCAGGAAAGGCCCTCCTCCCGACTGGCATACACCGACGGCCGAATGCAGCCAACAGGCCTGGTCCACACCACGAGAGGCCCAGGGATCCACAGTGAAACCCACAGCCCCCTTCCCAGCGCCATGCCCCTCCTCCCCCTGCAGCTCACCACCGGCTTGCTGGACAGGCCAAAGCCCCTCAGGTCGATGGCCACCACGTCGTACTCGTTGCGGAAGGCCGCCAGCTCCCGCCGCCAGCAGTACCAGTGCTCCGGCACGCCGTGCAGGAACAGCAGCAGCGGCTTGTGCGGCTGGCGGCCGAAGGACACGGCGTGGATGCTGCCGTGGGGTGGGGTGGGGTGGGGCGAGGGAGGAGAGGTGGGGGAGGAGGGGCCAGCGCTGTTGGGGTCCAGGTCGAGGGACGTAGCGTGCGCAACTTGCAGCTGGGCGCAGCTGCAGTTTGCCAGGAGTGTGTCGAGTGCGATGGTACCGGTGGCGGCCACGGCTTGCCTCGGCCGCCACCGAGCAAGCAGCCATGCTCATGCAGCCTGCTGTCCCACCGTCTGTGCCAGTGTGTGGGCCTCCGGCGCAGCCCAACCTGCCACATACTGGGCTGCTGGTGGCATTGCTAGCTTCTGTTGCCCCATGCACCGTCAGCCATGTTCTCCAAGTCCATGCTCTCGTGCACCAGCCCCTCGTACATGTGGGTGCCTCCCCTACTGGACACTGGCAAGCCCCATGCACCACCAGCCCTTCCGCCCCACCTGACGCCGCCCCCCACGTCGATGTCCTCGTGCACCAGCCCCTCCAGCCCGGCGGGCAGCGGCAGCGTCGCGGGGTCGCGCTTTTTGCGGCTGAAGAATGCGGCGGGCCTGGTGGGTACGAGGAGGGAGGTAGGGGGGCGTGGGGATGGGGCCAGGGACGGCAATGTATGGAGGGAGCCAAAGTGCCTGAGGTGTCCCATAGGTGGAGTCTTGAAGCTCAGTTGGCAGAGGCAGGGGTGATCTGAGCCGGTGACTGTTGCTACGGGAGCGTTCTGTAGGCCCTAGGGTTACAGAACGCACAGCGGCAGGAGGTGGCTACGGTAGCAACCGTGACAACGGTGGCAGATTGGCCAAGCTTACAACCGAGGGGGTTTGTATGCCGTGCTTGTGGTGCCATCCGGTGTGTGAGCGACCCTGCTCTTGATAGGGCCACTTTTTCTTAGCGGCCTGGCCACTTCAGACTTCGCATTAGGCAGAGGCCAAATGCAAGCCCCCCCCCCGCCGTCGTTGGCCTGTTGTGCAGTGCGGTGCGACACGGCGGCACAGAGGATGGCAGCTGACAGGCGTGCAGGGTCTGCTGGCCCCTGCTTCGCTTACGATTTGATGAATTCCTTGAGCAGCAGCCCCAGCAGCGTGATGAAGCCCAGGGGCATGCACAGCAGGATGCCGAGGGCGCCCGTCAGGCCGCCGGTCAGGGAGTAGCCCTGCAGTACGGGACAGGGCGGGAAGGAAGAGGCCAGGAGGCAAGTGTTTTTCATAGTGGTCTGAAAAGCTCTTGAGCACGTGGGGATGCGGGCAGGTGTGTGGAGTCAATGAGGGTGGGCGAGCGAAGGTACACGTGTGCAGCTGCCGGTTGAGGTCGTGGGGAGTGCTTCTACAATGGCGGTGTGGCTGCATACAGCCGAGCAAGCTGGGAGAACTTGAAGCGGCAGGTCCTGGGAGAAGGGCAGGCGAAGCGAGGGGATTGCAAGGAGATGGGAAGGGGCTATCGTCGCAGTAGGGGCGCGGAAGTGTGGGCTGCAGGAGCAGCTCCGAGTCTGGTGCACTAGGCTTGACGAAGCGGCCCAGGTAAAAGCATGTGCACGGGCTGTAAGAGTTAAAGCGCAGGGTGCTTCGCTTAGCCCGTTGAGCGAGGCAAAAGATTAACTTCCCCGGGGCATCCCGTAACGCCAACACCCCCCGTTCAGAGCCAACCTTGAGACACTCCGCCTCCTTGTACTGCTTCTCATCTGATCCATCTGCTGTCTTAGTCATGCTGTCGGTTTGGGCGCGGCACAGAAGTGCTTCCCGCGAGGAAAGCGGACGCGCGAAGTGTATCGGAGAAGCCGGTCGTGGCACGAGAACGACAGCCCGTTGTAGTGTTTTGGTATTACTTAGATGGAGACCACCAGCAGACCGCGGTTGCATCACCTCGCAGCAAGCCCAGAGCGAGTGCAGTTGCCTGCTCTCAGCAGTGCCCGGGAACCATTGGAAAACGAGGAGCCCCTGTCCAACCTACATGCATGCGGGATTCGTGGTGACAGGATTCATAGGTATTGTGTGCGGTTGCAGTGGTCACTGGCCAGCATGGCCGTGCCGGCAGATTGCACCCGCTTCGGCATGGCGCGGCAAGTGCCGTGGCAAGTGCCGTGGCGAGTGCTGCGGGTCTGCGTAGGGCAGCCCTCCTGGGGCACGCGCCAACGCCCTTACCGGACAGCGGCTGCGATTTGGTTTGAGACATACCCATTATTGGCGCACGTGTGCCGAAAGCTACACCTCCGGCACAGTACTGCACAGTACAAGGGGCCGATCAGGGGAATTGGGGGTCAGTGGGGTGCGACGGGCTCCTTGACGCTTCTTGGTTGGACCCCCTCATGAACGCGAAGTCGCCTGTCGACAGGTCTTTGAAAGCCCCCAAGGAAGTTGGAACACTAACCCAACCCCGGAAAGCTTGTCACACACTCCAATCAGGAGCAACAAGACCTAGACAGGCGAAGTGCTATGTTTGCCACCCTCACTATTGAGCAGCAGGGTATTGTTGCGCGTGTGCAGGGGCACCGTACGGGCGGAGCCGCTTGCTGTGTATTAGGTCAGTACCGTACAGCAAGGGACTGGGTCTACAAAGCTTACGCAGGGACATCTGCACAGGTGCCGCCTGGTGCCGCTGGCTGTACGGGAGCCGTCAGCGTGTCCACGTGTGGTAGTGAGCTGGTAGTGAGCCCCGATTGCCGAGAGAGGTCTCAGATCTTGTCAGCAGCTACCAGCGCATGCCAGCGGCAGGGCCAGCAACGCGCAGCAGCAGGGCCGCTACTGGTAACAGGCTAACAGCTGGTGCGTAGGGCGCCGAGGCTCGGCAGGACGAAGTGTCCGCCGCAAGGGGGTGGCATGGGGCCCTCGCCACGTGGCCGTGCCCGGCCTTGCCGGCTGTTGGAGCTGGGCATGGCCGGGGGGCACAGTGTCTGGGCATCGGATGGCATGGCACCAACAGTTCCTGCCTCGTGACATTGACTACAAGTGGTTTGCATCTATCCGGTGTTATGGTGCGGAGGGAGGCATGGGCGTTGCTGCCAGGCCTTCAGCTGCAGCTTACACGCGTACCACCCCAGCGTCCCCAGGGTACGACGCCCAACGCTGCCTTGGCCCCCGCCGTCCTCCCAGACGTTTGTGAGGAGGTCGGTTCCAAGCCTGGAAAGGGGCCGTTGCATTTATTGGAGCCTCGCAGCCGGACTGGGCCTTGTTGGGGCGCGTCCTGGCAGAGGGTGGGGCCAGACCGCCGACCGCCGAGGGGGCCGAGGCACAGGGGCCGACAGCACGACAGCGTTTTGCGATGGGCAGGCAAGGCATACGGACAACTCTGTGTCCTACGCTCAAGCTCCATGACCTATATCGAGGAACTCATACGCAGCACTTTTCTCCAACAGTGCCAACAGTGCCCACCGCGCGACTTGTCTCGTGCCCGCAGAACACCTTGATCACAGGAACTTTGTCGGCAACCATTGTCCTCAAGACTTATCCGTTAAACCGTCGACAAAGCTTTTAGTTGGGAGACCCAGTTCAGGAGGACCTGGTGATTGCCGCTAAAAAGCTCTTTCACGAGGGAAGCAGCCATGTCCGACAACAAGTGTGTGCAACAAATTGCCATGAACTTCGGGATCGGTAGTGCTCTTGGCGCGTCAATTGGTGAGCGTGAGCTTCCGGAGCTCGTGGCACGTTTGCGCGAGTGCGGCGTAGCTTGGAGAGCCGCTTACGCACAGCGTCTGCAAACACTCGATGCAGGCGCTGTCTATGGCACATACGAGTCGATCAGATACAAGGTGCGGGTAGAAGTGGGGGCTGCTGGTGTCGGCAGGGGTGTTGCGCTGCCGTCGGCACGGGTCGGCACCGCGTGCACGTGTTTCGCGTATCCGTCGCATACCGCACACACGCTGGACCGCTGCCTCAGCGCTATCCAGTCGTGCCGCTCACCAACGTCAACAGTATGCCTCGCCAGCCCTGAATGGGCACGGTGGGGCGCATTGGGCCACACCAACAACTGCTCGAGGGGCTTTTGCTTAGGGCGTGCAGCTGAGCAGGAGGCGTCAGGGTGTGTGCAAAGCCGTAAGGAAAGGCAAAAGCCCCGTGCAGGCCCGAAAGGAAAGGCAAAAGGCCCGCCATTGTCCAGCGAATAGCACTCTGAGCACGTAGTGAGTGAGTAAGGGATTGCACGGCCAGACGCTGCCAAGATGCTGCCCCACAATACTGTCGCATGGAATGGACACTACCCCATATGCTGGCTGCTGCAGCGCGCATTGACGCACGCGACCGTACTCCCCCAACCAACTCGTCTGGACGCAGATCCCTGGGCTCCTGAAGATCCGCCATATCGGAAAGGCCACTGTTCAAACCGGCGCGGTGAGTTCGTTGCTGTGAGGAGAGGGCTGTGTTGGCAGGGGTTGCTTAGCGTGTGGCTTAGCTGGTGGCCAACCGGGCGACAGCATGGCTGCCACAGGCCCAAGGGCCTTGTCATGGTCGTTGATTCGTTGTCATGTTAAAGAGCATGTGCTTGCTTCGACGTCTACGCACAGCTACAGCGTTAAGGCCCCGCCATCAAGCGAAACTCGCTCGTTGTTCTCTGGACCTTGCAGGTCTTCGGCACTTTCCTGGCAGCCGGCGCGCTTTTACACTGCGGGAAGTACTGAGGGCAGTGCCGGAGCTGACATGGCGCATATGGTAGTGTGGTTATGTACGGCTTGATCGCGTGTGCATCTGGGGTAACACGAGGCAGCACAGGGTGAGGCCTGGCCCTGCTGCGTGCTGCTGTCATCGAGCTTCTGCAGGACTGTGATGCATGGGGTCTAAGGATTGGACCTTTCGTTGTGAGAGGTGTGGTTGCACTGGGGTAGCAGGGAACAGGAGGCGTGGAGAGAGGGGCCCCGGCGTGCCCCTCCGCCACAGGGGAGCTGTTCTGCCCTTGCTGTGGCCCTCAAGGCAAGGTTGGGTGCGCTCTCTGAGGTCAGGATGAGTGCAGAGATTGGACCAGGAGAGGGTAGTGTTAGGGGCGCCGATTGCGGCGCTGTCGCTTGGCGGAAGGTAGCTCAGGTAGCTCCCTGTTGTGCGGGGCGAGGGAGACGCCCTCCATGCGGCGTCGAGTGTGCTTCGGCAGATCATAGGTCTCCACAGACAGACATGTCTCTGCATACATGTAACATGCGGTATTATAAGGCAACATGATTCTCTAGCTGAGCGTCTTAAAATTGCTGATCGCCTGGCAGTAGCGACCTCCACCATACATACACACAGCAGCCGTGTGACTGGACAACAGTAAACATAGCTGAATTGCAACTGGTTGCTGCTAAGCGCTTGGCGCGACTTGCGGACGGCTCTCTAGAATCGAGGCAGCATGCGGAAGTCGACGAGGCTTGCTCTGCTCCTACTGGGCCTAATTGCATTGGGAGCGCTGACGGGATGTTCAGCGGCGTCTGAAAAGGGCGCAAAGAAAGACGGGTCGAAGAAGAAGGGAGGCATCAAGTGGGTCCGCTTGCGGTTTGGCTTTCCACTTCCCGTCCACTTATTTGGATGGAAAACATTGCTAGGCAACTTGATTGCTGCTGTTGTGGAACGATGAGCGTGCTTAGTGTGGCCCTGAGTCATCACACTGGCCTGCACCATACCCATGCCCATCGCCCAGTAGGTTGTGTGCTGCACTGCAACCAATGGGACATGCATGAGTCTGACCATAACGTGTTACGGGCTTTTGACCTGTGAAGTTTCGACCGGCAGTGCCAACGGCTGGGCCGCAAGCTCGTGTGCCCCTCCCACAACCTGCACCTCCCATCTCGCCCCTTTCTCCCCCAACCTAAACTTGTGTCCCCCACCCGCCCAAACCTGTACCCAGGGGGTCATTCATTCATGAGGGCAAGACTTGGACTATTCACACAAATGAGGAGGGGGTAAGTCGTCAGAATAGCGCTGCGTGCTCTTTCCACCCTCTGACCATCGTGCAAGGGGCACTGTGATCACACCAAGTACCACACCAATGCGGTGACGTGGTGCCCCTGGTACTTCTAGGACAAGCGAACTGGCGGATACGCACGTGCTTACAGTTGGGGCCAACTGTTGGGCACGCGTATAACCGCTCGCCGTACACGGCCTCGAACCAACACGCACAGACACGCCTAGATGTACTCCCCCGTGGCCCTTGCTCGCCGTACCAACTTGACTGCGTGCCTGCCACCATGTCCAATCGCTCCTTTGCTCTCAACAGGTCCCTGGTAGCAACGGCTTTCCCTATGAGACCCCATCCACCCCCTTACAAGCCCACCTCTCAACACCTCTCCTTCTCCGTGCACACTTTGTGAATGCCTTAGCGCTGTCCCCCTCCTCGCTTGCCTGTCGCACCCCTTCCCTGCAGCGCGCCTGGTTCTACAACTCGGAGACCGGGAAAGCACAGGTGAGCCCAACCGGCTATGGAACCGCATCCGGCATCGGCTTCGGCATCGGGGGCCTGGTGCTCTGCAGGCAGGGCGCCTGGGCACGCAGAGTCCAACACCGTGGCCGTTCCAGCGGGTGCCATGTGCAACGGACCCGCTGCTGCTAAGCTGTTACTATGAGGGAGGAGCTCTCTGGTGGTCAGAGACAAGGCCGTATGGCCACACAGCGGCGCAGGTCCAGTCGGGGCTGGCGTGATGTTTTCACCACGGCACCGGTGCCTACGGCTACCACACGGGGCCCTTCACGGGGCCCTATGGGCACAGCAACGGCCGCACCTCGCAGCTGTTCCTCCACCAGCGGCAGCCATGGCATTTGCACGCACCCCGTGCCTGCCTCCACAGCAAAACGGCACTTGTATGTGCCAGTCCAACACGGCACTTGCACAACCTGCACACAGCGTGTAACCCGCGCCGTCCCGCTGGCGGCCCTTCACGCCGCGCCCCGTGTCCCGTGTGGTCCCGCAGTGGACCGACCCCCGCACCCCCGAGGCCACCCCCTTCCAACGGACCATGGTGCTTGTGGCCATCATGTCGCCCTTCGTGCTGATGGCCGTGGGCGGCCTGGGCTACATATGGTGGCTCAAGGTGGGGGCATGGGGAGGCAGGGACACTCTGGGTGGCAAAGGGCGCGCCAACACTGCCATAGGACAGCGATTGGTGCCGTGTAAAAAATTGAACTGCCGGGGCCAGCGGGGCAACGTCCACCGCAAGCGAACCGGGATGGGTACCGGATTTCGAAGCCAGGCACAGACGCCATATGTGCATGTGGAGCCGTGGGAAGACATTCGCTGTCTGGGCCCACGGGCCATGGCGGGGTCGGGAGTCACAGCGGGGTCGGCCAGTCTGTACGTGTGTACAGGATCTTCGCTCCCGCACTAGTGAACAAGGGCTACCGGTTGGACACGGCCGTACCGTAATCTCAACCGCGGCTATGGCCTCCGGCTGCTGTACCAGCCCCTGTTAACAACTACCGTACCCACCAACCGCCGCATATGCAACCCCTCTTGACCCCTTCCTTCCCAACTTGTGGCCTCCCCAGACGCACCAGCCGGAGCTCCTCAAGGGCCCCAAGAAGGTCAAGGGCATGAAGAACTGGGAGCGCGCGCTGCAGCCGCCCAAGATCAGCAGGGCCATCAGGGAGCGCGCCCGCTCCTCACCGCCGCCGCCAGAGGACGCCAAGAAGAGCTCCTAGGCGTGCTGTGGGGCTGTAGGGCCTGACCAGGTTCGACCAGGCTAGGGATCAGCCTAGTGGACAAGATGGAGGGCTCTTATACTGAAGCCAAGTTGGCTTTTGGAGTTTTGGTCCGGGGCGTTTGGAGGGTATGGGTCCCATGCACCCTGTGTTTGCAGGGAGGAAGCACGAGGTGCAGGCGGCGGGAAAGTTCAAAGCGAGGCAGCGGATGGAGTCTACAGGTAGCTCGAGGTGGAGTTGAAGTCCCGTACCTGTCCAAGTTAGGGGATCGGCTGTCCATGCTGGCTGGCTCAGGAAGTCCGAGGTGCAAGCGTCGGATGTAGGCCGCAGGTTCAGTTACAGTCCATGCATGTTCATGTGTGGGAAGCGGGGTCTACCATGTTGTCCGGTCCGGCTCAGGGCATTCGTCCGCTGCTGTTGGGGTGGAGCAGGAGTTTAGTCGGCGTGGGTTGCGAGGCCCACCGCTTGACAGCGCTTTGGCAACGGCATCGGCATCGCACGAATGCGTGGCTGCAGGAACGTGAGCGCCGACACCGCAACGGTGTGTCCAACAGCAGCTGGCGTGGATCAGAGGCCCCCTGGTGTGGGTAGTGATGCGGTGAGGGGTACGGGCTATATGACCAAGCCACGGATGAACTGGGAACAGGGGCTGGTGCGGAGCAGAAGTTACGTGTGCCGTGGTATGCTGACGAATGGATTGGCACGTGCGGTCCCCTGCTGGTTGGTACATGTGGGTGCAGTCGCTCTGAAACCGATAAGATGGGCGCGTGGGACCAGGTAAGACGGAGGATGCTTGGTGCTGGACAACCGGCGAACCGGGTAGCGCTGCTGTAAGGTGTCTGGACCAGCCACGGCTCTGGCCATGATTGCCTCCTACGGCTCTTCACCCTCCGGCATCAGGCGCCACGGGATCACGGTGACATCAACCGCCACAGCTCACCTTCTCACTACGGTACCTAGCAACGGCCCTTCACACTCCGGCATCAGGTCGCCATTGTCGTACGGACCGCAGCGACATAACTTGTCATAGCTCACTGCCTTGCACCCGCCCGCGCCATGCAGCGTACGCCAAGAGAAGCGAAGTAGTTCCACCTTCCACCCGGCACCCGGAACAACGAAGCTCATGTGCCACAATAAGCGCTCGTTGCAGCTCAGTCTTTGCGCCGTCGCACGCCTTCCCTGCGCAACGGTAGCCTAGGTCACTACATGCGGCTCCATGCGACGTGCCGTCCTGCATCAGTCCACATTCGATAGGACCGCAGCCCTTGCATTGCCCACTACAGCCCCTTTCCCCCAGTCAGCCGCTCCCGCACCGCTGCCAGCAGCTGCTTCTCCCCCAGCCGCAGCACCAGCGCACACCGCCGCGCCGCCTCCGCCTCGGCAGCCGCCACCGCCTCCGCCCCTGTCGCGGCCTTGCCCTTTTCTCCCTGTTGCTGCTCCTGCTGCTCCGCCAGCGCCCCCTCGTCCTGCTGCAGGGTGGTGGGATACGCCCCAAGCCTCTGCTCCACCACCCGTAGCAACAGCGCACCCATGGCCTCTGCCCACAGGCCCCCCATCCCCGTCCCAGCGCCCGCGGCACCCCCCTTGCCCTTCTTCTTGCCCTCCTTCGCACCCGCACCGACGACACACTGCTCTATCTCCACATCCTCTGGAAGGTCATCCTCGTCATCCCCATCGCTGTCCTCTTCTTCTTCCTCCTCCTCCCCCTCATCGCCCTCTCCTTCGCTCTCCTCTTCCTCCTGCTCCTCCTCCCTGGCTTTCCCTCCCTTCTTGTGGTCATGCGGGTGGTGGTGGTGGTGCCCACAGCCAGGCCCACATGCCTTGCCCCCTTCGTGCCCCTCCCCGTCCCCCTCCTGCGCCTCGCCCGCCTCGCCTCCACCATTTCCACGACCCTTGCTGCGTTTCACAGCTGCCTTCTCCTCCGCGCCCTCGCCCTCTCCATCCTCCGCTGTGCCCCGTTGCCTCTTGGCGCCCCTGCTTCCATCCGCCACCGCGCCCTCTGCCTCCCCTTGCCCCGCAGCTTGTTGCTGCTGCTGCTTCCAGTGCTCCCGGAGGGGCACCAGCACATCCTGGAGAGGGAGGGGAGATGTGCGTCAAGCTGTTAGACCCCGGCCACGAGCGACGCTTCGCGCGAAACGCAGCAGTATACCCAGCAGCCTCATCCACATTTCAGACCATGTACATGCAATGATACAAAAGCCTTGCGCACATGCTTTGCGTACAGCACACCGGTCGGCTTAGGGGTGATGTCATCCCGGCCCTGAAGGGCCCAATCGCCATGCGTTGCAATCAACCCACCTCAATGCCTCCCCACGCCGCCAGCTGCTTGTCTCCCGCCGCCAACACCCGCAGCGCCACCCACAGCGCCGTGCTGACGTGGGCCGGGGGCAGCAGCAGCAGCGGCTCCTCATCCTCGGACAGCAGCTCGCTGCGCGTGGGGCAACAAAGGCGTGTGAGGTGGGGCAAAAAGGGCGTGCGAGCGGTGGGGCACCGGACAAGGTACGGCATCGCTGATGCCCATGCAGACGCAAGCAAGGAGTGGCAGTAAAACTTGCAAAGGTAGGGACATGTAAGCATGGAGCGATATGCCAACGCCGATGGACCAAGGGCGGTGCCCACTGGCTCATGTGCATGCCTTGTGCGAGCGGCGCAGTGGCATGGACGTCACACCCTTTCACTGTTGTACGGTCTTGAGCCCAGGCCCGCCACCTGTTGCCCGGCGTCCCACCGCCATGTCCGCTCCGCCCTTACCTGTGCTGTTTTAGGAACTTGGTCCGCCGCTGCGCCGCCTTGCGCCCCAGCTGCGCCTCCGCGGCCGCCACCAACGCTCCCTTGTCCAGTAGCAGCTGCAGCAGCAGGCGGGGAACGACGGAAGAGGTGTAAGCCTGATATCAGTGTAGTAGGGGTAGGAGAGAAAGTAACCTTGGAACATAATAGCAGACCGCTGCATGTCGCCTGACTGACAGCAGCCCGGGAACGGGGAAAAACCCCACATGAGCAGGGCGGTAGGCAGGAGCCCGGGAGCATGGTGCCTTTGGCGCATTAAGCACAAGACAATTGCCTACCGGTATATTGGGAAGGTTGTTTAGTTAGGCACTGGGCATTGAGGTGCCCAATGGTACAACGCGCAACCGCTACAGGCTGACGTTGACAACGGCAGACAGCAGGCGGCCTACGCACCTCGTCGAACGAATTGTTCGGCAGCGCGAAGCCGTACTTGTTGACCAGCTCCGCGTTGCCGTGCTCGCCGTACGTGTTGTACACCTCCCGGCCGGCCGCCAGGGGCTGCGCCGCAACGATGTCCAGCAGCTCGGCGTCTGCGGAACACGCAGCGTGAGGTGGCAACGGTCTGTTTTCCAGAAACTTGAATAAAGACGGTAACATTGTGAGCATGACGATAATCACAACCGCCACACGGTGTCGAGCGGCTGGGCGCCTGGGGCGCACGCCACGAGTAGCAGCATCGTCTTTTATTAGTATCCCAGACATGCAACAGTGGACGCGGCCGCTGAGGAGCGGCCAGGATGAAGGGGGATGTGCCGTGCACCAAGAGCATGCTAGGGTTGTGCTGTCAAGGGTTGCGCGCTAGCTGGTGCGAGGCGAAGAACAAGGCTGTCAGGCAACAGGCTGGTCAATCCCTACGCAGGGCCCACAGCGTGCACCCCGGGATGTGGACCACTTAGGACCTCGTAATACACGTACTGCGCCTCCCCGTCCCCATGCACCAGCCTCCAACCCGCCCCAGCCCGCTCCCCCCTTACCTCCTCGCTCCACGGCGCATATCCCGATGTCCAGGTGCAGGTTGCCTCCACGGGCAGCGGCAGCCGCCTTCAGCTGGTCCCACCGCCCCACGCCCTGCGCACCCGCTTGCCCTCCCTGCTGCTGCCCCTGCCCCCCTTCATGCCCCTGCTGCTCCGGCGGCGGTGGCGGCGGCGGCGGCCACGGCCCGGCGGCGCCGTCATTGTCGTCCCCAGGCTCACGGTCCAGCGTCGTCGGGTCAACGCCGGCGCCGGCGCCGCCATTCCGCCGCCGCCGGGTCCCGTGGCCCCCCTCGCTCTCCTCCTCGTCGTCCTCACCCTCCTCGCTCTCCCCGTCCTCCTCGCCTTCTCCACTGCCGCTGCTTTCCGCCCCAGACTCCGACGCCTCTTCCTCCTCTTCCTCCTCCCCGTCTTCTCCGTCCTCCGGCTCGCCCCGACGGCGCTTGCTGCCACGATGCTGCTGCTGAGCCGCTGCGGTGAGGGCATTGAATGGGCTTCGGGTCAGCGACGCTGACCTGCCTTCCCAGGTCTTCCTCATACACGCGATCCTGGGACGTCGATGGATTGACCCATACAGCTCATCCCCGCCCGCACATGCGTGCCCCGCAGCCGCAACGCAGCCTCGTTACTGATGCCGGCCGTCTCTAGGTTAAGTGCATTTCCGGCACATGTTGACCACTTCAATCGTCATCGCACACGCATGCTTACTCCTAGTTCCATGCCATCCCGCTGCCATGCCGCACACGACTTACCTGCACGCTTCGACACCATGAAGGTATCCGATGTCTTATCAAACTTCACATCCTACTGAACGGTGCGCTGCCGCCGTAACTCGCCCGGCCCCCACCTGCATGCTCCGCCGCCACACTGCATCCCTGTATTACCCATGCGTCTGGATTGTGACTCCTGTCAATATTCATTTGGCTTCCTCCATCCCCTCATCCCCCGCCCCCCACCTGCATGCTCCGCCACCACGAAGCCGTCAGCCCACGACCCGCCCGAGCGCAGCTCGACACGGGCAGCCTGGGGAGGAGAGAAAGGGGCTGGGTTGGGTTGGGACGCACACAGGAGAGCTGGCTGGCATCATAACGCGCAGCGACCGTAACAACGGCAGCAACTATTGCAATTTCAGGACCGTTCACGACTGCAGGGCGTCTGCTGTGGCCGATATGGCGTGCGTGGGTGAGCAGCCTGCGGTGTTTCGTGTGAGGGCCTGCAGCAGCGTGTATCTCGCAGTCCTAGACCAAGGGCGACACCGCCCGCAGGCACGGCCGCTCGCTCGCTGTGCTTTATACCATGGACTTGCATCATTTCCAGCTTCGGACGGTATAAGACGCCCCGCCCCAAACACTTGGTTGCCGACCTTGTGGCTGAAGACGCCCGCCAGGGGCATCACAAAGCACCCTAGCACCTAATACACATAGCCGTCCGCCCACCTTGTGGTTGAAGACGTCCGCCAGGGGCACCAGTGCGTCCCCATGGTGCTCGTCCACAAAGAAGGCGCGGGAAGCCACCCACGAGGCGGCGCGCCTAGGGAGGTAGGCAGGGGGCGAAAGTACTTGTGAAAAAGGCACAAGGGATAGGATGTAGCACGTCCACAAAGAAGAAGGCGCGGGACGCTACTGATACCCACGAGGCGGCGCGCCTGGCAACATCCTCAGGGCGCAAAAGGGAGGGGACGTAGCACTGGAGAGGCCTGCGCGCGCAGGACCTTGCGCGCCCACGGCGCCGCTTTTGCACCCACAACCCGTCCTCCGCGCCAACAACCCACCGGCGTGACACATGCTTCCACAGCGCCACTCCCACTCACATGAATCCCTCCAGGCTCCATCCGTGCTCCACCAGCGGCCCCAGCCGCCGGGGGTACTTGGCCGCCAGGGGAGCCAGGTGCTGCTCGAAGTCGGAACGCATGGCAGCCCTAGGGCAGCAAGAGAGAAGAGCGCGCGCAAGAGGGATGAAGTCGCGGTCTACACGCGTTTTTGTGGAGTCTGTCCAGATGCAAGGCACCGAGCAGCAAGCCCCCGGCCTCCATGGGCGTTACGTGGTGTATTAGCAACGGGGGGGCCGTTTGCCGGTGGCCGGGACTCAGCCGTGGAGCCAGCGGGACCAGCGTGGGGACCACGCAGAAGCAGCCGCGTACGACAGTGCGAGCGCCGTAGGGATTTTTGTCATCGGGCGCGTAGTATCGTAGGAGCTATGCGGAGTGGGTGTGGGTGCTGCACAGGCCTAACCCGCACCTGTCCTGCGCCGCCTTGTGCGCTATGTCCGTGCCCGCCAGCTGGGCCAGCTGCGCATCGCTCCAGAACACAGGGAGGTACTCCCGGGGGGGCAGGCTGGACAGGTAGCCGTACCTGTACAGCAGCAGGGGATGTACGGCATGGACGGTGGCTTGAAGTACGCGAAGGTGGATCGGCTCCCGTGCCGCATGCCGTTAGGTGCCGCCAAACCATACAATCGGTGACAGCCCACCGCAAACCTGCACGCGGCAGACGCCTGCGCCTCTGCCGACACACACCACCCGCCAGCCGCCACAGCCCCTGCAACCACACGGTTCTTGCTTCACACACCCCCTCGCAAACCCCCGCCCGCGCCCTCGATCGTCCCCGCACACGCGGTTTGCTGCTGCGCCCCAGTGCCCTCGTATGCTTCCTCGCTCCTCATCCCCATGCAGTACACATGCCACTATCGTACGCCTCGCACCGTGCAGCCCCACGCCCGCCACCTCCGCCCGCCATTTGCTGCTTTCCCACCCGCCCGCCCACCATTTGCTGCTGCGACCTCGCGCCGCCTCGTACATGACGCCCGCCACCAGCGCCAGCCCGCCGCCCAACCGCTCCGCCGCCAGCACGTCCGCCAGGCCGCTGTTGGGCGCGCTCAGCACCGCCCAGCGGGGCACGGTGGCCAGGACACGGCCCTCGGGCACGTCAGACACTGGTGGGCGTGAGGGGCATGGTTAGGGGAGTCAGGGGCACAGCCGACACTGCGAATGGGTGCGTGAGGGCAGATGGTGCATAGGGTAGCGAGGGAGGCAGGCGTGTTGGCCCGCGGGCACGTCTGACGGTGGTGAGAGCGGCAGGGACGCGTGCACAGGGATGATAGACTGGGCACTATAGGACCTCGGCGTGTCCCTGGTGCTTGTTGGGGTAGTGCAATGATACAAGTGCAGCAGGGCAGGGGCCTGGCGGCTGGGTGCGCCTCCGAATGGAGCGCACAGTGGCGTGGGGGCACGTTCAGGTGTGGCATAGGAATGGGGCTTGCGGGTGGGGCAAGGACAAAGATTGGTAAGAAAGTGTCGACAGGTAAAACATGTGGACCCGGCTTCGCGCCCTACTGCCCAAGCGACTGGGGCAGGCTCGTCACAGCGGTTACCATTGCGTCAAACGTTGTGTAGGGTTGGTTTTCCGTGCAAGCCATAGGGTAGAAGTCCGTGCCGGCACACAGGTGGCTGCCAGATGCATTTGCAGGTACGGCTCTCTCCTGGGTGCATGGTTGTTGTAGGTGCGCCGCAGCCGTCCGCGTCCGGATGCACCTTCGCCGGTGCCCCCTCCCCTGTGCCCCCGCCTCCACCCCTTACCGGCGTAGACGGCCCAAGGGGCATCTGGCTCGTCGAGGGCGCCATCAGTACTGCCAGCACGCATTTGTATAAGAGATTTGTCCCATGATATGCCTGCTTGGCGCATCCATGCCTGGAAGTCCTTGAGGGAACTGCGGCCGCCCATGGTCATGCTGGCTTGCCGTTTGGGTTCCACGCTGGTAACAGGTGTCCCCTTTTGTCGCGAATTCTTGTCGATCTGTTTACTTATGGCTGCTCCCTTCTTGGTTCCCATGCTTGTCGGATATTATCGTCCTGCGACACAGCGTTTCTTTGTACTACCGAAATATGTAGGGCGGCTTGACAACAAGACACAATGATTACTTGAAAACACAAGATCATGCGTTTGCATGGAGCACCAGTATGCAGCTCAGCGCTCGGCATGGCAACAGGGTTCACAGCACGAAGGACAGGTGGTGGCCACCACGGGAGCTCCCTTGTGGGCTGTGCCTCAATACATGGGACCAGGGCGCCTGATGCGGCCTAAGCTGGCTTGTCCAAAGTTGCACGGTAATTTTGAGGAGCTGACACATAGCGTGCTGTACGACTGACGCTTGGCTGCTTGCGCAGGACCTGCCCAGGGGATCCTGTCTCCCACCCCCTGCCCCCAAGGGGAGACTGCTGCCCTCCGAAACGGCCTGAACAGGGGACCCTCTGCCCCCTGGAGCCACGGCAGCCGGAGTTGCATAACCTACATCCTGCAACCCTGCCTAAAACTGCCTGCACATGCCTGAAGCAGGGAAGACCTCTCGTGCCCTATCGCGCCGCCAGGCATGGACTGGTCCAGACTGGTCACATGTTAATGTTCCTCCAACTCACCTGGTGGGGAAGCGCTGTCCCGGGTGTATGCACAGAGGCCAATGACCTGGCGAACCAGGGGAATCCCGTCACAAGCCCTGGGTGCGCTGGGCCAGAGGGATGACACTCGGGTCTCGGCGAAATCGCAGCGGGCTCTGAGATTTGCCCGCCAGCAAAGCTGATGGCAAGTTATCCGCATCCGATGGGCGCGGGGCAAAGCGGCGGGTCCAGGCTG
>VFQN01002327.1_pt1 | contig 29694 bp, 31 predicted proteins | sample 3512371 | NCBI WGS metagenome assembly VFQN01 (sample SAMN10412370, study PRJNA504923) | tailings metagenome | isolation source: Replicate 2 from Balatoc abandoned mine | place: Philippines: Itogon, Benguet | collected 2017-08-28 | reverse complement strand
AATCGTATACTTATTCCGTTTTTAGATTCGAAGAAAAAGACTGGAAAAAATTGAGTCTGATGTTATTGATAACATTGATAACGAGCTCAACATTCGAAAATCTAAACAGCAAAAGTTACATGGAAAAGAAAGCCCGAAAAAAGATCCTGATGCTGAAAAATTAAGAATTCCACGATTGTTAAACACCACCTTAGAAGCTGTGCTGTTGGCGACTTACCGAAAAGAAGCGGCGTCGTCGCTCATCAATTACCTTGGAGATTCGACAGAAGCCCAGTCCCCAGAAATACTCATAAATGCAATCAACTTCTCCGAGGTTATTTGCACACGGATCAATTTGAAAGTAGATGTTAATAGCGCGGTTGGTTATTTGGTTGGATGCTACAGAAGGCTTTCGAGCAAAGAGAATTTGATCCTTCCAGCTATTGCTGAGGAGTTTAACAGGTTTGTAATTGTTTCCTTTATTATTCCCTGTAATCATCCATTTTTAGTTGCAAAAAGCAGTTAATTTCCTTCATCGCTAGTTGCCTGGGAGTCCCAGAAATGTTTGGAGAAATGAGCATTCACTCCATTAAAGATCTCTTTGTCACAATCAAAGAAGATAGCTTATTTTTGAACAGTTTATTGTTGAAGGAGCTTTGGGATGAACTTGAAAAGCAGGATTACCTCCAACAGGTTGTGTTTCTTCAAATTTTCCTCCGTTCGATTTGTCTCATGGTTGCACCAGGTTGTAAATGATCTCATTGAAAACGGATTTTCAGTAATTTGGCGTCCTTTGGAAATAAATGGGGGTTTTATTCCAAATTATCGTTCGATTTTCGATGTTCATGAGGATGGTATGCTTATTCTTAAAACGTTATCGAAAGACAAGCGATGTGCAAGAATACTTACATCACATCCTCTATTTCAATTTTCAACATCCTTATCGAACCCTTCGCTCAGTAGGAATGTTCCTCCTGCTTTCTTGCAAAATCCTGCATACATTGAGAGTCATGCTTCGAAAGGAGCTGCTCTAGAACATAAAACTCTGCTCGGTCAAATTTTACGCTATGCACCTGATGCAATGGATCCCAAAGTACAAGAAGTTTTTAAAGATGCGACAAAACAATCCAAAAATGTATATGATTCGAAAATCGCGGACATGCGTCTTCGTTTATCGACCGTCCAAGCTGCGGTTGCTGAAATAATTCTCAATTTATTGAGATCTGGTGGAGCGGCGAAAGAAGCCACCTTATGCTGGTGGAAAGCAAGTATAATTGAAAATTTAGAGGCGGAAAAGGACCGACCATCCCCTTTACTCGTTTCTAGCAACGGATTTCTCATAAATTTATGCTCGGTATCTCTAAGCTTGGCGTTACCAGTACTTAGTGACCCTGATAAACTCAAGAAAGTTGACTATCAATTTATATTTTCCGATGAAGGAAGAGCTATTTTTCCTGAATCGTCTACTCGTCTTGCCTTAGAGTCCACTTTACGAGCAATCACACCTAATATTCACTTACCGCTTCCGGTGGTGGCTCCGCGAGAATTTAATTTTATCACAGTTTCGTTTTTCTTTTGCTGGAGAGTTTTACATCTCGGAATCGTCTCCCACTGCAATAGGTACATTCACATCCTTCGAGGCTTGCACCACTATAGCTCGGGTTTAGCCGAAGGTGATCGCCACGCCCTTCATTATTTTTTCATGAAGGTTGTTGCAGACACTCAATTGCTTCGACAAGACCTTCTTGATCAATTGGTGATGTTTTGTTCCTGCGCAGCAACAAAGTTGATGGAGGCGCTGGATTACTCAGAAAAAAGCAGCGACTTTCTCCCAAATTCAATTTGGTTGCTGAGTCCAGAGCAGCTTAGCGAGAATCAAAAAGTTCTTTTGCTAAGACTCCCAGAGCATTTTATTGACGATATTGTATCTATTTTGCTGTTTGTTTCAAAATCGATGCCACAAAGTCTTCGCACTTGTTCTCTCGATTCTATTCTCACTCTTATTGTATTTTTTCTCCGCCGACCTTGGGCAATTCAAAGTCCTCACTTACGTGCTAAATTTGGTCAGCTGCTTTTTCATCTGTTTTTACCTGTCGCTGACCGCCAGCATGAAGAAAGATATACGAATTTCCCTTCTATTGATGGACCCCACACTTCGCTCTTGTCAACTCACGTTGGAGCACAAAGGTTTCTTGCTCCTTCTTTATTGCTTTTGTATGGTGATGTAGAGCGAACTGGATTTTATGAAAAGTTATCCAATCGGCGATCTATTATGTTGGTGCTCAAGCATTTGTGGACTTTACCCACTCATCGTCAAGCATTTCAAGGAATCGCCACAAGCAACGTGGATACTCGCCATCTTGAATCAGATTCAGCTACTACCGAAAGCAGTGAACTTCGAAGTCAAAATTCCTTCGTGCGCTTCGCAAACGGACTGTTAAATGAAACCAATTACCTGGTTGCTTCCACAATCGATAAACTTTCGGAGATCCGAAAATATCAATTACTTATTCAGAATGGAGTGGAATGGAGCCGACTAACTGAGGAAGAGAAAAAGCAGCAAGTCGAGCGTCATGAATCAAACGAGCAAGAATGTCGTGGTACTGCTGGTTTGTGCTCAGAAACCTTAAACATGTTGAATTATTTAACTTCAGATCCTGTGATTAGAAAACCTTTTTTGTTCGATGAAATTTTGCCTCGGTTCACTTCAACTCTGTTGAATGTTCTACAGAGAATTGTCGGACAAAAAAGTGTTGAAATTAAGGTGGAGAATATGGAGAGTTATAATTTCCAACCCAAAATTATGTTGATCGAAATTCTGACAACGATGATTCATTTTTGTGATGAAAAGGAGTTTTGGGAAGCGGTCGCGAAAGATAGTTTTTATGCTGATGGTGGTCCCATTCGTAAAGCGATTTCAACAGTCAGTCGACTTAATTTAGTTTCTCCGCACGATGCTCAAAGTTTGCGTTCTTTGTACGAAAATGTTCGAAATGTGCGCGCAACTATTATTGATCTCGAATCTTTAGTCGAGGATGCACCTTTCGATTTTATGGATCCGCTTCTCGATACTTTAATGCGCGATCCTGTTCGTTTGCCAACATCAGGAACGATAGTAGATCGCTCAACAATCGCGCAACACTTGCTTAATGTTGAAACAGGTGCGCTTTGGCTTATTTCCTTCTCCATTTTATTTATTTCCTTGACAGATCCTTTCAATCGTCAACCTTTAACTATCGATATGGTGGAGCCTGTTCCTCAGTTAAAAGCTAGGTGGGTTATTGTCTGATTCTTCCTCTCTTTTATTTTATCTCTAAATCTCTCTATATATAAAGAATTAACGATTGGCTCGAGGAGAGATTGCGCAAAAACAGTACTTAAATTTTTTGTGTAAAATTAACTTTTTTGTAACATGGCCTCACACCAATTGAAGGAATCAATTGAAGTTTGAAATGCAACAACCAGTTGTTTTGTCCCGTCAACTCCGATGTGTTTCGAGATTGCTGACAACTCTGCGTGATGAAACCTCATCCCATGTCACTTTTTCAGAACATGCCCGACGATTGATGAATCTGATTTGGTAACTCTTCATTACTCTCCTTCATCATTTTCTGACTACTTGTAGCGAAGAGGGATTATCCTCTTTGGAGTCATGCCTGCGAGATGTGCAAGTGCAAACTCCAACTGGAGTGGCTGTTAACGGCGTTAGTCTTAATGCTGTTGGAATTGTTGCAATCTCAATAATTCGGGCAGGAGATTCAATGCTCGATTCGTTTCTAAGAATTTGTCCCGCTGCACAGGTTGGGAAAATTTTGATTCAAAGAAACGAGGAAACTGCCTTGCCAACGCTTTTATTCTACAAAGTGCCTAAGTTGGAAGGAAAGCAAATTGTCTTGCTTGATCCTATGTTGGCGACTGGTGGATCTGGTATGTTGCAAACGCTCGTGAAAACAGTTTCTAATTTTCCACTAATAGCTCGAGAAGCTATTAAAGTACTTCTCCAAAACGGTGCAACAGAAGACCAGATCGCGTTTTTCTCTGTAATAAGCTGTCCAGAGGGAATAGCAGCAATCCAATCTTCATATCCTCTGATCAGGATTGTAACCGGTCATATCGACGAAGGTCTTAATAGTAAGGTTGGTTTCTTCTTATTTCACTTTGATTATATGTGAAAAATTTCATCAGGCGTATATCATTCCTGGATTGGGAGACTTTGGTGATAGATATTTTGGGACTGTTGAAAAGTAAGCATTCGTTATCCTTAGAAGATAGATTATGCGTAGTTGAATATTTTGCTCACAGAAGTTTATGTTAAATCGTAGAACATTCGTTCACGTTGGTGTTGGTTATAATAATTGTTAAAATTATTATTACTAGCTATTATCGACGAATCAATTATTTCACTTTGGCTATGAACAACTTCTAAGTGACCAAATTATGATTCGACACAGCCTAATACCTTAATTTTCTTGAATTAAAGCATTGAGGGAATTTCTTTCATCTTCCAGTCCCTTCACCAATTTAGCTAGTCGCTCGTTGATCTTCCGTTGCTCTTGAGTTTCACCAATCGCCTTTTTGAGGTTCCTCAGTGTGAGAGCTAAATCGTGTTTCAACTGCTTTGCCAAATCCTTTTCCTCCAGATACCTTTGAAGGAGTAGCTTATTCCCATCGTTTAATTGCTTCACTAATTCCTCTGCAAGCTGCTTCGTCTCTTGCATACTTTTCTCTGCAGTCTCATTTTTTCTTTTAGCCTCCCGTAATTCATTTCCGATAAAGGTCAATTGTTTCTCATAATCTTTTGAGTCTTTATTTGACTTTCCATGAATCGCTGAAAGAGATGAACTTTTCAGACGGCTGGCAAGTTGCAACTCGGAATTTGTAACATCGAGATTGGAGTCTGTTGGATATAAATGGAATACGACAAGTTGTTTGTTGGATGATATAAACAGCGGCTGCAATATTTTTAATAACTTGGAGTCGTCGAATAGAATGGGTTGACGATTAATTAATGCTTCATATGCACTAGTTAGCTTTTCAGAGTCTTTAACTTTCTTATCAACAGATACGATGTCCGCTAAAATAAATTTCGATTTCACAGCATGAGAAGTTGGATTGAATCGAATTGAGAATATAATCTCAAGAATAATTGAAGAGGGTTGATTGCCAGATTGCAATTGGTTGAAAGAGTCACGTAAGATATGTATTGCATCAGGAGCAGAAGCAATTTTTTCGTAAGTCAACCCTTCTATGTGCACAGAATTTGAAGAAGGATCAAAGACGATTTTCCTTGACAGATCCACACGAGGAGTATTCTTTCTTTCAGATAATCTGGAATAAACCTTGTCGTCGATGACTTCTAAAAGAGAAAATTCAACAGAATACTCGTAAATCGCATCAGAAGGAAGGTCGTGGAAGTGTCGATATGGAGAATTCAATTCGCTTCTTAATAATAATTTTCTCTCTTCTAAAACTTTAAAGATTTCCTCAAAAGCAAAAGTAGCTAATCCAGGGTTTGCTTCACTTCCAAACAAAGTAAAAGTTTTCCCACTTGATGTACCACCTCTGCTGACTATTCCAGCGTGCCGAATTAAACTTTTGTTGAGTGAAAAAGATTGAACTTCATATGGATCTGGAATCACATCATTTAGCAAGAACTGAAGATCTTGAAAGACAGTAATTTGCTCGGTATCATAAGGCCAATGGAAATCTAACTCTTCTGATCGCCAACCATTCATCTTGGGCGAGAAGATATTTACCGTTCCCAAAGGCCAATTGTAATTTTCAATAATCAGATTCGATGTGAGACACTCTTGTTCAGTCGGTGGACGGGTACGAGCAGCTACAATAACATCGAAAGATTTAAACATTCGGCCCAATAACTTGCTGAGTATTCTTTCATTCTTGAAAGAGCTACTTAGATACGATGGTTGTGACGCAACTCCTGCTTCTACTAACTTCCCTTTGAAGGTAATTGCTCTGGAAGCCTTCAGCAAATTGATTTCTTCGAGAAGGGCGCGATTATTGTCACCACCATTGACCAGTAACTTCTGTGTATCCTCGAGTTCGGTTCGAACTAATAAATTTTCATCTTTAATCTGCTTCAGCTGAATTTCAAGGCGTTGATCAAATGAAAATCGTAGTTCTTGCATCTCCTTTTCAACTTTTAATTTTTCGCTCCGAGACTTATCGTACTGGGTGGTTAGGAGTTGTAGATCTCGAGTCAAATCATTGATACGTGCTAAAAGTTCGTCATTTCTATTCTTTAACATTTTAATGGTGTCCTCTGCGGACTTTTGAACTTTATTCTTACTTTCTGCTTCGAGTTGTTGCTGCAATCTCTCGTTGTCGTTGCTGAGGTGCAGATTTTTCTCTTGAATTTCGTTCAACTTTTGTTGCAAAACGACGTTTTTCTTATTAGCTTTTTCAACTTGCATCAATGCGCGTTTCATATCGGACTCTGAAGCTCCTGACAGTTTGCCCTCATATGCTTTTTTAAAGCCATCCAATTCGTAAAACTTCAGTTTCAACTCATCAAGTAAAGTTTCGTGCTCAGTAATAATTCCTTGCAATCGGACCTCTCCTCTTATCAGGTTGCTGTTGAGAGTTAAGTTAATCGAAAGAGTTGTCGTCGCATCAAAACGTGGGAAAAGGTGACGCAGAATTTTTGTTCCCTCACCAAGAAGAAGAGGATCTTGGGGATTGGAAACATTCAGAACTTCTACCTCCAACTGCGGGTGGTATGAATAATCAGTGTAAGTAATCTCAGAAAACTTACCTCTAGAAGTCCGGTTGCAAACGCAACATCGTCCAAATTGAATTCATAAATATCAGGGAAACTGATTGCGTTGTTCGAATGAATGCCTCTATAGACTTTTATCAGAGCAAAATCATTCAAGATCCAGAAGCACACCTTTCTGTTACCATCTCTGCATCTCCGACAAGAATCCGCACGATTACTGGAAAGTTCCCTGAAAGAGTTAAATTTGTCACATATATTTTATCCAGGTGAATCTTCATCTTGATTTCGTTTGTTCTGTCTGTCGTTCGGGTTAGGCTGGAAAGATTCCGTTAAATCCCAATCTTTCTTTAAATGAATACCCACCTAACCGTTTCATTAAGGAGAAGATGAAATCAAGAAAGGAGGACAATGCCCAAGGAAGCTCTTCCATTTTTCATGCATTTAGCTCCAACTTACCTCATCTTCAATCGTGGATTGAAGAATTAATTTTGATGACTGAACAAAGCCTTCCAGTAAATAACCACCCAACTGCCGATATACTGGTTCAATCTCTGCAACGTTACGATGCTGTATTTAAAGAGTTATTGCGACAATGCTCTATTTTCTCTGAATCAATTACACAAATGTATTCAAAGCTGTGGGCTGGTGTTCTTACTCTCATGAAGTATATGATTAAAAGCTATCATCGATATGTTCGTCAAACTTCACATTTGCAGGACCAAGCCCAGAGCTTACTCAATGAAAGACAGCGAGATCAAGCAGCAAATAAAGTGACGAAAGAAGAATTCGAATTGTAAGCAATGACTTTGTTTATCTGTAACATATATTTTACCTATCTCAGAACTGTGACGGCGCTTCGTGCAAGAATTCGCAATCTCGAATCTGAACAAGAGAGGTGAGTAGATTATTTTATTTTAATATTTCAAAAATTGCTAATAACTTCTAGTCTGTTCATTTCGAGGAAAGTATTAGAACATGAAAACAGTAAATTGCGGAAAATTATTGATGTTTACATTCGCTCGGCAGAAATGAATGAGCCCGTTTGGGATATTATGAATGTTGAAGAAGGACTATTGAAGAAGGATCAAATAAAAGAAACAAAAAAAGTCCTGATGAATGAATCCGGAAATACGGAAGTGGATCTGGTTCATAAGCGTAAGAATGTAGTGGACGAGGGGAAAAATCAACTCCGAAATTTGAATCGTCTTGATATTGAGTTGAATGAAATTCTTACGAATACCCTGAAAGAAGAAAATCGTCAAAGGTTGCTGTTGAAAGATCTGATGCGATTGTTGGTGAAAAATAAAGACCTTCTTTTAGCCTCTCCGGACACCGCTGCTGAATTAGTTTCATCAAAACTTATGAGAACATCCTCTCTCATAAAAATGCCACCCATTCAGAAAGTTGGTACCAGTAGACAAGCTCTGAGCATCAATACCTCTTTTTTAGGGAATTTAAGTACGAATCATTCCTTTGCTGCGGAACGTGTGGAAATGGGGGTTCAAATTGATGATAAAGATGAGCTGGGTTTGATTCTTTCCATCGACGAACATGAGAAAATTGATGTAATGGCATTAGGGGTAGCTCCACTCGCACCAACGAATGTGCATGCGCCAGGACTTGATTTTCCATTTTTGATTCGAAGAAGTATGTCCTCCTTCCCCACTGTTCTTAGGGTTCCACCCATTGCATGGGCATGCCAGTCTATTTTGGCGATCTATCTAGATAAGATTGAAACCGATAAGGAAAGATCTGCCCGAGGGCTTCCAAAACTCTCTCTTCCTAGCCAAATTTACGAATTCTACAAAACGAGTCTCGGTTTGCCATCAGCAGCTGACGTTCAAGTTGCCTTGCTGCTAAAAGCTTGCGAAGCGCATCTGAGACGGCAGTCACGAATTTCGCTATTTGCGAGTCAGATTGGCTTACTACATAAAGAAATGCCCCCGTCCATGGACGTCCGTGATACTGAGTTTATATTACAAATACTTGAATGTTTAGTGCGTCAAGGTGAATTAACCGCAGAGAATTTGAAGTTTTCCAAGAAGCGCAATGTGCTTCAATTTGGAACTTTTACGAGACCAGATATTTCAAGGACCGCGGCAATTAGTACAGTACATGAACTATTCCGCGACTGGCTTCCAGACGGAGGAGAAGACTACAGTTTGAAAGTTAAGACTATGCAACCTTCAGAATTGGGTCCCCGTTATGTGGTAAGGTATCAATTCATTACATGTATCTTTCTAAGGTACTTAAGGATCTTGATCAATTTATTGAACTTCTTATTGAACCCTGGCATCTGGTGCGATCGATTTGGGTACGATCCATCCTTCACTGGATAATTTTGATCTCTTTCTTTTTCTTAGGAGGAGCACGCGAAGTTCTTATTCAAAGAAAATTGCTCCACTTTTCGAGTTTTGCAAGAGGCAAGTTTTGCGAATGATGAGGGGGTCAAAGCTAGTGATACCATTGTTGTCGAGATTAAGAAAACATCTGCGGCTGAAAGCTATCGACGACCTCTCAGAACTTTTCAAAAGACAGAAAACAACAGTGAGGATAAAGAAGGAACTTCTATGACGAATGCAACAGGAAAAGAAGCTGTATGTGAGTTGATTGGTCGGAAAGCTTTTGTAGAGACTATATTAACTATCAATCCTGCCATATCGCCGAAAGAGGTAATTGATGTCTCGATTACCATAAAACTACTGACTCTTATCAAAGGCAGAAGATATGTTTGAAGAGGCGTTAGATCTTTCTCACGATTCAGTACTTCGAGCACTAGAGTTGTTATGGACTCGGTATATAGATCACGCATCAAACTATAGCGTAACCGGTGTATCGCGACAAAACACCACTCGTCAATCACTTGGGTCGTTCACCGAGCAATTAGACGATTTTGCCTCTGATTTGCTTGTTCGCCCGAAAGCTAACCATCGAGTGGTAGGGACCAATAGGGAATTCTGGGTGAATACCAGAACTTCCATTTCTCAGGTCAACTCGCACCATATCTTTGCATACATTTCTCTTCGATCTTATTTTTCTCTTCAGTGGACACGCCCTTTTTTCCCGAGAACGTTTCGTTCACAAGAACTTGAAGTTGATGTCTTCGTCCAGGTTCTTATTCGAAAAGATGTGTTCCCAAAAAGGTTCGACACTATTAATCGAGGATTTATCCTTCTCTAATCAAGCAATCTCATAGTCCCTTTACCGCGTATTTAAACCTCCCTCCCCGAGACCTTTGGCCTGCCAGCTCCACACTGCATAAGCAAATAATGGAAAAAACTACCAAATTTAAAGATCAGCAAAAGTCGGTGTGAAACCGGGTTTTAATTAAAATGTAACGGCGTCATACTAGAGGATTATTCGAGCCTAGCGCGAGATGGATTATATTCTTACTATATTGACAACAGATCTCGTAACTACTTCATGAGAAATTTCTTCAATTCCTTGCTGAATATACTCTTCCAACTTTGTAGCTGTCATCGGATGTATAGTAATATCAGCAAATGTTCCGCCCGCTGTTCCTCTTGCCAATGTTCCAGGATTTATAACCAAAGAGTTCTCAATATCTTTTGCGAATGTTGTTAGCTTGGATGGTAATATTAGAATATCTGGGCTTAATGGAAACTGAAGATGTGACGAATGTCTCCAATCTCCCTAAAGAAGTTGTTATATCTACTAAGTATAAGTTAATGAACGCTGTACCTGAAGTCCGAAAGAGGAGTGGTACGGATGTTGGGGAGCGAAGCTGCGTTGTTGAAGAAGGTGGGATGAAAGACGAGCGAGCCGATTTCCTTCTTCGATATTATTCACCTCGTCCGTAGATAAAGAGAACAAAATATCTGCAGAGTTGACTGCAAACAGAATTTCATTTACCCTACTGTGCGATTATCAAAGCAAAGAGAATAAGATTAGTCTCACCGAAACATGCAGGGATTAGGAAGCAACTGCACTCTCTGCTTTGGATCGTTAGACCTTGAAAAGGGGATATTCAATACCCCTAAAGGTTCTTCAATGAAATGTGTGTTGATAGCTTCCCTATTGCCAAAAGGAGGTTGTGGAAAAACAAATTCATGATGTCCATCCAACAATGATGGAATCAAGACGATATTTGTTGGCAAATTAAGTGCTTCATCTTCATTGAACATTGCGAGTAAACAATCCCTGATCACTCTCATTGTGAACACCATTTCATAGGAGCAATTTTGCGTCGATATGACTTCTCCAATTTCATTTTCCTCGAATAAGGTTACATCCCCGGAGGATAACTGGGGGTGAGTAACATCAACAAAGGGACCAACTAAAACCAATAAATCAGGTTTTGTTTTCAATACATGGAAGAGCAAATCTTGTAACGGCTGATAGTTCAAATTATCAGTTGTTGTAAATGGTCCGCAAGCAACGATGGTACTTAAAGCACCTCCATTTTGGAAAAATTTCGAGTGATGTAACTTCAGAAGGTTTTGAGGAGAAGACTTGGAAGTGGGTAACGGGACTCCAGTTATTATTTTCTTCACTGCAACTTTCTCTCCCCCGGAATTTATACCGTAAATAAGAACGATTTGGCCTGAAAATAATGAGTAAGGCGAGAGTTCGGAGTCAGATAAGTCAAGCAGAACCCGACGACCCCCTGACTCTCGACGGCTACCTTCTAAAACAAGCGACGTCTTGTTAATTCTCCCTTCTGAAGTTTCGCAACAGATTCGGCCACACATCCAAACAGGGGTTTGAGAAACTTGCCCAACTGGGACTATTGTATCTTCATCAATACTGAAGGTCTCACACATTGCTTGTTGAAGTCGTGACAATTGCCGGTCAACGGCTCGTATTTTCTCGTCAACAGAGGTGTACATGTATCGAAAACGTTGCTGAACATTATCATAATCAATGTCTTCAGTCTTCAAGATGCACCGTTGGCCAAAGGGCTTGGAAGAGGAAGGATGAAACTCCCCTCTCCCTCCCAGGTCTGAATTATACGATAACAAAACTTGTTTGCTATTTATTCTGGCAGAATATGCATTACTCTGTGATAATTCTGTAACCTTCTGAATTTTCATTTGCTGAGGAGTTATTACAGCGATATTATTTCTCTTCCCTAACAGCGTCATATCCGAGGAACCCTTAAAGAAAACTTAGGTCTGGCGAGAATAATGTTGAATAACTTACCTTACTATGCAAAACTTGATTTAATCGGCCAAGAAGATCAATCGACAAAGTATTTTTACCCACATTTAATAAAAACGCGTCCAATTCTTCAACGAACTGCTGCGCGGATCTGCCGTACTGGTTCCCAATGGAAACACCTGATCAAAAAGTCAAACTAAGAAGAAGAAACACAAGATTTGCTCACATCTTTCAATTATCCTGTCATTTTTCTCAAAGATATGCTCCAGTTTCAAGCGAATCGAAGCTTCTTTGAGGCTGTTGGTCGTGATGCGATCCATAGAATTTCTCTGATGATGAAGATGAAGACTTGATTTTTCAAATTTGAATTTGACTTCTGATTTATTTTTATGATGCCCAGTATTATTTGGCGCACAAAAATGGCGCATAAGTAAATGAGAATTTGTATGATTTCGGACTTCTTCCATCCAAATACAGGAGGCGTTGAGACTCACATTTGGTGTCTCTCTCAATTTCTCATTCATCATGGACATACAGTAATAGTCGTTACACACGCCTATCATGGCCGTCAAGGGATCCGAAATCTGACAAATGGACTGAAAGTTTATTATCTTCCACTGACTGTCTGCTTTGATCAGATAATCTTGCCCACCATTTGCTCTTTTTTTTTACTTTTACGCACTATATTGGTACGGGAGAGAATTACAATTGTCCATTGTCACCAATCTGGGTCGTCCCTTGCGGCGGAAGCGCTCTTGTGTGCGCGTGCTCTTGGATATCATGTGTGCTACACAGATCACAGTTTATTTGGATTTGGAGACATTTTCAGTATCCACTTGAATAAAATTCTTGAGGCTATTCTTTCAGAGGTTGATCACATTATTTGTGTTTCGAATTCTTGTCGAGAGAACCTCGTCCTAAGAGCGAGATTGCATCCCAGCAATGTTTCTACAATCCCGAATGCTGTCGATTGTTCAAATTTTGTACCTAATAAACGAGTCTTGTTTAGCAAGGATGTTGTGAATATCATCGTCATGAGTCGACTGGTGCAGAGAAAAGGTATTGATTTATTAGTCAAAGTTATTCCAATTGTTTGTGCAATGGCAACTAATGTAAACTTCATTATCGGGGGAGATGGTCCAAAATTACTTACCCTCGAGGAAATGCGGGAAAAGTTTCAGCTCCAAGATCGGGTGGACCTGCTGGGATCTGTCCCTCATCATAAAGTCCGTGAAGTTTTGGCAAAAGGACAAATCTTCCTCAACTGCTCTTTGACAGAATCCTTTTGTATCGCAATTTTAGAAGCTGCATCATGTGGATTGTTCGTTGTTTCCACAAACGTCGGTGGTGTACCTGAAGTGCTGCCGAAGTCTATGGTTATTTTTGCTGATCCTGAAGCATACTCATTGGTCGAAGCAATCCTTACCGCCATTAAATCTTTAAGTATGGTTGATCCCTGGGAATTTCATGAACGTATCAATGTAATGTACAATTGGTCTGCGATTGCAAATCGCACTGTAAAGATTTACGATGCTATATTACAAATTCGTCGTCCCAAATTATTGGAGCGACTGCGACGCTATTTCTCAGTTGGACCATTTTATGGCCTTTTCCTAAGTTCTTTAAGTGTATTCTTGCATCTTATTACGATTTTTGTGGAATTAGTATTTCCAATCAATGAGATAGAACTTTCTGCGGAAATTAAATTTTCAAAAGACTTGAGTTGAGCTACTGCCAATGAATGGCTTGGATGGGCGTTGAAGACAGGCTCCACAGTCTACTTGCAATATTTCGCAGCTTGTCACAATCTTTGAAATCCTGAGATTTATCGATTCCTGTCAGGTCTTCTTCATTTTCGGCTCGTGCAAAGGTAATACCAACATCATTCCAAGAGTCTTTGCTTAAGAGCGAGAAAACGGAGCATGTTTGGACCGCTGATGATAGTATCGCGAGGACTTTGTCTGAATGGGATTGCTGTTCTGATGTCATTTGAATTGTGACATTCCGCTCAAATAAATCCGACAACTTCAGCATTTCTGGTGGCAAGTCATCTCGAAGGAGGTTGCTTGAAATCCTCCTAAACATTGCAATAGTAGTCAACACTTGTATCACTACCAGCTGACTATCAGCGGGAAGTTTTAATATCTTTCCCTTTATCTTCTCGAGACTTGACTCTAATTGATAGAAGATCTTTGGGAAGCTGTTAGGTTTCGTAAGTGATTGCTTGGTCACTCAAAATCTCACCTTTTGTTGTTCCGTTCTTTCCTCTGTGAGAACAAATAGTTCTTTAATCAAAGTTTGGAAGAGTATCAATCCAGTTTTAGAGCCATTTTGCAGAGCTTGATTGAATTCAATTGAAATATCCTAGTGAAGGAATGGGAAGATGAGAGAAAACTAATTGTACTTTCTTACCTTCTTCAAAATGATTAAACATTTCGAAGCTTCTGTAAAATGTGTCAAGAAAATATACTGTTCCGAGACTATTGATGAATCGCATTTTGATAAGGTCAAAATGAAAAAATTGGTTGAAAACAACTTGGACGAATGTTCCAGTGCCAACTTTGCAGATCCATTGGTTTCTTGAAGTAAGTCGCAGATCTGCAGAAACTTTCGAAGAGTTTGGAAAGATAATGCAACTGATACAGGCTTTAAGTTGAACAACTTGTTGAACTGTTCACAAGCAAGGAAAAGATTAGTAGGAGTGAAATACTTGAGCAAAAGCTCGGCTGATGGAATTTGATCAACAACGTCCTCAGAAATATTATCGAGAATGCTGCTTAAAAGTTTCATAATACCGCATATCAGCATTTTATCAGAAAGAGAAATTGAGGGAAGAGCCTTCGAAGCACGAGTGAGTGATATGTCAAATTAGAAGGTAAATTTTCCTTACCATAACTTCCTTTCTTGATCTTTTCCCAGTCGCTCGAAATACTTGAGGAATTTCATTCGGTGGATGATTTTTCTCTAAATTAGCCAAAAGCAACTGGAAAAGAATAACCAAGAGTTTCACGATAGATCCAAGAGAGACTAATCCATTTAGATGGCCGTAAAATATAATAGCAGCCTCGATGTTATTTTCGCTAAACTGCAAACATCTTTGGAGTTGATCTTCACTACCTTGCGGAAAGAACGAAGGCAGTAGCAACTCGCAGATTGCACGAACAATTTGCGGATTATTCTGATCAAGCACAAGGCGATTCATCAAACTTGTGACATCAATAATCTCATAGTAATGAAAGTTCTTCAATCTTGAGATCTATGAACTTTGTTTCAATATAGTCAAAGAGAGGAAAAGGATCGCTACCTTTTGCAATAAGCGAACAAACTCCAATCTGACTCGCTCACAACGATCGTTCAAACTACTTCCAATTATTGGTAATAAGTTTTGCAGACTTTTATGGGCCAATGGTTGCGAAAGTAGCTCACGTACACCAACCATGACAGCAACTCGCACAGATTGATCAGAAACGTCATGAACCAATACTTCAAAGAGATACTTCATCAAATTCAGAGTGGTAGACGCCGGCAAAATCTCCCAATAATCTTTTAAGACATGAAACGCTCCAATCACTGCAGTTGAGCGAACTCGATGATCACTATCTTTGAGGAGTGAAGCGAGTTGATCGAATTGTTTCTGCATATAGATATCCATATGTTCCGAATTGAGCGATGGATTTTGAAGAGGGAAAACATCAAAAAATAAAATACAGGCCTGTGTTCGAACCACTGCATTCGCACATTGTAGCGACCGCCAGAGAATTGGTTCAAAAGTCCTTGAGAGGGCAGTCTCGAACATTTCTCCTCGCTTCACGTCATGGAAAGATTTGATCATAAACCTGAGTCCTTTAAAGTATCGTGGGTTCACAGTATGGATCGCTTCGAAAATAAAGTCTTGGAGGTATTGCTCTATTTTCTTCCACACGCCTCGTTCCACACTTTCCCTCCACAGGTTATGAAACACCTCCCCGTAAGCGATGCAAACGTGTTTGCCCCCAGCTATTACTTGGGCTTTGATAATCCTATTCATCTCTTCCAAGAGAAAACCTGTAAATAGAGTTGAGTTTGTTTTGTTTCAAGACAGAGCGACTAACCTTCGTTTGCGAGTGCTAGTGTTGCTAGTACTTTCTTTCCTTCTTTGGATTTCAAAAAGGAAGGATGTACAAAGCAGCGAAGTAGACAAGAATAATTAAACAATTGGCCGGATGTGGAAAAGTCCAGACTATCAAAACCGTGCGAAATTGCGAGCAGCCGCTTTATGTATTGCTCTTTGGTAGAAGGCTTCAATGACTCGAGAACGAGAAAGAGAAAAATGCCAGGAAGATAGTTTCGAGATTCAGGCTCAGATTGAAGAAAATTCTCTTCGCAAAGCAGAGAGACTTTGTTTCGAGTTGAGACATTGATTTGTTCCTGATCCAACAAGAAGCTAAGCTGCAAGAGCAACAACCGGAGTTCTTTCGCAATGTCTTTTGAACCGTTCTCAATATTACTTGTCAAAAATGAATACACATTCAAACAGTTTATTACAAAATGATCTTGCTGAGGTGGTAAATTTCGTAAATACTCGATCGAACTTTGCAGAATTCTTCTTTTCTCTTTAATCCCGTAATGGTTCATCCTCAACTTGATCTCTTCAATTTCTAGCATTTCTTGAACCAAGTTCAAATCAGATAAAACAGAAAATCTCCCATCCACCTCCATATTTCTGGTCTGAGTTGAGTTGAACGATTTTCAATTTTTGAATTATTTTGTAACAGTTATCGGTTGTTATCGGTTGTTGTCGGTTGTTGTCGGTTGTTTTCAGTCGCCATTCCATTCCAAAACAAAAATGGGCTTTAAAGATAGTCGATTCGTGAAGCCGAGTAAAGAAGATAAGGAGAAGCCAACTTGTCATCTTTACATCTCCGGCATTGGTGAGGAGTTAAAGACTGATCCCCAATCCATTCGAGCGTTTCTTCTAACTTTCGGAGAACTTGATCAAAGCTGTCAGGGGGATCTTGCAATCTATATGCCAGAAGGCAAAAGGTATATTTTTGTAACTTTTAAGTCCCTCGAAGCTGCAGTGTCTTGCTACACTTATTTGCTTGAACGTGGGTCGATTCCAGAGTTGCAGGTTTCGCGAGTAGTCGCTCGTTTTGCTACTTTAGCAAGCCAGCAGGGACCTGCAGAGCCAGAGTGTACATCCATCACAGAGGATGTGACTGTTCCTGGTCTCAAGCTCATCTCAGATTTCATTACGGAGCAAGAAGAAAATGAGCTTTTGGCTGAGTTTGACGAACCTTGTAAATGGAAGCAGACGCTGAATCGAAGAGTGCAGGTATTCTTTTCACCATCTTTCCGAGTAATTTTCATATGTTTAAATTTTAGCAATATGGTTTTCCTTTCAACTATCGTACACTGATGATTGATTATTCCAAACCAACACCACCTTTACCCCCGTCTATGCGACAATTAGCGGACAAAATATATTCAAGTCATTCTAATGATGACAAAAATTTCGAAACAATTAATCAGCTGACAATCAATGAGTATCTACCTGGTCAGGGTATCGCCTCACACGTTGGTAAGTTCGTGTTCAATCAAAGAATTTACCCTAATCTTTCCTTAGATACTGAAATCTGCTTTGGGTCATGCCTATTTCTTTTGAGTCTTGGAAGCGGAATTGTTATGACATTTAACGAAAGGTATTTCGCCGAGAATTCCCAACTTTGTCCCATGATTTTACTTCCTAGAGAAAGAGAGACTGAAGTAAATCGACGAAAATGTTTGTATCTTCCACGACGATCCTTATTGATTATAACTAGTGCGGCTCGATACGAGTGGCTACATGGTATAAGCCCAAGGAAATTTGATAAAGTTAATGGTCATTTGATTCGTCGAGATCGACGTATCAGTTTTACTTTTCGTCACGTTATCAGACCGGGTGCGATTCCTGCCAATCGATTGAACGGTGGCACGATTGAGAAGGAGCATGTGGTCGATGTTTATGATGCGATCGCTGTGCATTGGAACCATACTCGAGGGAAAAGGAAAGTCCATTGGCTTCGCGTCAAAGAATTCATTGAGGCACTACCTGCTGGAACTATATTAGCTGATGTTGGAAGTGGAGATGGAAAATATTTTGGTTTAAATCCTGGTATTATCTCTATTGGTTGTGATCGATCGCTGCAGTTGCTTCGAGTTTCGAAGTTGGAGAATTCCGAGCATGAAACGTTTTGCTGCGATGCAGTAGTTCTTCCGCTTTTGTCGAACACTTTCGATGCAGTAATTTGCATCGCCGTCCTTCATCATTTATCTACCATCGAAAGGCGATATGCTTTAATTTGTGAACTTTTGAGGATAGCAAGATACGGTGGGACTATTTTTGTTCAAGCCTGGGCTTTGGAACAAGAGGCGGACAGCAAGCGCATTTTTGAGACCCAAGACACAATGGTTCCTTGGAAACTCAACAAACGGTTTCTTGTTTCCGTACCTGATGCAACTGTACAAGTAAATGAGGCACGGGATGAAATTATATATGAAAGATATTGTCACGTCTATCGCGAGGGAGAATTAGAGGACCTTTGCTCAAGGGTTCCTGATTGTCAAATAGTGGAATCAGGCTACGAAAAGGGGAACTGGTTTATTAAGTTACTGAAAGTGCGTGATCATCGCTTGGCAGCTGAAGCAAATATCCTCAATGACGAACAACGCAGAAAAGATTTTACTGTTCCGACTACTGTCATAAGACTCGCCTCAAACGAGACATCAAAACCCTAGGAGACAGGTTTAAACAATTACTTCCCATTGGATACAGATTTCGATAGTAAAGGATTCCCTGTTACTTTCCCTGTTGAACTCTGATTCGATCGAACTGCAATAGAGGCTGATCCCGCGCGAACTGAAGCTGCGAGATCGAATCTTTCAGGTGCAAAGGTTGTCTGTGGGTGAAGAAAGAAATTATATGATTCGTCGTAATGTTAACAAGCGTACCTCAGCCTTCAGGCTTTTTTTCGCTGGAAACCCTTTTCGGAATATTGGTCGCAGAGAAGAGGAATCATGACTGGGCATTGATCGAACAATGACTGGAGGAACGAAAGATGCTGGAGCGTTTAGCGTACTACTACTTTGAAGTCCGTCGAAAGCTCCGTCCGGAATAGAGGCACTGTCCCCAAACTGTAGATCTTTCTCCTTGTGAGGTGATTTAATAGAATCTATAAAGCGATGAACAAACCAAATCTCTAAAACAATCAAATTTTTTCGAACCTGCATCAAAATCGAAATTGATTTGATCACTGTATTGTAAGGCCGGCATGGTTAAATGTAATTCCGCATTTGATGTTTCCTTCTCGTTTTCTGGAATCTTTCTTTGATTGAGATCCTCCGTCATAATGCTACTGCCATCCACGTTGGAGTTCAACATCGAGGGAGTTGCCAATGAAACGACAGTTGGATTAAAAGATTCAAAATCTTTTCTGAAATCTTTGTAAGGATGTTGCTCTCTTTGCTGAGCTTCAGGCAAAGTCATCACTTTATTTCGAAGGAGCAGTGGGACTTCTTTTCCTACATGCGATTGTTGCAAAAGTGAAGATTCTCCGTCAAGCGGGAAACTCTGAGCCGTCAACTGAGAGGCTTGATTCAATTGCGGACTATTGCTGTGCCCTAACATTCTAAAGCCTCCTCGATAAATCTCAGGTCCTATAAGTTGATTCGATAGATGAGCATTTTTCATTTACGATATAATTTGTGTACCTACCTGGAGTTATATGATTATTCAGAGCGGGTAAAAATGGTGGACTAGTGGCCCGAGAACTGGGTTGGGTGCGGACATTACTAACCCGCCCACATCCTAAACAAAGGCCCTTCGTGCTGAATACAGAATCTTTCTGTGACTCGGAAACTTCATGCGAAATCTTCACTAATAGCTTATTCATAATCCCATCAACATCAACCTTAAGTTGATGAGCGAAGGAGTCTTGATTGGATTTCATATTAGTAAATTCTCGATTTAAGTCCTGTAATGATTTCTGCAACTCGTCAAGATGCTGCGTTCGATTATTTTCTTGCTTGATGTCACGTTTTCGCTGATCGCGGAATAGATCAAAAAACAGATCTTTTACTTCTTCACGTGTGATCTTATCATCGCTCACAGATGTAACAAAATGCCTCAGACCTCCAATCTCTTCTTTCAAAGTGGAAATATCTCCGATTATGGGAGAGGGATCGAAAGAGGTCGTAGTTGGGATACATAAGATATTGTTATAAGAATTCGTTGTTATATTACCATTTTCTGATGATGGGGACTTCAATCGAACCGAAATGGTTGTTGTTGGTGGCTCCGCTCCAGTTGATGAGGGGAAACTCTTACGAGTATCGTAGTCGATGAAAGACCCCATTAAAGCAGAGTTTGGCTTTCGTTTCTTTTTGGAGAGCAAAGAGTCTTCTGTTGATATGGTAGTTGTCACTGGCTGCTCATCATTCTCATACACCTCTGCTTGTTGAATGGCCTTTGCGATGGAATCCTTAATCCTATTTTGTGACGAAGGTTGGGTATTCGTAGTTTGGTTGGGTTGGTGATTGAAACCAATTTGAGTGATGACTGCAGGAGAGTGACTCATGTACTCTCTCATCGCATTTTGTAACTGTTCACTGCATATCTTCGAAATTAAGGATTCTAATTGTTCTTTCGGGGGAGTAGATTTTTGCTTTTCTTGAGTGGATTTTCTTCTTCCTTTCGCACTTCGCTGATGTTCACCTTTTCGCTGGGAAGTAGTAGCAAGAATTTCATCATTTTCTCCATTCCCAGTACTTGGTCGACTTTTTGCGTCTTTGTTGTCCTTCTCTCGAGGAACAGAAGAATTCTTGCGATGCGAACTACTCGGCTTTCCATCCTTTTTCTCTTCGATACTATCAGTGATTTCATTCTCGAGCAATTGATCTAAATCTGTACAATCTTCACTTGTCTCAACCGAATTTCTCTCCAAATTAGGTTCTTCAAGAGGTGGAGAGTTTATCATCTCCTCCTTTACCTCGGATTCAGCTTCCACAGTTTCAACAGGATGATCATCCTCGAAGTGGAATGGGTCAGGATTCGAGATTTGGGATTGGTTGTCGCACACAGAGTCATCGTAATGGCATTGTGCATGCGAGATATCTCCCTTAAGCCCAACCAACTGAGCTTTTAAGCCCTCAATATCATCGGCGAGCAAATCCACACTGATCTTTCTCTTATTATAGTTGTTTAGGACGTAACATTGGCGATTTAAGTCCACGATGTCGTTTTCGACTTTGTATATAGTTGTTATCAGGTTTGTATTTTTGGTTTCGAGAGTTTCGAAACTTCGAGTCAAATGATCAAATCGATCTTTCAGGACATGAGATTGACCTTGCTGCCGTTGAAAATCATCAAATGCTTTCTCACTGTGGTTTAATAGACGATCCAACAAGGAGAACAAGACGCTTTCATGATGAGATATACCTCGAGTTGTCCAGTTGAGGTTTCCCTGAAACTCTTTTAAACGATCTCGGAAGGTTGGAATGACTGCGATGGCAACCGAGGCGAAGGATGAGTGATTCATACTTTCTTGAGGATGGGTTTTGCTGCGCTGTTGAATAACAGTCAGTTCAGCCTCCATATTTACCAAACTGCGATCGAGATACATAGACTTAGCTTGTAGCGCGATGGCTGAATCTCGTATTAATTTGACCTCTTGATCTTTTTGGAACACTTGCTTCAAAGTATCAAGGAGACGATGATAGTAAGATAAATATTCCGAGGTTAACTGCACCTCAGAATAAAGACTTTCAGCAGGGAAGGAATCAATTGGATCATTTCTTTTACATTGCAGGATTAGTGACAGAGATTGACCCAGCGACAAACTCTCCTCTACCAGAGTGCTTGTTTGCTGCTGATATCTCTCCAATTCTTCATTCTTCACCCGAAGGTAAAAATCTTCTTGAAAGTTTAGTCTAGCTTTAAGTCGTTCAACATCTTCCATGAGTGTTTGAAGGTTTGTACTTTGCTGAGCTTTTAATAGCTGAATCGCCTCATTCGTTTCGTTTTGAAAAGAAGAAAGTGCAACAGTTAAATCATCCAATCTCCTATTATGATTCTCTTTTAGTTGCTCTTGCTGATGGTACACATCATCGATTTTCTGGCCAAACTTTTCAGACTGCTGGTTAATTTGTTCGAACGTATCCTTCTTCAAACGATCAAATTTCGTGCTCGTGCTCGAAGATAGATGAAATAACTCATCGTCAATAAGGTCTAATTTGCCAGATATTGTTTGGTGTTGTTGGATCCTCGTTGCAGAAAAGCCTATCTTCATATCTTTCCTCCGAACCCTTTGAAGTATTTTTCGATAAGCCCAAAACCAACGGGCCAGCACATCCTTTGGACAAGTCCAATCAGGTATATTCTGATACTCAACGATCTTCTCCCCTATTTTAATATACTTATTGATCTTCTTTTTGATTTTACGACTTGTATCCGCGGAATCTATACGCTGAACTACCAAATCTCTATTAGGATTAGCCCCTTCTTCTGTTGGGAACAGAGACGGGGGAGTGTCTATGAAAAGAAAAGAATGATAATTGTGGGTTAAGAGAAGTGACAAACAGTAGACCTTGTGTTTCGACTTCTTGTAGAGTTATCGTGACCGACTTTAGAGAATTAGCGTCAACAATTGTTGAAAAAGAAGATTCTTCTTGATCTTCAGGATCAAGAAATCCTTGTACATTATATGAAAAGTTTCGCATTTTTCGCTGTGCATAATGTAATTGCTTCTGCAGCTCTAAATTATGCTGCATTAAAGTTTGCAACTTCTGATTTGTCGCGTCTACCAGCTTTCTACGTGATTGTTTGTTTTCTTGGTTTGAGGTGTCCAAATTTGTGTTTAATTTGCCAATTTCATCATGTTGTTCCGCTACAGTATCAATCATACTTCCAAAAGCTTCCTTCACATCATTAGTGTCAGGAATACTCAAGGAAACCTAACAAATAAATCAGACTCAGCGGAACAATTATTCTCTCGTACCTCAACTCCGTCATTCGCGAAGCTCATGACCTGAGATCTCATTCCTTGAACCTTTTTATCGAGAACAGCCCTCATCTAGCTCTGCTTATTCAAAGAATCTGTCCAAATGAAGAAGAATAAATTTAACACTTTTAGCCGTTTCAGAGTTGTGCAAGGCATTTTTGATGTTGTCACGCAAAAAAGAAAGAAGAAAAATTTAGATAAAGAACGACCGTTTTTTTCGATTTGCTTCTCAATTTGCGAAACTTAAATTGAGAGTTATCGATGGCTCTATTTTCTGACACGTCACTCAAATCTTATCACTCTCGAGAGTCTTGTCACATCTGGTGCTTGAGCGCACTCAAAACGATCCGTGCTTGAAGATACAGATTTTCTTCGTGACAGAGTCTCTGCAATCTTACTGGTTGCGTTCTACCACATAGCATGTTTCCTAAAACGGAAATAACATCAGTAGACGTCAAAATTCACGAGAAAATCGAATCAATCGTTATTTTCACATTAAACCTTAACCAGTTTGGGGTGGCGAATATCGAATAATTGATGACTTTTTTTAACGGCTTTGTCTGAGTGTTTATTGTTTGTAACTTTTCAAGGAATCGTCCTTAGTTAAAGATAAGCACAGATTTTAAATCCTTGCTTAATGAGCATGCAAAAGATGATGTTTTTAGTTAAATCTCAAATTTGATGGAGATTCGAAGGAAAATCAAAAGATTTCCCGGAAAAACGCGTTTCGTTCTTCATCATTTTCATTCTTTCGAAAGAATTTTCCGTTCATAAGAAACTTGCTTTATTCCAATAGTTGAAGGTAATAATTTGAAGGTCTTTTCCTGATTGATAAGGATGCTTTTTGTCCCGTGAGAAGGAGGAATTAACATGGATTTGACCATTTCCACAGGGATTCCGAGGGAAGATGATAATTGTTGAATTCTTTCTTCTTCACTTTCAACTTGGGCGTGTGCGAGGCCACTCTTTGTCTTTTCAACTAGAGTGCCTTCAATTGAGTCCGTGGAATCGTTGATTGCGTTTTGCATGTTTATTTCAACTTCTCCTTCTCTCTCCTCATCACTCTCAGAATCATCACTACCATCATGCAAATGCTCGATCATGCTTCTTACCGCCTCGAGCTCCCCGCGATGCTTTAACAAGTTCTCTAATCGTTGATGTAGCTCCAAGACCTCCTTTTCTTTTAACTGACACTGCGATTTCCAGTAATCCAGCTGATTTGTCAGAGAATTCGATTCCTTCCGACTATGAGCCAGAACCTTCTCAACCTCTTCTAATTTACTAACTAAATACGATGTTGGTTGAGCCGCTCTTGTCATAAATCTTTCCATGGTTTCCTTTTGATTTTTTAATTCGTTTAATTCCTCTTTTAACTTGCCGAGTTCCACAATGACGTCATTCTTTTCTTGTTCAACACGTAATAGCTTTTGGGCTAAAAAGACAGCTTGACGGATCCTTCTTTCTGGGCTGGTTGGTAGTCCTAAGACAGGCTCTTCGGTGATAGTGACAGCAGAGTCATTATTGGCTTTAGCAACACGCATTACTGTACTGTCTATTTGCACTTCTAAAGCTTCATAAGCAGTGAGGCGAGTGCGGCTTTCGTCTAATGATATCATTAGCTTTTGTCTTTCCGCAGCAAAGTCAGCTTCCATTCTCAGAAGGGCAACCCTATTGCAAGGAGATTACAAACTAAAATGGGATATAAGTTCTTACTTGTGAAGAGCAAGTTCTTTTCCCGATTTTTCGAGATCAATCTCATACAACTTTAACTGTTTTGCATTTTCCTAAGACAATATAATTGGATACCCCAGGGAATATACTACTCACGCACCTCATACTTCATCGTAAGATTTGTGACTTCAAATGATCTCAGTTTTAACTCTGACTTTAATTCACTAATTTCATTCACTTTATCACTTTCAAGAGAAATCAATTGCTTTTGCAGTTTTGAAATCTCTTCTTGAAGTTGTTCGCATCTTCTTCCCAATGCAACACTTTCAGCTTCTGCGCAAAGCTTAGCTTCGCGCAAAACACTACATTTCAAAGTTAAGACCACAGAAGGTATTCACTAATTGGAGCTTACCGCGCTTCACGGTCAGAGATATCCCTGGCAGTGCTTCGCAGAACATCTAGTTCCTTCAAGGACTCATCTCTAAACACGTGAACTTCTCATCATTGAAAAATTGAAGCAAATGGCTTACCTGACCCTTTGTAACTCACGGTCGAGTTTATTCTCATATTCATGACCGTGCTGGATCTTCAGTTGCATAATCTGATCAGTGAGTTGAGTCATCTTCACCTCCTGTTCCAGTGATTTTGACCTTGCTTTCTCAAACTCTACGATTTGCTGTTGTAGGCGAAATCCAAGTTTTTCATTTTCATTTTCAAGATACCTTTTATCCTTTTCGAGGACGTCACTACGAATTTTTAGATGTTCGCATTCTGCCTGAAGTTTATCTTCCGCCTCCCTTGCAAGTTCAACAATTTTCTTCTGATTGCTTACAATGAACTCGAGACTTTCAGCCTGAAAAAATCTTGTTGACAAAGCTTTAATCAGAAAAATCGTGAGTAAAAACCTTTTCTCGAAGACTTTCTGCCTCTTCAGTTGATTTTTGACAGGTTCTCAAAATACCCTCAACTTTGGTTCTTTCACGATTAGATTCCTCCAATAGAGTTGTAAGTTTATTAGCTTTCTCTTCTAATATGGATATTTCTAATTTGAGTTTGTCTTCATTTCGCGAAGCCAGTTGCTTGACCTGAGCGAGTTCTGAGACAGCAGAGGATAGTTTTTGTTCGGAGAGTTTGAGTCTCTGCAATATATCACTCTCCGCAGATTTAATATCAACAAGAATAGCTTGATAATATCTTTTCGTTAAATCACACCTGAAAATAAAGTGAAATTAAAGACCTAACCACTGAGTTTAAGTTACCTGCTACAAGGAGGCCTTCCGAGTGAGACCTGAAAGAGGAACGCCCATCATCAACAAAAGAATTTCAATAACTAAAGCTTACCTGTTCCTTAAATACATTTGCATTACTCGAAATCAATTGCTCAAATGAATCCGGAAGTGAAAGCGATGCCGAAACAACTGACCCAATTTCATCTGTCTGTAGAAAGGACGATGAATTTGAAGAAATTTGAACCTCTGAGTCAAAAAAATCAAACGAAGCCGATGGCTCGTCGATTTGTAGGAAGGATTTAATGAGATCTTGAGCAGAATTTTCCATATTTAAAAGAAATTCCAAATTTAAATTTTATAGAACAAATTTATAAATTTACATCGCCACATCTTAAACCAACAGTGTTAGAGAATGTTCTGCTCCTCCAACACGTTTTCCTCAATAATCTCCTTCAGACTTTGCAAATCATGGTTCTGCAAATCCACTAAGGCTCTCATAAACTCCTCGTAAGCAAGGTGCTCGACCGTCGGGTCGAGAGCATCATTGCCTTCAATCGCCTCCAGAACTTCATCGCGTTCAAGATCATTCTCAACAACATCAGGACGACACAGCTGGTTCAGGTCAGCGTCTTCAAACACTAAGGAAATCGGGACTTCACTTATAAGCCTTGTTTCATGTTCTCTCACATGTGATTGTTCGCCGCTGATCAGGAGCTGGAACTTGTCCAAAATATTGGATGGACAGACAAATAAAGTCGGATATTCTATCACAGTGCGACCTAACAATAAAAATTTTAAAATTTTAAGAAATAAAGGAGGTCTTAGTATTGTAATCGAGGTTTCTAACCTGAAAGGTTTTCGCGAATAGAATCTTTCCAAGAGAGCTTAAAGAAATATTAATCACAATTTTACCACTCACTTTTAGCAAGTACCTTACAAAACTTGGGACATACAGCTTGGGATGGTAATACTCTCATGAGGCAATGTAGATCTTCCGCTAAGAGGCAATGGAGAAGCTGTGCTCGAGCTGAAGAAGCCTGTAGCGGATATTACACAACCAAGGATGTCTTAGGGATAGTTACCTCAGTCTGTTCCAAACTGGCGGCGATGAAGTCGCGCAGCACTGCATTTTCATCGACCTTCAACATATTGAAAGAGAGGACATTGCTACTCTGCGTGCTCGACATCTCCGCATTCAAGATTTCCTCAAATGTCGAATTCTCAGAAATTACAAAAGTTACTGCTATTTTCCAAAAGATGGTACTTGTCGACTGGTGAAGAAAGGATTCATTCTCGTTTCTTCGACTCATGCCTTGCGGCATTAAGAGCAACTTAATTCTTCTCCCATAAGCCTTCGACAAATCAGAAGGGAAAATCATAAACCACCAGAGAATAAAATACCTCATAAACAAGCTTTTGAGTCTCTGCACTGTAGCCCTGAATATTTTGCTGAGGTTTTTCGATAACTGAGTTATCACTGGTCTTCCTTCTTTTCCAGCCTGTTCTCTTCTCACTCAAGTTTCCTCCTATGAAACGATTACAATAACCTAAAATCGAGGCGTGAACATACCACAGCTGAGGAAAGTTCTCTTTGCACCAGACTTTGTTTGAAGAAGGTCTTCCAAAAAATGAAAATCGCTCCTTAAATGCTTTTCGTTGAATTCATGCAGTGCAACGTAAGATACTCTATCCCGAACGCCGGAGCATTGGTTCTGGTTTCGAAGGTAATGCGCCGGATTAACCAACAGAACAGCTTTACCTTCACTTTATGGTCCTTACAACACACTAAACTACAAGTGAATATTGAACATCTAGGGCATTTATACACTCTTTCCACAAGGTGACAGATTTCACAGAGTTTGTTCTCACTTTCAGTCATTTTCTTTTCGCAGTTTTTACGTTTTATTTGTCGCTAAATTACGGCGATTCCCAGTTCGTGGAAAAAAAGTCTACCGGTAGAAGATCTACGGCTATATTACTTACTTTATAGGATGGCAGAAGGCGTAACCTTAAGGCAAAGCCAATGTTCTGACGAAACGAGTTGAAAAATACATTCAAAATCTATATTGAGTTTAGAGAGCAGCAACAACCTTCTCTAGACATGCATAGTTTGGAGAGCCATATCCGGTAGCAGGATCCCAGCCTGATAACGCTGCAAACCCAGTTGTGCCAGCATTGCAATTATTTTGAGAACCATCCTTGACATCGTTGAAACATTCAGGATGGCCATAAATAAGAGGATTGAGAAATCCCAAAGCAGATTTACCTTTGGCCAACCTGACATTATTGAGTTGAGCGAAGATACCTGCAACAACCGGGCAAGAAGCAGAAGTTCCGGAAACTCCACCAAATGAACCACCTCGATAGGCTACGCAATATGGATTGACTTGTCCACCCAACGCAGCAAGATCTGGATATCCACGACCAGTTTTAGTGAACAAAGAAGTCGATGGCAGAACTCCTTGGGCGGCAGCAATGTTGAGGTAATTCTCAACCGCATCCTTTTGCCAGTCTGGCGCAGTGAAGGTATCACTAAAGCCACCTCCTCCGCAACTCCAAGCTGATTCCTCACCAATCGTGCTCTTGGTAGCGAAATCAGTGCCACCGACAGCCGTCACATAAGGTGATGCAGCAGGGAAATCTGGATGATATGTTTTGCCAACACCGGTTCGACCCCAAACACCTTGATCACCGGAGGCGAAGAGAATAGACAGACCAGCATTCGCGGCAGCAAGAAATTGTTCATTGACTGAATTCATGTACTCAACAGAAGTTTGTTGTACCTCATCATTTCCGTAAGACACAGAGTGTACAAGCGGTGGGTTAGTTGATTCCAAAACTTGAGTAATCCAATCCAATAAAGAGTCTGATGGAAACGAATAAACTGATTTGCGGGAGAAATTGACTGAAAACTTACATGAGGATAAGTAAATGACAGTGAGTGGAATGGGATTGGCAACAGCTTCAATATACTCGATATCAAGAAGTGCCTCCACACAACCACCTTTCAAGCAGATATTTTCGTTATTCCCGCCAACTGCGGTATCAACAGCAGCAGTAACTCCACACGCATTGGAGAACGATTTGAGATCAGTGTTGTCATCTAAAAGAGTGATGAGACATCGAAATCGCGTGCAAAGATAACATACAATACTGAAGTTGAAATTCCGCGACCGACATGCTATTACCCTTGGCAACAGCAGATGAATTGAGTCTGCTGTAAGAGTAGGCCTTCTCCAAAACAGCAGGAGTAGTGTATCCATTGCACTTTGTACCACAACTACTGAATTCATCGTCAGCTTGGGCCTCGGCACCAAAAACATGGTTCGACTGACGAATGCTCGGAAATCGGAGAATATCATCAACAATTGAAACCTTTTCCGCAATTTCAGCAGGCAAGCTATACGGCTTAGTTACACGGTACAAACTTAAATCACGTCGCAAAACTGATGTGAACTTGGCAAATTCGGTGTGGAACATCTTGTTCGCCTCAGAAACGGGCAGAGTGACAGTAATCACATCCTTTGCAGCATTGATTTTCACTTCTGTGACACCAAAGCTCCAAATATAGTCTGTGACAGCTTTTAGTTGGTCTGCTTTGGGGGCCAACTTGGAGCGAACTTCATCCATCTGAAAGAAAGTAAGCAAAATAACTTAACTCATTGAATACTCACACTCATCCATTTTCCATAGTTGATAGATTTCGGGTTAGATGTATCCATAAGTCGATCGTGCATTTCCTTCACAGTTGATTCGTCGTGCTTTAACACGAAAATAGCCTTCACTGAATCGTACGGATTGACGGTCTTCTCTTTCAACCAGTTTCTGGAGGAAAAAGTGTTCACACTCGGCTCCATGTGAACCCATTCTGCGTGAATGAGACCAAGCACAGCGATCAACACTAATAAGAACAAAACTCTTGCCATTTCGACAACTTAAT
>VFQN01002326.1_pt1 | contig 29710 bp, 22 predicted proteins | sample 3512371 | NCBI WGS metagenome assembly VFQN01 (sample SAMN10412370, study PRJNA504923) | tailings metagenome | isolation source: Replicate 2 from Balatoc abandoned mine | place: Philippines: Itogon, Benguet | collected 2017-08-28 | reverse complement strand
CGCCGTTGCCGGTGATGACGAGCGTCACTTCCTTGTCGGCGACGATCATCATCGCTTCCAGATTGCGCAGATATTTGTCGGTGCGCCAGTCCTTGGCGAGCTCGACCGCGGCGCGCAGCAGCTGGCCGTTATGGCGCTCGAGCTTCCCTTCAAGGCGCTCAAAGAGGGTGAAGGCGTCGGCGGTGGCCCCGGCGAACCCGCCGATGACGCTGCCGTCGTGGAGGCGGCGCACCTTGCGCGCATTGGGCTTCATCACCGTCTGGCCCATCGACACCTGACCGTCGCCGATCACGACGACCTTGTTGGCGGTGCGGGCGGAAAGAATGGTGGTTCCGTGCCAAGGCGCGGCACTTTGCGCATGGGGATTGGTCATGCGGTGCGATATGGGAGATCGGTCGATGCGCCGCAAGGGGTGGGGGGCGGACGGCTCAGGCAGGCCAGCAGAGGAGCGCGCGGCCGCCGCGTTCGATGCTGATGAGCGAGGGGTCGTCGAGCAACACCGCTTCGCCGAGCGCGACAGCTTCACCCGCGGCGAAGCACCCAACGGACAGGGGGACGAAGGTCAGTTCGCCAACGGCCTGTTTAATCAGGCCCGGATCGATCGGTGCCGCCAGCTGGGCAAGATGGAAATACGGACCGCTGACCAGCTTACAGCTGGCGTTGGGGTTGACCATAGTGTCGCGAGGGTCATGGACAGGGCGGAGGCTCGACACCCTCAGTCCGTCGTCAAGGTGAAGCTCGCGCGGGCGGCCATAATCATAAAGGCGGTATGTGCAATCGACGTTCTGCTGAACTTCAACCACAGTCAGGCCGGGGCCGATCGCGTGAATAGTGCCTGCCTGATTATAGACGAAGTCATCGGTTTTCGAGGGGCGCCAGTCGATCACGTCGACGATGCTGCCATCGCGCGCGGCGCGGCGAAGGTCGTCGCGGCCAATCATGCGATTGAGGCCGACCCCGAGTTCGGCGCCCGGTTCGGCGTCGAGGATCAGCCAGCACTCATCCTTGCCGCGGGGAAAGCCCGCTGCCTGGGCCGCTGGATCGTCAGGGTGGACCTGGATCGACAATCGCTCGGACGTGAACAGGAATTTGACCATGACCGGTGCGTCGTCGCCGGCGGGGTTGGAGAACCATATCTCACCGATCCGGAGACCACCGAAATCGCCAAACTCGGCGGGAATGTCGATGCGCCCCCAAGGCTTTTCAACGATGATGGTGTTCAAACGGGTTAGCATCGGCCCAAAGTGTATGCGCGCCGGTTGAGCGTCAAGCAGGGAGCGCTAAGCGGCACGATGCAAGCGATTGCTGCCATTGTCATTCGGCTGGTCGAGCCACAGCCCGCGCGTGTCATAGACGATCTTGTCGCCGCGTTCTTCGAGCGGGATCGATTTGAACAGGTCATGGTCGACCAGCACGATCAGCAGTTCGCACTGGGCCAGCGCGCTGTCGAGATCGATAAGCTCGGCGCCGGTGCCAGCAAATTCCATCGGCAAGCCGCGCGCATAGGGTTCGACGATCTGGATCTGCTGGCCAAAGCGCCGGGCGAGCGCGGCGGCGATTTCGACCGCCGGGCTTTCGCGAAAGTCATCGATATTGGGCTTAAAGGCGAGGCCAAGGCAGGCGACGCGTGCGTGCGGGTGCTGCGACACCAGCATTTCGGCGGCGCCGATGACATGCGCGGTCTTGGCGAGGTTGACCTCGCGCGCGGTGCGGATCAGGCGGCTGTGATCGGGCGCGCCGTGGACGAGGAACCACGGATCGACCGCGATGCAGTGACCGCCGACGCCGGGGCCGGGCTGGAGGATGTTGACGCGCGGGTGCCGGTTGGCGAGGCGGATCACCTCCCACACATCGACGCCCATTTGTTCGGCCATCATCGACAGTTCGTTGGCAAAGGCGATGTTGACGTCGCGGTAGCTGTTCTCGACCAGCTTCACCATTTCGGCGGCGCGCGCCGAGGTGGTGACGCAGGCGCCGCGCACGAACTGGCGATAGAAGGTCATCGCGCGGCGCGCGCAGCGCGGGGTGATGCCGCCGATGCAGCGATCGTTGTCGACCAGCTCGACGAGGATGCGCCCCGGCAGCACGCGTTCGGGGCAATAAGCGGCGAAGATGTCGGCAGCGCCGGTGCAGGCGCCCGGTACCTTGAGGTCGGGGCGGAGCTCGGCGAGCAGCGCGGCGACCTTTTCGGTCGTGCCGACGGGGGAGGTCGATTCGAGAATGACGAGATTGCCCGTCTCGAGCTTGGGCGCAATCGCGCGCGCCGCGGACAGGACATAGGCGATGTCTGGCCGGTGCTCGTCGTCATGCGGCGTCGGCACTGCGACGACGAAGACGTCGGCGGGCGCGACCTCGGTCGATGCGACGAGCGCGCCGCGCGAAACGACACCCTGAACCAGACCGTCGAGATCGACTTCCTCGATGTGCACCTTGCCGTTGTTGACGGTGTCGACAACATGCTGGCTGACATCGACGCCGGTGACCTTGCAGCCCGATCGCGCAATCAGCGCCGCAGTTGGCAGGCCGATATAGCCAAGGCCAAGGACGGTGACGGTCTGTTCGCTATCGATGGGCACGCGCAATAATCTCCGCAATTCGTGTCGCCGCCTTGCCGTCGCCAAAGGGATTATGGGCGCGCGCCATGGCGTTATACGCGCCTTCATCGTCCAAAAGGCTGAAAATTTCAGAAACGATGCGATTTTTGTCGGTGCCGACAAGGCGCGCGGTACCCGCCTCAATGCCTTCGGGGCGTTCGGTGGTCTCGCGCATGACCAGCACGGGCTTGCCCAGCGAGGGCGCTTCTTCCTGCACGCCGCCGCTGTCGGTGAGGACGATAGTGCTGAGCGCAAGCAACCGGACAAAATGTGGATAGTCGAGTGGGTCGATCAGTGCGACATTGTCCAGCGTGCCGAGAATGGGCTCCATCGCGCTGCGAACATGCGGGTTCGGGTGCACGGGAAAGATCACCGCGACGTCGGGCCGCGCAGCGATCCCGGCGATGGCATCGGCGATCGCTTTCATCCCGTCGCCAAAATTTTCGCGGCGGTGCGAGGTAACGGCGATGATCCGCTTGCCCCCAAACCGCGCGAGCAGCGGGTCGAGCCCGGCGGCAAGCGCGGGTTCTTCATCTATTCGCGCTTTGGTCGCGAGCAGGGCGTCGATCACGGTATTGCCCGTGACGTGAATGCGATCCGCCGGGACATTCTCGGCACGCAGCGCCGCCGCCGCGGTCTCCGTGGGCGCGAAATGCAGGTCGGAAACGGCGCCGGCAACCTTGCGGTTCACCTCCTCGGGCCAGGGGTGATAAATGTCGCCGCTACGCAGGCCTGCTTCGACGTGACCAACCGGAATCTTGCGGAAATAGGCGGCCAGTGTCGCCGCCATTGTTGTCAGCGTGTCGCCGTGGACTAGAATGCGGTCGGGCATCTCGGCATCGAAAGTTTCCCCAAGTCCGACGACGAGCCGCGCTAGCAGCCGATCGAGCGATTGATTGGCCTGCATGACGTCCAGATCGATGTCAGGTGTGATGCGTGCGATGCCGAGAACCTGGTCTAGCATCTCGCGGTGCTGCGCGGTGACACACACGCGCACATCGAGCGTCGGCAGCTTGCGCAAGGCATGAACAACCGGAAACATCTTGATCGCTTCGGGGCGGGTGCCGAGCACGAACATGATCTTTCGGCGAGCGGATAATGGCGCTGAAGGCCGTTCAAAAGTCATAAATCAGGCGGTTCCTCGGCTAGTCTTCCGGCCACTCTAGCGCAAAGCTCTTGCCGGTGGCTTAACTTGGCTCTAATCGCCGCGCCGACCGCAAGGGATTCTCGATTGGCTGTTCGGTTGGTGTATCAAAAAGTGACACGACATCCGTCAACGAGGGGGCAGGCGGACCAGTTCTGTTTTATAAGATACTGATATAGTTGATATTGCGCCCATATGTCCTTTCTTGGTTTCTTGAAACGCCGACAACGCGACGACCGGGTGTCGGCAGCGCTTTCTCGCGTGCCGGACGGCCAGCGCGTTTATGCCATTGGCGATATACACGGCCGTGACGATCTTTTCGCGCAATTGCTGACGAAGATCGAGGCCGATAACGCCGCCCGCGGCAAGGCTTTTACAACATTGATTTTGCTTGGTGATCTGGTCGACCGCGGTCCCGATTCCGCGTCGGTGATCGCGCGGGCGATCGGGCTGGGAGCGCCGTTCGACAAGGTGGTGATGCTGATCGGCAATCACGAAGAATGTTTCCTCGCTGCGCTCACCGGCGATTTGAAACGGGTGCGCTACTTCGTCCGCATTGGCGGCGACGCAACCATCCGCAGCTATTGGGGCGACGACGCCTCTTATGCTGCGGCGAGTTTTGAAGAAGTGGCCGAACGATTGTCGGACGTGGTGCCGCAGGCGCACATCGATTTCCTCGGCCGCGGCGAAGATATGGTCCAGATCGGCGATTATGTATTTGTCCATGCCGGCGTGCGGCCGGGCGTGCCGCTGGAGCGGCAGAAACTGTCCGACCTGCGGTGGATCCGCGAGGAGTTTCTGGAAACGGAAGATAGCTTTGACGGAATAATCGTTTATGGCCACACCATATCCGAAACCGTCGATGAGGCGGCGAATCGGATCGGGATCGACACGGGAGCCTATATGACCGGACGTCTGACCGCGATTGGTCTGGAAGGCCAAGACCGCTGGTTTCTCGATACGGCCGATAACGCGTAAGCTAAGCGGCGAGCGGCAAAGCAAATATGGGAGTTGTAATAGCCATGAGCCTTGATTGGGCCGTGCCGAGGCAGTGCCCGTTGAACGGCGACGCTTTTCGATGAGCCGGTTTTCGACCAAGCGATCGTCGACTAGAAAGCGGCCTTTGTTCAGTCTTTCTGGCGATCTGCCGGCGAGTGGCAGGTGGGTGATGCTTGCGGCGTTCGTCGTGATCATCGCGTTGATGGGCGGTTCATCGCGCAGCGACGTCGCGTCGCTGCCCTTTCTGCGGGCATTCGCTGTCCTGTTTGGCATTGCGGCTCTCATGAGTACGCCTGCCGCGGCCTTGCGGCCGATCAGGATGCCGGTATTGCTTCTCGCGGCGCTGGCCGTTTGGATGGTGGTGCAGCTTATCCCGCTGCCGTCGGATTTCTGGCGGAGCCTGCCACACCGAGACATCATTTTCAAAATGGACGAACTGCTCGGGCACGGCGATAGGTGGCGGCCGATCAGTCTCACTCCATCGCTGACCCTCAACAGCCTTCTATCGCTTGTCGTTCCATTCGGGGCGCTCGTGGTTGCGGCTGCGGCGCCTCCCGAGCAGCGTGGGCGCCTGTGGTGGCTTGTCTGGGGTTTCGCCGTTGCGTCGTCGGCATTTGCCCTGATGCAGTTTGTCGCCGGACCGCGCAGCGTGTTCTATCTTTACCGGATTACTAATGAAGAGGGGCTGGTCGGGCTTTTTGCCAATCGTAATCATCAGGCTCTTTTGCTGGCCTTGGCGATTGTTGCGGCAGGCTGGCTGATCGTGAAGGAAATGGCCCGCAAGCAGCGAAAGCCGCTTATCATCGCGGCGCTGGCCAGCAGCGTCGCGCTTTTTTTCGTCCTAATCCTGATCACCGGTTCGCGTTTAGGGCTGCTTTGCGGCACACTGGCGCTCATTATGACCTTCGTTGTCATCCGCTGGGGGTATCGGTTTCGCTATCAGCCGGTGAATCACTTGCGCACCGCAAAGTCGGCGCGCTGGGACAGGCTGGTTCGGATCGCGCTAACCGTTGCGCCTATCGTCGTCGTGATGGTCATTGGTCTGATTTCCTATTTGTCCGGCCGAGCGAGTTCGGTCACCCGGATGCTCGGAAGTTCTGGCGACGCCGCCGCAGAAATGCGGCTGGAGGCGCTGTCCACCGTAACTGAATTGCTGCGGAGCCAATGGCTGTGGGGATCGGGCTTTGGTTCCTTTGCCAAAGTCTTCCAGATCGTGGAGCCCGATGCGCTGCTCCGCCCCACATATTTCAATCATGCGCACAATGACTGGCTGCAGTTTCCAATCGAGGGCGGACTGCCGGCGGTGCTGATCGCGCTTGCGGCGATCGGATGGCTTGCATGGTCGATCCTTGGCGCGCTGCGTAAAAGTTCGAGTTCCGGTGGACTTGCAACGATCGAACAGCTGGTGTTGTTGACCTGCTTTGTCTTTCTCGCGATCGGCAGCCTCGTGGATTATCCGCTGCGGCAACCCTCGTTGATGATGGTAGTTGCGCTTTTTGTCGTGATGCTCGTCCGGGATCGATCCGACGGCGACAGATTGGGAAAAAGGGACTAGCGGGCTTCCGTATCCCTTCGTTTCTGCCTATGGGCGTTTTTCATTTACCTAACAATCCTTGGTCTGGAATCTTCATTTATGAATGGCCTGCGAATCCTTTTTGTTGTCGCGGTGATAGCGCTGTCGGGCTGTTCAAAGGCTCCTGGACCGGTGGCGGTTAACCCGGCGTCGGGCGTGACGTTGCTGACCGATCTGCCAACCCCGGGCGGCAATGATACGCGCCAGACGTCGCGGCAATCTTTCGTCGGGCCGTTCACGGAGCTTGCCGTCGAAGTTTACGGCGTCCGCGATCTTCAGCGCGACGTGCTGACCGACGGCGAAGGAAAGTTCAATTTTCCGCTGGTAGGACTCGTCGATGGTGCTGGAAAAACGCCCGACCAGGTAGCGCGCGAGATCGAACAGCGCCTCGCTGGGCGCTTTATTCGCAACCCGAACGTCAGTGTGAATTTCAAGGTGCCGACAAATCCGGCGCTCATGCTGGCCCAGTCGGTAACGGTTGACGGCGAAGTCACTAAGCCCGGGCAATTCCCCATCTATGGCAAGGTGACGCTGATGCGCGCTATTGCCCTGGCTGGCGGCACGACCGAATTTTCAAAGCTCGATGAGGTGCTGATCTTTCGCAAGGTGGAGGGACAGCAATATGTCGGCGCCTACAATCTTCAGGCGATCCGCCGTGGGAATTACGGCGACCCGGAGATTTATCCCAATGACGTCGTGGTAGTGGGCGATTCTCCGCAGCGCCGGATGTTCGACAATATTTTGAAGGCATCGACGCTGCTGACCACGCCTATCATCATCCTCGGCAACCAGATCTAAGACGGACAGCAAAACAGATGGACAGTGTAAAAGCCGGACGTTCGGTGATAAATCCGCGACTTCCCGATGTGGACACGCGCGAAGCGTCCTATCAGGGCGGGTTTTTCGACATGCATATGCTCGAGCGCGCCTTTGTTGCGCTGCTCAACCACAAGGGGTGGGTCGTGGGCGCCGTTCTTGGCTGCGTCGCGCTCGGCCTGATCGCGACGTTTCTGACCACCCCCCTTTATACGAGCACTTCACGGGTCGAAATTTCGCCGCAGGCGCCGGTCGAGACCGAGGTTGAGGGCGCGCGCGAAAAGAATCTGACGAACGAGATCGCCTTTTACAATACCCAATATAACCTGCTGGAATCGCGCTCGCTGTCGGAGCGTGCGGTCCGGGCCGGCAACCTCCTCAATGACGAAGAATTTGTCAAACTCTACGGGTTGGACGAGGCAGAGGATGGAGACATGCGTACCAGCGAGGCGCGCCAGCGCATGGCAGAGCGGGCTGCGCGTATTCTGATGGATGCGGTCACCATCACGCCGGTACGAACATCGAGCCTCGTGGATGTCAGCTTTTCGACGCCTTCGCCTGCCTTGTCGGCGCGTTTGACCAATTTGTGGGTGAAGCAGTTCGTGGCCGCAAGTCTGGACCGTCGCTATGCCGCGACCAGCGATGCGCGGCGCTTCCTCGAGGAGCGCATCGTCAGCTTGCGTCGAAATCTTGAAGATTCCGAGCGTGAGCTGATCAACTATGCGACCAACAATGACATCATCACGTTGCAGGGGCGAAGCGACGCCAATGGCCGCACGACAGTAGAGCGCACGCTGGTATCGGCGGACATCGAACAGATCAGTCAGGCATTATCTGCGGCACGCGATGCGCGGATCGCGGCGGAAAGTCAGATTGCCAATTCGACGGCAGTCGCCGACGCCGCCGGCAATAATGCGGTCAGCATCCTGCGCCAGCGCCGCGCCGAGGTGACCGCCGAGCTGGCCCAGCTGCGGTCGACCTTTGGCGAAGATTATCCCGAACTGATCGCCAAGCGCGAGCAACTCGAAAGCATCAGTCGCTCGTTGGCGACGGAATCCGGGCGGACACAAACCGTCAACCGCGAGTCCTATAACAGTGCCGTCAAACGCGAACGCGACCTGATGGCCGAACTCGATCGCGTCACCGGTGATTATCGTAGTCAGCAGCGCCGATCGATCGAATATACGATCTTGCAGCGCGAGGTTGACACCAATCGGCAACTCTATGACGGCCTGCTCCAGCGCTACAAGGAAATCGGTGTTGCCGGTGTCGGGACGAACAATATTGCCGTCGTCGATCAAGCGACGGTGCCCAATGCGCCGTCGAGTCCGAAGCTGTTCCTGAACCTGTTGTTGTCGATCATCGCGGGATTTCTGCTCGCCGGCGGCCTCGTGTTCATCCTCGAACAACTCGACCAGTCGATCCGCGATCCGGCGGAAGTCAACGAGCGCTTCGGCTTGCCGTTGCTCGGTTCGATCCCCCGCGTGGAATCGGACGATTTCCAAAACCTTCTGCTCGACAAAAAGTCCATGGTTTACGAAGCCTATCTGGCTGCGCAGACCAATCTGACCTTCCTGACCCATCATGGCGCGCCGCGCAGCTTCCTGTTGACGTCGACGCGGCCAGCGGAAGGCAAGAGCAGCTCGGCGCTGAGCGTCGCGCATGTGTTCGCATCGACCGGCAAAAAGATCATCTTGATCGATGCCGACATCCGCAGCCCATCGCTGAACGAGATGCTCGGGATCGAGAACAAGCAGGGTTTGAGCAACTATCTGACCGGTTCGGACGACGTGACCAGCTTGATTGCGACGTCGGATACGTTCGGCTTCGACTATATGCTCGCGGGCCCCACCCCGCCCAATGCGGCCGAACTGTTCAGTTCGTCGCGGCTCGGGCAGCTGATCGAATTGCTCCAGGACGAATATGACCATGTCATTCTCGATTCCCCGCCGGTCCTTGGGCTCGCCGATGCGCCGCTGCTCTCACGCCGCGTCGAAGGGCTCATCTTCACGATCGATGCGTCGAGCAACAGCTCGCGGGCGATCAAATCGGCGCTCAACCGCCTGCGGCAGTCGGACGCCCAGATCTTTGGTGCGCTGGTTACCAAGGTCAGCCGCCGGAACGAGATCTACGGTTACGGCTATGGTTACGGCTATGGCTATGGCTATGGCTATGGCGCGGACAAGAACGCGGAGAAGTCTGATTAACGTCCCAGGTCGGAAAGCGGTTGGCGCGTGAAAATGGACAGACGATATATTGTGTTGGGGATGGGCGCTCTGGCGGTCGTCGCGGTCGGCGGAACGAGCTTCGCGATCGCGAACCAGACGCGCAAACCCGCCGTTGTGATGGCCGTTGGCGTGCCCCCACAGGGGCTGGCTAAGGCGGGGGTCGCGCGGGCCCTTTATGGTTCCCGTCTCGTCAAAAACCCAAAAGCCCGTCCAGGCGCGCCTGAGCGCCGTCTGGCTGAGCGCGCCTTTGCCGCGGAGCCGTTGGCGGCCAACGCCTTGCCGATCCTGATCGCCGGGCTGGCGGCGGACGGTGACCGGCAGCAATCAGAGGCGCTGCTGCAACTCGCGGGCAAGGTCACGCGGCGCGACCGGCTGATCAACGCGATGCTGATCGACGAGGAGTTGCCGAAAAACCGTCCCAACCGCGTGATCAAGCTGTTCGATCGCGCGATGGCGGTCAGCATCGAGGTCCGCAGCTTTTATCTGGAGCGGCTGGCTACAGCGACGCTCAATCCGGCTGCGATTCAGGCATTGGCGCCGATGCTGGGCCGCGCCCCCGACTGGGCTGACGAATATTGGGCAGCCGCGCTCCGCTTCTCGCAAGCCGTGCCGCAGGTCGGCGAATTGCGACTTCGTATCACGCGGCCCCCCTGGAACCAGCGCAAACCGCTTGAAACCGACGCGTTGCTTGTCAGTCGGCTCGTGGAATCGAGCCAATATGATATCGCGTCCGATTTGGCGCGCGCACTCGGGCTGAAAACGACGCCCGGCGATAGCCTCGTAAACCCCGATTTTTCGCAAGTTCCGCGGTTTTCGCCCGTTGATTGGGAAATGATGCAGAGCGGTGAAATCGGTGTGAGCATCGATCCGGCAAAGGGCAGCTTGCTGCTTTCCAGTCTGCCGTCATCGAGCGGAGTCGCGGTGCGCCAGATCACGGCCTTGACGCCAGGGCGCTACCAGCTGAGCTGGAAATTGGCCGGATTGAAGGCGTCGCCCGGCGCCGAACTGCGTTACCGACTGTCGTGTACCGATCCCGGCATCAGTGGCGGCAAGTCAGCCGATTCAGGTCGGCTTTCCGAAGGGGTCGGCAGCCGGACAATAAATTTGCCGGCGTCGCCTTGTCGTTGGTACTGGTTCGAGGTCGAACTCGACGCCACCAATGTCGATTCCGGCGTAGATATCATGCTCGACCAACTGAGCCTTCAGCGCCAGGTGACCGGCTCAAGCCGCCCGGCACGGCTTCCCCCCCGAAACTAACCCCGTCTTTCGGAGATTCACGTGCGACGCAAAATATTCGTGACCGGCACCGCCGGCTTTATCGGTTTTCATCTTGCCAAGCTGTTGCTGGCCGAAGGGTATGAGGTCGCCGGCTTCGACGGGATGACCGATTATTACGACGTCAATCTGAAGCGTCGACGGCACCAGGTCCTGATGCAGAATCAGCATTTCCGCGCGGTCGAAGCGATGCTCGAGGATCGCGCGCGGATCGATGACGCGATCGACGATTTCAAACCCGATGTGATCGTCCATCTCGCGGCGCAGGCCGGCGTACGCTATTCGCTCGAGAACCCCCATGCCTATATCTCGGCCAATGTCGTGGGCACGTTCAATGTCATGGACGCGGCGCGCCGCAACCAGGTGGCGCATCTGCTGATGGCGTCGACGTCGTCAGTCTATGGCGCCAACGACGAAATGCCGTTCCAGGAGACGGAAAAGGCCGACACGCCGCTGACCATTTACGCGGCGACCAAGAAGGCGACCGAATCGATGGCGCATGCCCATGCCCATCTGTGGAACGTGCCGACGACGATGTTCCGTTTCTTCACCGTCTATGGTCCGTGGGGGCGGCCCGACATGGCGCTCTACAAATTTGTCGATGCCATGTTGGATGGTCGGCCGATCGACCTGTATAACAACGGCCACATGTACCGCGACTTTACCTATGTCGAGGATCTGGTCCGCGCCATCCGGATGCTGATCGACGCGGTGCCCGAACGTCCGGCAAGCGCCGCGGATATCGAACCCGGCGACAGCCTGTCGCCTGTCGCTCCGTTCCGCATCGTCAACATTGGCAACAATGACAAGGTTCGGCTGCTCGATTTCGTCGCCGCGATCGAGGAAACGCTCGGGATGACCGCAAAGCGCAATCTGATGCCGATGCAGATGGGCGATGTCCCGGCAACCTGGGCCGATGCCAGTCTGCTCGAACGCTTGACCGGTTATCGACCGCAAACCGATTTTCGCGACGGCGTCCGCCAATTCGTTGCCTGGTATAGGGATTATTTTCAAAAATGAGCGAGACTTCCGCCGCATCGCTTCCCGATTTTGACTCTGCTGCCATCGCCGTGCTTGGTCTCGGCTATGTCGGGTTGCCGCTGGCCGTCGAGTTCGGTCGTCGGCGGTCGGTCGTCGGGTTCGACATCAATTTTTCGCGAATCGCGGCGCTTCGCGAGGGACGCGATGATACGCTGGAAACGACCGCGGACGAACTGGCCGCGGCGAGCCAGCTGCGTTTTTCGCATGATCCGGCCGATCTGGCGCAGGCGCGTGTCTTCATCGTCACCGTGCCGACGCCGATCGACCAGCATAAGCGCCCCGACCTGACCCCGCTGATCAAGGCGTCGGAGACGGTCGGCCGCGCACTGAAGCGCGGCGACGTCGTCATCTATGAAAGCACGGTCTATCCGGGCTGTACCGAAGAGGATTGCGTGCCGATCCTGGAGCGGGTCAGCGGCCTGACCTTCAACCATGACTTTTTCTGCGGCTATAGCCCCGAACGGATCAATCCCGGTGACAAGGAGCATCGCCTGCCGTCGATTCGCAAGGTAACGAGCGGTTCGACGCCCGAAGCGGCGCAATGGGTCGATCGCCTGTACGGTGAGATCATCACCGCGGGCACCTTCATGGCCCAGAGCATCAAGGTGGCCGAAGCCGCGAAGGTGATCGAAAACACCCAGCGAGACCTGAACATCGCGCTGATGAACGAGCTGTCGATCATCTTCGGCAAACTCTACATCGACACCCACAGCGTGCTCGCCGCCGCCGGCACTAAATGGAACTTCCTGAAATTCACCCCCGGCCTGGTCGGGGGGCACTGCATCGGCGTCGACCCCTATTATCTGACCCACAAGGCCCAATCGGTCGGCTATCACCCCGAAGTCATCCTGGCCGGGCGCCGGGTCAACGACGGGATGGGGGGCTATATCGCCAGTCAGATCGTCCGCCTGATGATCAAGCGCAACCTGCCGGTGCAGGGCGCCCGCATCCTGATGCTCGGGCTGGCGTTCAAAGAAAATTGCCCTGACATTCGCAACACCCGCGTCGTTGATGTCGTGTCGGAGCTGAAGGAATATGGCGCGCAGGTCGATGTCCACGATCCGTGGGTCGATGCCGCCGAAGCGCAGCATGAATATGGGATCGACCTGACCGATCCAGCCGCGGGCGACTATGACGCCGTGGTTCTGGCGGTCGCGCATCGTGAATTTTCCGAAGGCGGAAGCGCCGCGCTGCGGGTCTTTGGCAAAGCGGACGCCATACTGGTCGACGTAAAGGGCATCCTGCCGCTCGCCGAAAGCGATTTGCGCCTGTAAATCGGCGCGCAAATACGGGCTCAATCTGTATGCAACTCCGTTCCTTCATTCAGCAAGCCGCCGGCGTCGGCGCCGTGAGCCTGGTTGATCGTGCTGTTGCGGTCGGTGTGGGCATCATCTTTGCGCGTTGGCTCGGCCCTGCGCAATTCGGTGCCTATTCCTTCGTCATTGCGGCCGTCGGTTTGCTATTGTTACCGGCAAGGCTTGGCTTGCCCGAACTATTGACGCGCGACATTGCGGCATCGCGCGGCAGTGCTGCAACCGTGAATGTTCGCGCGACAATTCGCAAAGGCTATCTGCTCGTCGGCGCCGCGGCTCTCGCGATCGTCTTGATCGGGCAAGTGGCTTTGCAACTGGCACCGCAGACGTCGCTGGGCGAGTTGATGAAATTCGGCCTGTGGCTGATCGTGCCCGCGGCGTTTTTTGAAGTGACGATCGGCGTTTTGCGGGGACTCGGGCGCACCCTGTCGTTCCAACTCTATGGGACGCTGCTGCTGTCGGGGGTGACGTTACTGATCAGTGCGGCGCTCATGCTCGCCCTGAACCGCTACGATGCCGACATCGCGGTCGAGGGGCGTTTTATAGCGGTCGCGCTTTTGCTGCTGATCGCGGGCGGCCATTTGTGGTCGTTGCTGCGACATCACGTCGTCGACGACGCGAGCCAGGTGCGCGGAGCGGGGGAGTTGTTGCAAACGGGCCTCGGCTTCATGCTGAACGCGCTGGTCTATATGGCGCTGATGCGGGTCGACCTGCTGGTGCTCGGCCTGATCGCCGACGAAGCCGTGGTGGGGCTTTACCGCGTGGCGGTAGAGGGCGGGTTGCTCGTCGCGTTTGCCTATGGCGCCGCTACTATCGTGCTCGCGCCTGAATATGCCCGGCTGTTCGCGGCGGGCGAGCATCAGTTGTTGCAACGCCTTGTCCGGCAAACTGGTCGACTGATCATGCTGGCCGGCGCCGCAACCGCAATCCCGCTCATCGTCTTTTCAGGACAGATTATCACGCTGGTTTTTGGCGCCGAATATGCCGGCGCCGACCTGGCGCTTTCGATCCTGGCCGCGGGTCATTTCGCCACCTTCTTCTTTGGTGATCCGGTCTATCTGCTCAACATGACGGGCCACCACAACCGGATCACCGCGCTCGTCGGCATCGGCCTGGCAATATCGTTGATCCTCTGCCTCGTTCTCATCCCCCCCTTGGGATTGACCGGGGCAGCCCTCGCGGCTTCGATCGCTCTAGTCAGTTATCGTGCGCTTGCCTTTCGCGCCGTGTACAGGACGCTCGGGATCAATTGTGCGGTGTTTGGGCGCGCGCCCAAGGCCGGGAGCGCTGCACAACTCAGAAAGAACATGGAGTAAGCATGCAAATTTCGCATATCGTCAAACGACTGGGTGAAGAGCGGCAGCCCATGCGTTTTCTGGCTTCGCGCCTCTTGGCGCGTTCCGGCCTTGCCGAAAAGCTGGGTTTCGAGATTCAGCGCCGCGGCTATAAGCTTCATTTCTTCAACACGGCGCTGTCCATGACGCTCTGGCTTCACGCCAACGAACGGTCGGACGATGTCCACATCATCCAGTCGCTGTTGAAACCGGGCGGCACCTATGTCGATATCGGTGCTAATATCGGCGACCTTGTTCTTGCCGGTGCCAAAGCAGTTGGGCCGGATGGCAAGGTCTTTGCGTTTGAGGCGCATCCGCGAATCTTCGGGCTGATGTCGCAAAATCTGCGATTAAACCAAATGCTCAACATTCATCCCGTGAACGCGGCTTGCGGCGAAGATTTTGGCTGGGCGCGTTTTAGCGACATGCGATCCGATGACATGAACCAGATTGGTCATGGTGAGATCGTTGTCCCGACGATTCCGGCGCAGATGTTGCTGCCCGACGAGGACATCGATCTCATCAAGATCGATGTCGAGGGATTCGAGTTCTTTGTTTTGAAAGGGCTCCAGAAATCACTCGGGCGGACCCGGCATCTGCTCATCGAGGTCGGCGACGTGCATTTCGCGCAGTTCGGCTATAGTTATGCCGATATACACGACCTGTTGATCGCGCAGGGCTTCGCGATCTTTGCGCTGGATAAGGCGAAGATTGATGGCGCATGGCATCCGGTCACCGATCGCGATCATCCCTTTCCGATAGTGCAGAACATCCTCGCGTCGCGTGATCCCCAAGCCCAGCGCCTGCTGGCCGAATAATCATGGCGGCGCCGCTTTTTACGATTTTCACCCCCAGCTATAACCGCGCGCACACGTTGCCGCGGGTTTACGAATGCATCGCGGCGCAGACGTTCCGCGATTTCGAATGGGTCGTCGTCGATGACGGATCGACTGACAATACCGCTGAACTGGTCGAGGCATGGGGGCGGGAGGCCGATTTCCCGATCCGCTATTTTCATCAGCCGAACGGGCACAAGAAGACCGCGTTCAATCACGGCGTTCGCGAGGCGCGGGGCGAGTTGTTCCTATGCTGGGACAGCGATGATACGGCGCCAGCTGACGCGCTGCAGACTTTTCGCGATCGTTGGTTCGCGATCCCCGAAGCGGATCGCGATACCTACGTCGGGGTTACTGGCCTGTGCATCGACGAAGCGGGTGCGATTGTCGGCGACCGCTATCCTACCAGCCCGTATGACAGTGACACGCTGTCATCGACGCTGGGCGACGGCATTTGCGGTGAAAAATGGGGTTTCCAGCGGGTAGCGGTTCTGCGCGATTATCCCTTTCCCGAGTTCATTCAGGGGCTGGTCGGCGAAGGGCTGATCTGGAACGCGATCGCCCGAAAATATCGGACCCGCTATGTCAATGATGTCGTGCGGATCTATCATGTCGAGCCGGATTCGCTGATTCACAGCCAGAAGACGGTGGCCAAAATGCGCGGTGTTGCCGAGGGGCAATGCTATGCTGCGGCGGCATTTCTGGATCATGACTGGCGCTGGTTGGCGAAAGCGCCGATCGACGTGACAAAGATCGCCGCTAACCACACACGCTTTGCGTGGCATCTGCACCGGAGCGGCCGAACCGTGCGGCACCCTCCCAAGACGCTTGCCGGCTGGGCGCTGAAGTTGCTCGCCTGGCCGGTCGGCGTTGCGGCGTTCCTCTATGACGAGATGGGGTCTGCGACCGCTTGATCCTCGGCTGCGACGTCGCGAAGCAGGCTATCCCACTCCGACAAGATCGCATCGAGCGAATAGACATCGGCGACCTCGCGAGCGGTGCGGGACAGCGCTGCGCGCTGCGGATCGTCCGTCATCAGGTCTTGCAGGGTCTTCTGAAGCCGCTCCACATGGCTGTTGTCGGGCAGTAACCGCAATCGGCGTCCGCCATCGCTCAATTGCGCGGGGCCGGTTTCGACTTCGAACGCCACCGACGCCACGCCATGCGCCATCGCCTCCAGCAGGCTGTTCGGAAAGCCTTCGTAGCTGGAGGTCATGACATACAGGTCGGCGCGGCCATACCAGCTGGCAAGATTGCCGGCGAAGCCGGGCAGGAATATGCGTCCGTCGAGCCCCCGCTCCGCGAGCATGGCTTGCAGCATCGGGCGCAGCGGACCGTCACCCAGCATGACAAGTTTCCATTGTTTGGCGGCGCCCGCGAGCCTGGCGAAGGCGTCGACCATCACGTCAGGTCGTTTGGCGGCGTCCATTCGGCCCACCCACAATATGACCCGATCCCCCGACTTCAACAACGCTGCCGGCGGGATGACGGGATCCGCATCGACCATCGGCAAGGCAATGGGATTGGAAATGACCACGGTCTTTGCCCGGCGCGCACGCCGCCGCAACCATTCGGCTGTCGCTTCGGTTTGCGCCACGAGCGCGGCCGCCCAAGAATAGGTCAGTCGGCGAAGGATGCGGTAGGACAGGGGGAGCGGTGGCATGAGACGCGGCGGATAGGTGCGTTCGCAGGCGATGACAGGAATGCCGGTGCCCTTGGCGGCAATCAGCGCGCCAATGTTCACATGGGGCAAAAATGAAACGATGACATGGGGCCGCAACGCCCCTATGAACCGGCGCAAGATTTTGAGCCGCATGAGCCGGCTCGCCCTAGGTTTGCAGTGATCCGAAAGAAATTCCAGTTCGACCTTTTCCGCCAACTGATAGACACACTCTCCGCGGGCTGAGAAAGTCGGCATAAGCGTGACGTCATGCCCATGGGTGGCCCAGGCATTGGCGAGCAGCGCTGCGACCCGTTCAGCGCCACCCCCTCCCATGGAAGAAGTCAGAAAAAGAATCTTCACCGTGAAACATCCTGCATTCAAAAATTTAGTAAAGACATTGCTCGATGCGTGAAATAAATCAATATAATTTGCCTAAATATCGCAGTGCAAAGTCGTATATCATTCCTATGATGATTATGGTGATGATTTCTCTCGTCCCATGGTCTGAAATCTTGTTATCAGCTACTAATAAGATGCTTTGGGATCGAGAAATATACGCACAGAAAATCATAACTGGAGATTCTGTATTAAACTATTTTGAATATGATACATTGTCATCGTATTTTACGGCAGAATATACTTGGGAATTTTTGATCAAGATGATCCAGGATGGACTCCTTCCTATCGATTATACAGTATTTTTCCAAATTATATCGACAATATGGGTCGTGTCTGCCGCAATGATTCTTTATCGTCATGGCGGATATTTTTGCCTTCCTTTAATCGCTAACCCGCTTGTTTTCGATCTTGCCTACTCACAATTAAGATCGGCTTTGGCAGTCTCGATTCTTTATATCGTCTATCTTGTTCGGCCGAAATCCAATCTGATTGCGATCGCTCTTTGTTTGTTTGCCGCGACCATACATACATCGATGCTCATTTTTCTGGCGATTTATGTGCTTTGCAGCATCACGGCTGACGAAGGCGGTAAGCTGTCGGGATGGTCAAAGGAGGTGCGTTTGGCACTGGTCGTCGGTGTCGGGTTTGCCATCGGCCTGATGATCGGACCGTTGAGGGGCTCGATCCTGACATTCGTCGGCGATCGGCGCGCCGAATATGCCGATGCGTCAAGCGGCCTGCTTTACATGAGTTTCTGGGTAATCCTCTTCGCCATCTTCTTGCAGAATTATCGGGAAACTTTTCGATCTCTCGAAGGACGCTTTACGCTTTGCGTGCTGGCGCTCGTCTTCGTCAATATCTTCACCTCTTTCTATTCGCTCCGCTTTCTGGCGATGTTCTACCCGTTTGCTATCGCCGCGATTATGATGTCCAGGCCTGCGGTACGCATCCCGACGCTGGTCATCTTTCTGATATATATGGCCGCCCAATGGTACTATTATCTGAACACGTTGAACGGGTAGCCGCTCGTGAAACGTCAGTGGATTGCGAAGGGCGCCGGGCCGAGGGCTGTTGGAAGGATCGATCTGCCTCCGCGTCGCCGTGGGCAAAGCGTTCGCGCGATCGTCGCGCGCGGCCCAACAGTTTGTTGTCGGTAGTGGCAGCGCCCCGCATCCTGCACGTCATCACCGCTCTGGAGATGGGCGGCGCTGAACGATCGCTGGCGAACCTGCTACTCGACCGCCCTGGTGAACGGCAAGATGCGCATGTCGTTTCCCTGTCGGGAAGGGGCCATTATAGCAACATCTTGGCCGAGCATGGAATCGGCGTCGATCATCTCGAGCTGAGCCGTTCCCGACGATCGCTGTCGGCTCCGCTACGGCTATATCGGATTATCCGACGGTTCCGGCCAGATGTGATCCAGGGGTGGATGTATCATGGCAATCTGATCGCATCGCTCGCTGGCCTGATGGCTCGCCCGCGCGTGCCTGTTGCCTGGAACGTCCGGCAATCGCTCTATGGCCTATCTGCCGAGAAGTGGGGGACGCAGCAGATCATACGGATGCTCGCCAAGCTATCGGCCCGGCCGGATGCTATTGTGTATAATAGCTTCCAGGCTCGGGACCACCATGAAGCCTTCGGTTTCCGGTCGGCAGGATCGGGGGTGGTGATCCCGAATGGCTTTGATACCCGGCGCTGGCGACCGGATGCGGCACACCGTCAGGCGATGCGGAGCGCTCTTGGGGTCGACAATGCTGGCATTATTGCGGGTTTTGTCGGTCGTTATCATCCGATCAAGGATGTTCCCACCTTTCTCGCCGCCAGTGCGCTGGCGATGGCCGATGATCCGCGACTGCATATTGCTCTGGTCGGGGAGGAGCTGGATGCTGACAACCCTGCGCTCGCCCCGCATTTTGCGCGCCTGCCGGCCGGTAGAGTGCATTCACTGGGGCGGCGAGGCGACATCGAAAGGATCCTGCCTGGTTTTGATTTGCTTTGCCTGTCTTCAGCCAGCGAAGGCTTTCCAAACGTGTTGGGTGAAGCGATGGCGACCGCGCTCCCGTGCGTAGCCACTGATGTCGGCGATTGTGCGCGCGTGATGGATGGACGTGGGAGGATCGTGCCGCCCGGCGATGTCGCTGCCATGGCGACCGCAATGAGTGACCTAAGTCTCTTGAGTGCCGCTCGGCGGCACGCGTTCGGGATGGCCGCACGGGACAGAATCGTCACCGGCTTTGGGTTTGATGCGACATTGGATGCCTATACAAGGCTCTATGATTCCTTGGTAAAAAGAGACGATTGATGTGTGGTTTTGTAGGCTTTCTGGATCGGGCCGGTTTTTCGGACGGCGAGGCGCTTTTGCGGTGCATGGCCGACACGATCGTGCATCGCGGCCCCGACAGCGATGGTTATTGGGTTGACGGTGAAGCGGGGATCGCCCTTGCGCATCGTCGTCTGGCGATCATCGACTTGTCGGCGGCGGGGCACCAGCCCATGGCGAGCCACGACGGCCGCTATGTGCTGAGCTACAACGGCGAAATCTATAATCACCTCGATCTGCGGCGCGAGCTTGAAGCGAGGGGTGCCGTCGAATGGCGCGGGCATTCCGATACCGAAACCTTGCTGCAAGGCTTTTCCACCTGGGGTGTGCTGGCGACGCTTCAGCGAACGAACGGCATGTTCGCATTCGCGCTTTGGGACCGGGCCGAACGCAAGCTGATCCTGGCGCGCGACCGTATGGGCGAAAAGCCGATCTATTATGGCATGCAGGGCGGCGCGCTGCTGTTCGGCTCCGAGCTGAAGGCGCTGCGCCAGCATCCCGGCTGGCAGGGCGGTACCGACCGCGATGTGCTGGCGCTGTTCTTGCGGCACAATTATGTTCCCGGTCCCTATTCGATCTTTGAAGGCATCCGCAAACTGCCGCCCGGTCATTATCTGGAGGTCGGGACGGACGACGCGGCGCCTGGCGAGCCGGTGGCCTATTGGAACATTGCCGGAAAAGCGCGGGAGGGCCGCGACGCTCCATTCGCGGGCTCGCCGGACGCGGCGGTCGACGCGCTCGAGGAACTGCTGCTCGACGCAGTGGGTATCCGGATGGCTGCGGACGTGCCGCTGGGCGCCTTCCTGTCGGGCGGTTACGATTCGAGCACCGTTGTCGCGCTGATGCAGCGCCAGTCGTCGCGGCCGGTTAAGACGTTTTCGATTGGCTTTTCGGAAGCCGAATATGACGAGGCGCATCATGCGAAACGCGTGGCGGCGCATCTGGGCACCGACCACACCGAGCTTTATGTCACCCCCGACGATGCTTTGGCGCAAATACCGGTCCTACCGCATCACTGGGATGAACCTTTCGCGGATTCCTCTCAGATTCCCACGATGCTGGTCAGCCGCCTCGCGCGCAGCGAGGTGACCGTCAGCCTGTCCGGCGACGCAGGCGACGAACTGTTTGGCGGCTATACCCGCTACACGCTGGGATATGACCTCTGGAAACGGCTTGGGGTGCTGCCCCGCGGATTGCGCAAACTGGCGGCAGGCGCCTTGCGGATGACGCCGGCAGGCGCCATCGACGCGGCGATGCGGATCGCGCCCGAACGGTTGCGCAAGATGGCAGTCGGCGACCGGTTGCTCAAATTTGCAGACGTGCTGGACGTGGACAGCGCTGACGATTTTTATCGCTCGCTGGTATCCCATGCCAAGCGGCCGACGGATCTGGTGCTGGGCGCAAGTGAGCCGCCGACGATATTGACGACGGCGGATTCCGGCTGTCCGTCGAACAGCGATTTCCGCGACCGCATGATGTATCTCGACATGCTGAGCTATTTGCCCGACGATATTCTGGTCAAGGTCGATCGCGCGAGCATGGCATTTAGCCTGGAATCGCGCGTTCCGCTGCTCGATCACCGGGTCGTCGAGTTTGCGCTCGCGCTACCGCTCGCATATAAAATCCGCGACGGACAACCCAAATGGCCGCTGCGCCAGCTTCTATACCGCTATGTCCCACGCGAAATGATGGAGCGCCCAAAAATGGGGTTCGGCGTGCCGATCGAACATTGGCTGCGTGGCCCGCTGCGCGACTGGGCGGATGATCTGCTCGCGCCCGACCGGCTCAGGCGTGACGGATTCTTCGATGTCGACGCGGTGACCCGCATGTGGTCCGACACGCGCAGCGGCCGTCGACGCATGCACTATCATATCTGGGATATTTTGATGTTTCAGGCGTGGCTGGATTCTCCAACCGCGCGATAGTCGGCGTCAGGCGACGGCGTTTAACGCCATCGAACGCTCCGGCCACGTCAACCCGAAATGCGCCGCGACCCGCGATGGCAAATCGGCGAGCGCGATCCGCGAGGTCGACAGCCGGTCGGCATGTTCTGCTGTGTCGATCAGATATCCGATGCCATCATGTTCGCCGTTTTTGATCGCGACGAAATTTACATGGCGGCGCAGATTGGAAAAATGCTCGTTATCAACTGCGAAGCCAAAGCCGATCGCGATGTCTTTGGGATAGGTCAGCATCACAAACAGGCTGTCGCCGCGGTTGTCGACGTCGAACAGCTTGATGCCGTCGTCGCCGATGGCCGCGTCTAGGCGGCGCTGAATTGCTTCGGCATTGCTGACTGTGCCTGCATCGATCAGGAAGTCGCGCGACATGCGCGGGTGCACGGCAAAGTCACCACACCCGATCTCGCGCAGGAAGGCGTCATGATCGGCAAGCCGCCAATAATAACATTCTTCGGAATAGGGATTTTGATGCAGCGCGGTCGCTATCATCAACCGATAGTCGGGGAGCGCTTGTTCGATGCGCCCGACCAGTCGGTCATATTGCCGGTACACGCCAAGGATCGGGTCATCACTGTGCGGGAGCAACCATTCGGGGTTGCGGTGCGGGCCATCATAAACGGCAGAATTGAACATGTAGTGATGCTGCAAATGCGCGCCGCCGTTCAGGAAAAGCGACACATATCCCGGTCGCTTCGCGCGCGTTTCCGAAATGGTGATCGCGGTCAGAAGCTCGTCCAATATCAACGCCAGCGCCCATTTGCCGCCCCGGGCAGCGCGCGTCACATAGCCTGCGAGCTGTCCATATTCGCGAATTCCGCAATAGCGCAAAGCGGCGAGTCCCAGAGCTGCCGCCGATTGGGGGCTAAGCCGGGAACCGGCATTTTCGTTTACCGCCTCCGAGGCGGCGACCATCACGCGCTTCAACAGCGCCGATCCGGTCACGCGCGTGTCCGTCCATGGGTCCGGCAGAAAAAATGCCGCATCGCGCGTCTGGTTGCTTGCATTCATGGGGCTGGTCGCCGCGACCACAACGCCGCGCTCTTCCAGCCATTCCCAGATCTGGCAAAGATCATGGTCGACGATATCGCCGAGACGAAAAACGCCATGTTGTTTGAACGACAAACCGGTATGCGCGGTGACCCACTGAATCCACGGCTCCAGCTCTTCATAGCGGGTTTCCGAGGTCGTCTCGATCAGTCCGTGGCGCTTGATCAAGCGGTTCAGATTGGGCAATTCGTCGATCGCGCCGTAGCGCTGGACGAAATCGAAATTGATTTCGTTCAGTTCGAGTTGAAACAACTTCGCGGGCTTGTTCATCGTTGACCCTCTGCCGCATGAAAGAGGTGAAATCAACGTGCAAGGCGTTTGGTTGCCACCAATTCCGGGCCGGTCGTCGTATGATATTGAATTACCGCCGCCGTCGGCCTAGGGACCCGTCTCCCCCAAAATGACGAGGATCCGTTGTGCCAGCCGTAGCGCCGACCACCGAGCCTGCTATCATCTTCCTGTCGGGCTATGCCGAAGCGCATTATCGGTTTCGCGGCGACCTGATCGCTCAACTGGTTGCCGAGGGGTGGCGCGTCTATGCGCTAGCGCCGGATTATGACGCCGCGACAGAGGCGCGGGTGATCGAACTCGGCGCGATCCCGATGGCCATGTCGCTTGAACGAAACGGCTTGAACCTGGTGCGCGATATTCGCAGCCTAGTCGCTTTGTATCGGATGTTCCGCCGTATCCGTCCCGCCATCTTTTTCGGCTATTTTATCAAGCCGGTCATTTATGGCGCGATCGCGGCGTGGCTTGCGCGCGTTCCGCGCCGCGTGGTGATGGTGGCGGGGCTTGGGTTCGTTTTCATCGACGCCGACCGTGGCACATCCGCGAAGGCGCGCGTGCTGAAGGCCGTCGTCAACAGCCTGTATTGGCTCGCGTTCCGGCTATCGCATCGGGTCATTTTCCAGAATCCCGATGATTTCGAACTGATGGTCGATAGCGGGATTGCGCCGCGCGACCGCGCCATGCTGGTCGATGGCAGCGGCGTCAATCTCGACCGCTTTCCGCTGCGAACGGCGCCGCGTGCTGCGCAACGCCGGCTCACCTTTGTCTGGGTGGGGCGTTTGCTTCGTGAGAAGGGTGTCGTTGAGCTTGTCGAGGCGACCAAAATCGTGCGCGAACAGGGCTTCGACGTCGAGGTGTTGCTGGTTGGCGGCGTCGATTCCAACCCGGGTTCGTTGAACGAAGCGACCGTTCGGGGCTGGCACGACGCCGGCATCATTACCTGGACCGGCAAAGTCGACGATGTCCGCCCCTACCTTGCGCAATCTGATGTGTTCGTTTTGCCTTCCTATCGCGAAGGCTTGCCGCGCAGCACCCAGGAAGCGATGGCAATCGGCCTGGCGGTCATCACCACCGACGTTCCGGGGTGCCGCGAGACCGTGGTGGACGGCGTAAACGGCATACTCGTGCCGGTTCGATCGGCGCCAGCGATCGCCGATGCGATGATCCGCTACGCGCGCGAACCCGGCCTTACCGCCCAGCATGCCGCGGCCGGCCGCGCTCTGGTCGAGCGGAAGTTCGACGTCCGCGTTATCAATTGTCATATGCGTGCGGCGTTGATCGGTCCGCAACCGGCCTGAATCCCGGCGATGCGGGGCGTTTGCGCGATGGATGCCGGGCGCGCGGTGATTTTCCGGCTGACGGGGCTTTGTTATCAGGCTATTAGCGCGTCGAAAGCGCCCTGCCGAGGTCGACCGAAACGGTTGCGCAGCGGATCGTTGTTCAAAGGCAACCTCGAACTGGACGCGTTGCGTCGGACGAAAAGCAACTTTATGAGAAAACCATGTTAAACAGGCAGGGATTGCGCCCGGCCAACGATGCTGCGGCCGGATCCACCCCGACCGTTGTTGCAGCCAATGGCTTGCTTGGTGTTGCTGATCTGCGAAAGAAGGTTTTCCCTTTGAAGGCAATCGACCATCCGGTCCAGCCGGCCCATAAATGGTCGCAATGGCTCGCCTTGCTGCGCGTGCAATTGCTGCTCTGTCTCGTGTTCGGGGTCTTTGCGCCGGTCTTCATCCTGGCGCGTGGCAATCTGTCGATTATTTCGTCGAACGAGGCGATCATTGTATCGACCCTGACGGCGACGATCGTCACGATCGTCGGCGTCGTTTCGGCGCGAAAATTCGGGACATTTCCTGGCTCTGTCGGGGTGAGTTACATCTTCCCCGCCATGGCGATCACCTATGCGATCGCGCTGCTGCTGATCCTGTTCATCCGCGCCCCTTACAGCGGGGTATTGCTGTCGGTGACGTTCCTGTGCGTGCTGACCACGCGCTTTGTCATTGGCGCGCTCGAGCCACGGCGCGACACCAACCGCTATTATCTGGTGCCTGGCGGCGATGTCGAACGTATTCGCGAAGAGCTGGAGACGGTGTGCGTCATCCTGAATGAGCCGCTGCTCCCGAATGATCCGCGGGCGATCATTGTTGCGGATCTTCATCACGACCATTTGCCGGAGTGGGAACGCGCCTTTGCGGTTGCGGCGCTCAACGGCGTCGGCGTTTATCATTATAAACAGGTGTGGGAAGCGCGCACCGGCAAGGTTCGGATCGAGCATCTGTCGGAAAACAGCTTGGGGTCGCTGATACCCAGCAATTCCTATTTAAAGGGAAAGCGGCTGTTCGACATTGTGCTGACGCTGGCGGTTTTGCCGATCCTTTGCCTGCCGCTGCTGATCACCGGCCTTTTGATCCGGCTTGACTCGCCGGGACCGATGTTTTTTCGTCAGGAACGGATCGGATATCGCGGCCAGCAGTTTCGTGTGCTGAAATTTCGCACCATGCGGGTTGCCGAAACCGCGTCTGCGAACGGTGACCTGGTTGACGCTGCAATCACCAAGGATGATGACGACCGGATCACCCGGATCGGCCGGTTTCTACGGCAAACGCGGATCGATGAACTCCCGCAGCTTTATAATGTTCTGCGCGGCGAAATGAGCTGGATCGGCCCGCGCCCTGAAGCCCGGCCGCTGTCCGAATGGTATGAACGGGAAATCCCCTTTTATGTTTATCGGCATATTGTTCGTCCCGGGGTGACTGGTTGGGCACAGGTCAACCAGGGGCATGTCGCGGGGATCAGCGAAGTCCATGACAAACTTCGCTTCGATTTTTACTACATAAAGAATTTCTCGATGTGGATCGACCTCGCGATTCTGTTCAAGACGGTTCTGGTTGTCATCCGGGGAATCGGAGCCAAATAGAATCCGACCGGTTCGATGACTATGCGACCCGCGTCGATGTGCTTCGCCGACCACGCGTCATGCGCGATCGGGGACGACATTTCGCAGCGATCCGGAAAATTCCGGACTTATCGAACCGGTCGGGCTTTCAACATCTGGTTGCCCGAAGACAGCCGCGGCGCAGTGGTAGACGAGAAAGCGGCGGGATTTTCGTTATTGATGACGATGTTGTTGGTCACCACGGCGTCAGGTCCAATTCCGAACACGATCGATGCATCGCGTGTTTCATACTCGACAAGATTCGACCGAAACTCGGGACTCTGCGCGTCCCATGCGCTGATAACTGAGCTTTCCTGATCGGAAACGCGGATATAGAACTTGTTGTTCGATATCCGGGGGCTCTTGCCGCCGAAATACGCCGCTCGCCGATACACCCCGAGCAGCATCATCTCCTCAAAAACAGGGTAATCGCCCAGAAATGTAAAAGCATCCTGCTGGTTAGCGTTGCGAAGATCGATCACGCTATGGCTGACGCGAACGTGTGGCGAATGGGCGCCACAGATGATAGAAGCCGAGCCATCGGATTTTATCCCGGTAATGCTGATGTTCGCCGCGGCGCCGCCGTGCACGTAGATGCACGGGTGGGCCGTCGTGCAATTTCGGCTCGTAGTCAGAAATTCCGGATCGACGATTCTGGTCGGCCCCGCTTTATAGCCGACGTCGATAGCGCCTCTTTTTGGAGGGGCCGTAGCGCGCCGCGTGTATGCTTCGCCGCTCCACCCTTTGATGCGGGGGCGGAGGATCGTAACCTCATCGCCGACGCTTTCGATTGCAGCCTTTCGATTCTGGTCGAAGGTGCAGTCGCTCACTTCGATATTCTGAACCCCGTTTACCCGGGTGATCAGCAGCCCCGGCCCCTGGTTGCTATCGAACAGCACATTGTGAATTCGAATATTGCGAATCCGGTTCAGCGGCCTGCCCGGCTGATCGTCGGGTTCCAGATCAATTCCGGCGCCGGGGCCGCTGCCGTCGTCCAATATACCGTCGGTCAACCCGTATCGACCGCCGTCTATCAGGCCGCCGATGCTTTCGATAATAGATAAGCCTTGGCGATAGTTGTTGAGGGCGACGCACCGCTCCATTTTCCATTCCGACGGGCAATCATCCAGCGCTACAGCGCCATCCGGGCCACTCCCCGCGTTATTGCCGCCGGCTGAAATGAAAAAACCATCGCAGGTGCCATTTACCGCGTGAACGTCGCGAAACGTCCAACGGTGGCATTTGTCGATGACGATAACATGCGCCGGATCCTCGGACACCTTTCGACGGGACCGGTTGCCATCGCAGATCAGATCGACAATCTGGAAGTCGGTGCACCGCACTATGTAGATGGCGGATCCCCCCCACCCGGTCGGGGCGCCATCAGCCAGCTTTATGTGATGGCCGTTGCCGCGCAGCCTAAATCCCGATTTTCTGTCGATCACCAATTGCGATGGGATCACATAATTCGCGTCGAGAACCCCCTCGATGCCCTTGCCCAACGCATCGAAGAAGCGCTGCAACCTTGACAAGGGTGCATCGCCGACGCGGCGAAAGTCGTTCGGCGTCATCAAGTTGAGATACCCCTTCAGCAGCCTGCGCATGCACGGCAGGGCGAAACGCTAGTTTGTTCTGGCCGAATCACCAAGGTACGGAATGCGAACCAAGCGGCGGGCTATGATCGCAGCGAACGCGAAACTTGCAACCGCGGCGCGGAGGTCCGACATAGAAGTCAACTGGGAGCCCCCGATGGAATTTGCATTCGACAATAGTTTTCAGGCCGCGATGGAGGGCTTTTACGCGCCCGCCGAGGTGGCAAAGCCACCGGCGCCGGCGTTGCTGACCTTCAACCATTCGCTGGCCGAGCGCTTGGGGCTTGCAATTGGAAAGAGCAAAGACTGCAGGCTCGCGGGCATTTTCTCGGGCGGCGAGATGCCCGATGGGGCAAACCCGCTCGCCTTTGCTTATGCTGGACATCAGTTCGGTCATTTTTCGCCGCAACTAGGCGACGGTCGCGCGCTCCTTCTCGGTGAAATCATCGCGCCCGACGGCGCTCGCTTCGATATCCAGCTCAAAGGATCGGGTCCTACCCCCTTTTCACGCAACGGTGACGGCAAGGCGGCGCTCGGACCGGTCTTGCGTGAATATCTGGTGTCCGAAGCCATAGCGGCAATGGGGGTGCCCACCACGCGCTCACTCGCCGCCGTGGCAACGGGTGACCGCGTGCAGCGCGAGCGGTCGCATCCGGGGGCGGTGCTCACGCGAGTGGCGAGCAGCCATATTCGGGTTGGGACCTTTCAGTTTTTTGCGGCGCATTTCGGTGTCGATCATGTGGTCAAACTGTCCGACTACACCGTCTGGCGCCACTGGCCCGAACTGGCCGCTGCCGCCAACCCGCACCTCGCGCTGCTCGACCGCGTCATTGGCCTGCAATGCGAACTCGTCTCGCGCTGGATGGGCGTGGGTTTCATCCACGGCGTGATGAACACCGACAATGTCGCGATCTGCGGCGAGACGCTCGATTATGGCCCTTGCGCCTTTATGGACCGTTTTGCGGTGAACACCGTGTTCAGCTCGATCGACACCAACGGGCGTTATGCCTATGGTCGGCAGCCGCAGATCACGCATTGGAACATGGCGCGCTTTGCCGAGGCGATGTTGCCCGCGATCCACGCCGTCGAACCGGCCGATGTCGACGCGGCCAAGGCGCTGGTCGATGCGATTCCCGTACGATTCCGGGCGATATGGCTCAGCGAAATGCGCGCAAAGCTGGGGCTGGGGAAGCCGCACAAGGATGATGAAAAGCTGATCGATTCGCTATTTGGCGAGTTGGAACAACATTCCGTTGATTTCACTTCCTTCTTTCGCGGGCTGGCGCAGCTGCTCCGCGGCGACGGTGACATGCTGCAATCGCTTTTGCCCGATGCCGAGGCGATGGCGCCGTGGATCGCCGACTGGTGGGCACAGCTGGAGCGCGAAGCGATCGCGCCGCTCGAACGCGCGGACGCGATGGACGCGGTAAATCCGCTCTATATCCCGCGCAATCATCACGTCGAGGCCGCGCTGATTGCGGCAGAGGACGGCGATATGGCGCCTTGGCACGCGTTGCTGGAGGTCGTTCAGAACCCTTATGTTCATCGTCCCGAATGGGACGTTTACGCGCATCCTGCACCCGAAGATGCGGCGCCCCATCTCACCTTTTGCGGCACCTGAGCTTAGTCGGCTGGATCGCTGCGGTTGAGCCATTTTGCCGCGACTGTTAGAGACCGCGCAGCACAACAGGAGAATAGCGCCAGTGCCGAATGCTTCGGTCAAAGTCACAGTCGTCGGCACAGGTTATGTCGGGATTTCGAACGCGGTGCTGCTCGCGCAGCATAATCATGTGGTGGCACTCGATATCGACCGCCGCAAAGTGGACGAAATCAACGCGCGCCGATCGCCGATCGCCGATCCGGAGATCGAGGAGTATCTCGCAATGCGTGCGCTTGACCTGACCGCGACCATCGACAAGGCGACGGCTTATGACGGTGCCGATTTCGTCGTCGTCGCGACGCCGACCGATTATGATCCCGACACCAACTATTTCAATACAAGCTCGGTCGAATCAGTGATCGCGGATGCCCGGGAACTGTCGCCGGACGCGGTGATTGTCGTCAAATCGACCGTTCCCGTGGGTTTCACCGACCGTATGCGTGCCCAGCACAAGAGCGACGCGATCGTCTTTTCGCCCGAATTTCTTCGCGAAGGGCGCGCTTTGTTCGACAATCTGCATCCCTCGCGGATCATCGTCGGCAACACGCACCCGCGCGCCGCGGAGTTCGCCCAGCTTTTGCTTTCCGCCTCGTTAAAACCTGATGCGACCGTATTGCAGACGGGCAATACCGAGGCCGAGGCGATCAAGCTGTTCGCCAACACCTATCTCGCGATGCGCGTCGCCTTCTTCA
>VFQN01002325.1_pt1 | contig 29720 bp, 26 predicted proteins | sample 3512371 | NCBI WGS metagenome assembly VFQN01 (sample SAMN10412370, study PRJNA504923) | tailings metagenome | isolation source: Replicate 2 from Balatoc abandoned mine | place: Philippines: Itogon, Benguet | collected 2017-08-28 | reverse complement strand
TGCGCGCCGGCCTGCCGCTGCAGGACATGGAGTTCGTGCAGTTCCACCCGACCGGCATCTACGGCGCCGGCTGCCTGATCACCGAGGGCGTGCGCGGCGAAGGCGGCATCCTGCGCAATTCCAAGGGCGAGCGCTTCATGGAGCGCTACGCGCCCAACGCCAAGGACCTGGCCTCGCGCGACGTGGTCAGCCGCTCGATGACCATCGAGATCCGCGAAGGCCGCGGCGTGGGCCCGAAGGGCGACCACATCCACCTGGACCTGACCCACCTCAACCCGGCCGACATCCACGAGAAGCTGCCGGGCATCGCCGAGACCGCCAAGATCTTCGCCGGCGTCGACGTCACCAAGCAGCCGATCCCGGTGCTGCCGACCGTGCACTACAACATGGGCGGCCTGCAGACCAACTACCACGGCGAAGTGGTCACGCTGAAGAACGGCAACCCCGACACCGTCGTGCCGGGCCTGTACGCCATCGGCGAGGCGGCCTGCGTGTCGGTGCACGGCGCCAACCGCCTGGGCTCGAACTCGCTGCTCGACCTGGTGGTGTTCGGCCGCGCCGTGGCCAACCGCTGCGCCGAGACGATCAAGCCCGGCGCCGCCCAGCCGGCGGTGCCGCGCCCGTCGGTGGACAAGGCCCTGGCCAACCTCGACAAGCTGCGCCACGCCAACGGCGGCACGCCGACGGCCGAGATCCGCGCCAGCATGCAGCAGGTCATGCAGAACAACGCCGCGGTGTTCCGCACCGGCGAGACGCTGCAGGAGGGCGTGCAGAAGATCGCCCAGGTGCACAAGGGCTTCGCCGACGTGCGCGTCTCCGACCGCTCGCTGGTCTGGAACTCCGACCTGATCGAGACGCTGGAGCTGCAGAACCTGCTCGGCCAGGCCGTGGCCACCATGGTGTCGGCGGAGAACCGCAAGGAATCGCGCGGCGCCCACGCCCGCGAGGACTACACCGAGCGCGACGACGTGAACTGGCACAAGCACACCCTGTGCTGGGTGGACGAGCAGGGCAACACCCGCATCGACTACCGCCCCGTGCACATGTACACGCTGAGCAAGGACGTCGAGCCCGTGCCGCCCAAGGCCCGCACCTACTGACCCTGTGGGAGGGCCTCCAGGCACTCCCGCGCACCCGGAATCGAGAACATGGCTGAGTTCACCCTCCCGAAGAATTCCAAGGTCCAGAAGGGCAAGCACTTCGCCGCCAAGGGCGCGAAGAACGTGCGCGTCTTCAAGGTCTACCGCTGGAACCCGGACGAGCCGTCCAACCCGCGCACCGACACCTACGAAGTCGACATGGACACGTGCGGCCCGATGGTCCTGGACGCGCTGATCAAGATCAAGAACGAGATCGACCCCACGCTGACCTTCCGCCGTTCCTGCCGCGAGGGCATCTGCGGCTCGTGCGCGATGAACATCGACGGCACCAATACGCTGGCCTGCACCAAGGCGATCGACGAGTGCGGCAAGAAGGACGTGCCGATCTACCCGCTGCCGCACATGCCGGTGATCAAGGACCTGGTGCCCGACCTGTCGCACTTCTACGCCCAGTACGCCTCGATCCGGCCCTGGCTGCGCACCCAGAGCGCGGCGCCGGCCAAGGAGCGCCTGCAGTCCAAGGAAGACCGCGCCAAGCTCGACGGCCTGTACGAGTGCATCCTTTGCGCCTGCTGCTCGACCAGTTGCCCGAGCTACTGGTGGAACGGCGAGCGCTACCTGGGTCCGGCAATCCTGCTGCAGGCCTACCGCTGGATCATCGACTCCCGCGACGAGGACACCGGCGCGCGCCTGGACGAGCTCGAGGACCCCTTCAAGCTCTACCGCTGCCACACCATCATGAACTGCGCGCGTACCTGTCCCAAGGGCCTCAACCCGGCCCGGGCCATCGGCGAGATCAAGAAGCTGATGCTGCAGCGCCGCGGCGCCTGAGGCGGCGATGCACGACGACGAGGCCGAACTGCGGCGGCTGCGCTGGCGCTGCCGCCGCGGCATGCGCGAGCTCGACCAGCTGATGCTGCGATACCTCGACGCCCGCTGGGCGGCGGCGGACGAAGGCGAGCGGGCGGTTTTCCTCAGGCTGCTCGACACCGAGGACGATAGGCTCTGGCGCTGGTTCATGGGGCGCGAGACCGCGCCGGAGGCCGACCTCGATGCCCTCGTCCGATGCATCCTCGACCTGCCGCATTGACTGGCGGCCTTCGCGGCTGCTCGTCGCGGCCCTGCTGATGCTGGGCTTCGCCGGCGCGTATGCCGTGCTGGCCTCGGGCCTGCCGCGCGCCCTGGCCTGGCCGCTGGCGCTGGCCGCGGCGGGGCAGGGCGCCTGGCTCGCGCGGCGGGAATCGCGGCGCCTGCCCGGCGCCCTCGTGCTCGGCCCCGGCCTTGCGGAATGGCGCGAGCCCGACGGCGCCGTGCATCGGCTCGGCGCCGTGTCGCTCCAGCTTCGTGGTCCCTGCGCCTGGCTCGATGCCCGCACCCCCGACGGCCGGCGCCTGCGCCGGTCGTGGTGGCCCGACACGCTCGGCGCCGCGGCGGCACGTGAACTGCGGCTTGCCCGTCCCGCCGGCGACCCTGCCGCCCTGCTTCCGCTCGTGGCACCCTAGGCGCCCATGTTCCAGCCCCTCCCGATCGCCATCGGCCTGCGCTACCTGCGCGCCAAGCGCCGCAATGGCTTCATCTCCTTCCTGTCCCTGGCCTCGATCCTGGGCATCATCCTGGGCGTGGTCGCGCTGATCACCACCATCGCGGTGATGAGCGGATTCCAGCAGGAGTTGCGCGAGCGCATCCTGGGCATGGTCGCGCACGCCACCGTCTCGGGCATCGACGGCCCGGTGCAGGACTGGCGCCGCGCGGTGGCCATGGCTGGCGAGGATCCGCGCGTGCTCGGCGCCGCGCCCTATGTCGAGACCGAATCGCTGATCGAAGGCCGGCAGCGTCGCGGCGCGCTGCTGCGCGGCGTGCTGCCCGAGCTCGAACCGCAGGTGACCGAGCTGGCCTCGAAGATGAAGCTCGGCGAGTTCACGGACCTGCGGCCGGGCGAGTTCAACATCGTGCTCGGCAGCGAGCTGGCGATGCTGCTGGGCGTCGGCCCCGGCGACCAGGTCAATGTCTTCATCTCCCAGGCCACCTCCACGCCGATCGGCGCGCTGCCGCGGGCCAAGCGCTTCACCGTCGTCGGCGTGTTCGAAGCCGGCGCGCAGGAATACGACCTGGGCCTGGCCGTGATCCACCTCAAGGATGCGCAGGCCCTGGCGCGCATGGGCGAGGGCGTCAGCGGCGTGCGCCTGCGCCTGGACGACCTCTGGGACGCCTGGTACGTGGCCCGCGACCTGGCCGACCGCATGGACGGCTTCTATCGCGTGCGCGACTGGAGCCGCGACCACGCCAACTTCTTCCGCGCCCTCAAGCTCGAGAAGACCGTGATGTTCATCCTGTTGTCGCTGGTGATCCTGATCGCGGCGTTCAACCTGGTGTCCTCGCTGGTGATGCTGGTGCAGGACAAGCAGTCGGACATCGCCATCCTGCGCACGCTGGGGTTGTCGCCCGGGGCGGTGATGCGGGTGTTCGTGGTGCAGGGCATGGCCATCGGCCTGGCCGGCATCGCCATCGGCGTCACGGCCGGCACGCTGCTGGCCAGCAACCTCTCGCACGTGGTCGCCTTCGTCGAGGACCTGACCGGCTCGGAGCTGATGCCGTCGGACGTCTACTACATCAGCGGCGTGCCCTCGGTGGTCTATCCGCAGGACGTGGCCATGGTCGCCGCCGTGGCCTTCGTGATGTGCCTGCTGTCCACCCTGTATCCGGCCTGGCGCGCCTCGCGCACCGACCCGGCCACGGCGCTGCGCTATGAGTGAGGCCGCCGCCATGGACGTCGTCATCCGCTGCCATGCGCTGGGCAAGACCTATGCCGAAGGCAAGCTGCGCACGCCGGTGTTCGACCAGCTCGAGCTGTCGGTGCGCCGTGGCGAGACCGTGGCCATCGTCGGTGCCTCGGGCGCGGGCAAGAGCACGCTGCTGCACCTGCTTGGCGGCCTGGACCAGGCCAGCTCGGGCGAAGTCGAGGTGGCCGGCCAGCGCATGTCGGCCCTGGGCGAACGCGCCCGCGGCGAGCTGCGCAACCGCGCGCTCGGTTTCATCTACCAGTTCCACCACCTGCTGCCCGAGTTCACCGCGCTCGAGAACGTGATGATGCCGCTGCTGGTGCGCGGCGTGCCGGTGGCGCAAGCGCAGGCCCCGGCCCAGGCACTGCTCGAGCGCGTCGGCCTGGGCCATCGCCTGGGCCACAAGCCCGGCGAGCTCTCGGGCGGCGAACGCCAGCGCGCCGCGGTCGCGCGCGCCCTCGTGACGCAGCCGGCCTGCGTGCTGGGCGACGAGCCCACCGGCAACCTCGACGAAAAGACCGCCGCCACCGTCTTCGACCTGCTGCTCGAGCTCAACCGCGAGCAGGGCACGGCCCTGGTGCTGGTCACCCACGATCGCCGCCTGGCGCGGCGACTGGATCGAACCCTGGAACTCACCCAGGGACGCCTGCAGCCCCTCGCCGGGGACTAGTGCGCGCCGACGCCGCGGCCGCTCCCGCGCCCCTCGGGCCGGCGGTGGCCTGCGCGCTGCTCGCGGGCGTGCTGTGCGTACAGGCCTGGCCGGCCCTGCCGCCCGCGGCGTTCGCGCTGCCCCTGCTGCCGCTCCTGCTGTGGGCCGCCTGGCGCGGCGGTGCGCTGCGCTGGCCGGCTGCGTTCGGTCTCGGCCTGGCGCTGGCGGTGCTGCACGGGCAGGCGGCACTGCAGGCCCGCTGGCCCGTGGCCGAGGACCGCGCAGTCGCCTGGGTCACCGGGGACGTCGCCAGCCTGCCCGTCGTCGGCGAGGACGCGATCCGCTTCGATCTGCGCGTGCACGCGGGCGAGGGCGAGGCCGCGCGTCTGGCCGGCCGGCGCCTGCGCGTGGCCTGGTTCTTCGAGGGCGGGACGCCGCCGCCGGTGCAGGCCGGCAGCCGCTGGCGGCTGAAGCTGCGCCTGCGTGCCCCGGTCGGCCTGGCCAATCCCGGCGGCTTCGACCTCGAGCGCCACGCCGCCGCGCAGGGCATCGCCGCGCTGGCGCAGGTCGAACAGCCCGGGCGCGCCGTGCAGTGGCACGCAGGCGAGGGCCTGCCGGCCTGGCGCGAGCGGCTGGCCGCGCGCATCGACGCCGCCGGCGCGGGCGAGGGCGGGCGCTTCGTGCGCGCCCTCGCGCTCGGCGACACGCGGGGGCTGGACGAGCGCGACTGGGACATCCTGCGCATCACCGGCCTGACCCACCTGATCGCCATCTCCGGCTTCCACGTCGGCCTGGTCGCCGGCTTCGGCGCGCTGCTGGCGCGCGGCCTGTGGCGGGTGCTGCCCGCGCTGTCGCTGCGGCTCGCGCGGCCGGTCGCGGCGGCGGCCTGCGCCTTCCTCGCGGCGGCGGGCTATACCGCACTGGCCGGGTTCGCGCTGCCGACCGTGCGCACCCTGCTGATGATCGCGGTGGTGGCGCTGGCGCGTGGGCTGCGGCGCCCGGCGGACGGCGCGCAATCGCTGGCACTCGCGGTCGTCGCGATCCTGCTCGCCGATCCTCTGGCCGTGCTCGCGCCGGGCTTCTGGCTCAGCGTCGCCGGCGTGGCCTGGCTGCTGTGGTGCCTGCCGGGATTCGAGGCTTCGCCCCTGCGCGGGCTGCTGCGGGCGCAGGCGGTGGCGACGCTGGGCCTGCTGCCGCTCACGGCCTGGTTCTTCCAGCAGGCTTCGCTGGTCGGGCCCCTGGCCAACCTGGTGGGGATCCCGTGGATCAGCCTGGTCGTGGTGCCGCTGTCGCTGGCCGGCCTGGCCCTGGAGCCCCTGCATGGCGACGCCGCCGCGGCGGCCTGGTGGCTGGCCGGGCAAGCGATGCAGGGCCTGTGGGCCGGGCTCGAAGCCATGGCGGGTTGGCCGCTGGCCTTCGCGTGGTTGCCCGAACCGGGATGGCCGGCGCTGGCGCTCGCCCTGGCCGGCGCGTTCTGGCTGATGCTGCCGCGCGGCACGCCCGGCAAGGCCCTGGCCTGCCTGCTGTGGTTGCCCCTGCTGTGGCCGGCGGCGCGTCCGCCGCCGCCGGGGCAGGTGGAGCTGGTGCAGCTCGACGTCGGCCAGGGCCTGGCCGTGCTGGTGCGCACGCACCGGCATGCGCTGCTCTTCGATGCGGGGCCGGCGCCGCCCCGCGGGCTCGATGCCGGCGAGGCGGTGGTGCTGCCGGCGCTGCGCGCGCTGGCCGTGCCGCGGCTCGACCTGCTGGTGCTCAGCCACGGCGACAACGACCACGCCGGCGGCGCAGATGCGGTGCGCCGGGGCCTGCCGGTGGCGCGCACCCTGGCGCCGCGCGGCTGGGCCCGCGGCGACATGGCGCCCTGTCTGGCCGGCGAACGCTGGACCTGGGACGGCGTGGAGTTCGAACTGCGGCACCCGCCGCTGGCGTTCCGCTACCGCGGCAACGAGAGCTCCTGCGTGCTGCACGTGCGCGCCGGCACGCAGGCGGCGCTGCTGCCCGGCGACATCGGCCGGCACGTCGAGGCGCGGCTGGCGCGCGAAGGCGGGCTCTCCGCGGACGTGCTGTTCGTGCCGCACCACGGCAGCGAGGGCTCCTCGAGCCTGGACTTCATCGCCGCCGTGCGGCCGCGCCTGGCCCTGGTCTCGGCCGGCCGCGGCAACCGGTTCGCCCTGCCGTCGCCGCGGGCGCTGGCGCGCTACGCACGCTACGACGTGCCGGTGTTCGACAGCGCAGGGCAGGGCGCCATGGCGCTGCGCCTGGGCCCCGGCGCGCCGCCGGGCCTGCAGGCGTTCCGGCGCGACCGGCCGCGCTGGTGGCGCCATGCCGGGGAGCCGGCAGGCTATGCTATCGGCGGAACCGAACCCCTAGGTGACGCGTGCTGGAACTGATCAAAGCCGGTGGCTGGGTCATGCTGCCGATCATCGCCCTGGCCGTGCTGGCCCTGGCGATCATCCTCGAACGCTTCTGGAGCCTGCGCCGCAAGGAAGTGCTGCCGCCCGGCCTGGGCGAGGAAGTGCGCGACTGGGCCAAGGGCCGCGCGCTCGACCCCAAGCACGTGGACATCCTTCGCAACAACTCGCCGCTGGGCGAACTGCTGGCCGCCGGCCTGGACGTGCGCCACCGCCCGCGCGAGATCATCAAGGAGCGCATCGAGGACGTCGGCCGCCACGTCGCGCACCGGCTCGAGCGCTTCCTCAACGCCCTGGGCACCATCGCCGCGGTGACGCCGCTGCTGGGCCTGCTGGGCACGGTGCTGGGCATGATCGAGATGTTCCTGGACATCCTGGTCACCGGCGTCGGCGACGCCAGCCAGCTGGCCGGCGGCATCGGCCAGGCGCTGATCAGCACCGCGGCCGGCCTGGTGGTGGCGATCCCGGCGCTGATCTTCCACCGCACGCTGCGCGGGCGCGTCACCGGCTACATCATCGACATGGAGAAGCAGGCCATGGCCCTGCTCGACGCGCTCGACGAGCACGGCGCCGCCAGCAAACCCGCCCGCGCCGCCAAGCGGGGTGAAGGATGAGGCTCAGCTCCGGCCGCCCGCCGGACGAACCCGAGATCAACCTGGTCTCGCTGATCGACGTCGTTTTCTGCCTGATCATCTTCCTGGTGGTGACCACCACCTTCGAGCACCGCTCGGCGCTAAAGCTTGTGCTGCCCACGGCCCAGCAGCCGGCCGAGATCGAATCGACCGAACCGGTGGTGCTGATCGTCGACGCCGAGGGCCGCTATTTCCTCGGCGAGGACGAGGTGCTCAAGCGCGACACCGCCTCGCTCAAGGAGGCCCTGGCGCGCGTGGCCGGCGAGGACCGCACCCGGCCCGTGGTGCTGCGCGCCGACGGCCGCGCCCCGCACCAGTCGGTGGTGACGGCGATGGACGCGTTCGGCCAGCTCGGCTTCAGCCGCATCAGCATCGCCACGGCGCCCGAGGGCCGGCCGTGAGCGCACCGGCCTCGTCCTGGGCGATCTATCGCCGCCTGCTCGGCCGCGCCCGCCGCTACTGGCCGCTGCTGGCGGCCGCGGGACTGGGCATGGTGGTCGAGGCCCTGGCCGCCGGCGCCTTCACCGCGCTGATGGAGCCGATGGTCGACGAAACCTTCGTCGCGCGCGACCCGGAGGTGCGCTGGAGCCTGCCGCTGGCCATCGTCGGCCTGTTCCTGCTGCGCGGCCTCGCCACCTTCGCCACCGACGTCGGCATGGCCCGCGCCGGCCGCAGCGTGGTGCGCGACCTGCGCCAGGACGTGCTGGCCAAGTACCTGCGCCTGCCCAGCAGCCGCTTCGACCTCGAGCCCGTGCCGGCGATGGTCTCGCGCCTGAACTACGACACCGAGCAGGTGACCCAGGCCAGCAGCGAGGCCATCAAGGTCATCCTCACCGATACGCTGACCCTGCTGGTGCTGCTGGGCGTGATGCTCTACCACAGCCCGCGCGTCACCCTGGTCATGCTGGTGTTGGCGCCGCTGATCGGCCTGATCTCCTCGGCGGTCGCGCGCCGCTACCGGCGCATCAACCGCGGCATCCAGGAGGGCGTCGCCAACATGGCCCAGGTGGCCGAGCAGGCGCTGTCGGCCCAGCAGGAAGTGAAGATCTACGGCGCCCAGGCCTCGGAGCAGGCGCGCTACGGCGCCCTGGTCGAACGCAACCTGCGCCTGGGCGTGAAGGTCGAGACCACGCGCGCGGCGGCCTCGTCCATGGTGCAGCTGCTGGCGTCGGTGGCGCTGGCCGTGATCCTTGTCGTCGCCGGCCTGGAAGCCGCGCGCGGGCACATGACCGCCGGCGGCTTCGTCGCCATGCTCACCGCGATGATGGCCATGCTGCCCTCGCTCAAGCGCATCACCAACGTGCAGGCCATCATCCAGCGCGGCGTCGCCGCGGCCGACCGGCTGTTCGCCGTGCTCGATGCGCCCGACGAGGCGGACGACGGGCGCCAGCCCATCGTGCGTGCGCGCGGCGACCTGGAGTTCCGCGACGTCGGCGTCACCTACGCCGGCCAGGACGCGCCGGCGCTGTCGGGCATCAGCTTCCGCGCGGCACCGGGCACCGTGACGGCGATCGTGGGCCGCTCGGGCAGCGGCAAGTCCACCCTGATCCGCCTGCTGCCGCGCTTTTACGAAGCGGGTCAGGGCCAGGTGCTGCTCGATGGCCGGCCCGTGCAGGACTACCGCCTGGCCGACCTGCGCCGGCAGATCGCCCTGGTCGGCCAGCGCGTGATGCTGTTCGACGACTCCGTCGCCGCCAACATCGCCTATGGCGAACCCGAAGGCACCGACCCGGCGCGCATCCGCGCCGCCGCGGAGGCCGCGAACGCCCTGGAGTTCATCGAGCGGCTGCCCGGCGGCATGCAGGCGCGCATCGGCGAGAACGGTGGCCTGCTCTCGGGTGGCCAGCGCCAGCGCCTGGCGATCGCCCGCGCCATCCTCAAGGACGCACCGATCCTGATCCTCGACGAGGCGACCGCGGCGCTCGACACCGAATCCGAGCGCCTGGTGCAGTCGGCCCTGGACCGGCTGATCCCCGACCGCACGACCCTGGTCATCGCCCACCGCCTGTCCACGGTCGAACATGCCGACCAGGTGCTGGTGCTCGACGGCGGCCGGCTGGTGGAGCAGGGCACGCACGCCCAGCTGCTGGCGCGCGGCGGCTTGTATTCGCACCTGCATCGCATGCAGTTCCGCGAGCCGGAGGCCGGGTGAAGGCGGCGCTGGCGGCCTGGCTGCTGCGGCGCTGGTACGGCGGCGTGGCGCCGGGTCCCGGCCTGCGCGCGCTGGCCTGGCTGTACGGACGGCTGTCGGCCTGGCACCGGCACCGGCGCGCCGCCCATGCGCAGCCGGCTGGCGTGCCGGTGCTGGTGGTCGGCAACCTCGTCGCCGGCGGCAGCGGCAAGACGCCGTTGGTGGTGGCCCTCGCGCAGGCGCTGCAGGCGCGCGGCTGGCGGCCGGGCATCGTGAGCCGCGGCCACGGCCGGCGCGGGCGCGGACCGCTGCGCGTCACGCCCGCCACGCCGGCACGGGACGCCGGCGACGAACCGCGCCTGATCGCCGAGCGCACGGGCTTGCCGGTGTTCGTGGACGCCGACCGGGTCGCGGCCGCGCACCGCGCGGTGGCCGAGGGCTGCACGCTGGTGATCAGCGACGATGGCCTGCAGGCGCTGCAACTGGCCCGGGACATCGAGATCGAGGTCGTGGACGGCGAACGCCGGCACGGCAACGGCTGGCTGATCCCCGCCGGTCCGCTGCGCGAACCCGCCGGCCGCCGCGTGGACTTCGTGGTCTGCAACGGCGGCACGGCGCGCCCCGGCGAGGTGCCGATGCAGCTGGCGCTGGGCGAGGCGGTCGCGCTCGACGACGGCCGCCGCCGGCCGCTCGCGGACTTCGCCGGCGCACCGGTGCAGGCCCTGGCCGGCATCGGCCATCCGGCGCGCTTCTTCGAGGCATTGCGCGCCGCCGGCCTGCAGGTCGCCGGCCACGCCTTCCCAGACCACCACGCCTTCGACGCCGCCACGCTCGCGGCCATCCCCGCGCCGCGCCTGATGACCGAGAAGGACGCGGTCAAATGCCGCGGTATCGCGCCCCCCGACAGCTGGGCCGTGCCGGTGGACGCCGTGCTGCCCGACGATTTCCTCGACGCCCTGGCCGCGCGCCTGGGCCCGCCCGGACCCCGCCCATGACCGAGCTCGATTTCACCGTCGCCATTCCCGCGCGCTACGGCGCCTCCCGCCTGCCGGGCAAGCCGCTGCGCCTGATCGGTGGCGAGCCGATGGTGCTGCACGTCGCCCGCCGCGCCCTGGCCGCCGGCGCACGCGAGGTGGTGGTGGCCACCGACGATGCCCGCATCGCCGCCGCGCTGGCCGGCCAGCCCGTGCGCGTCTGCCTGACCCGCGCCGAACATGCCTCGGGCACCGACCGCCTGGCCGAAGTGGCCGACCTGTGCGCGTGGGAAGACGAGCGTGTGGTGGTGAACCTGCAGGGCGACGAGCCCTTCGCGCCGGCCGAGGGCATCCGTGCGGTGGCGCGCACCCTGGTCGAATCCGGCGCCGAGATGGCCACGCTGGGCACGCCGGTCGAGGACGCCGACACCCTGTTCGACCCGAACGCCGTCAAGCTGGTCCGCGATGCCCGCGGCCTGGCCCTGTACTTCAGCCGCGCGCCGATCCCCTGGCAGCGCGACCGCTTCGCCCGCGACCGGCTGTCGCCGCCCGGGCCCGGCACGCTGCGGCACATCGGCATCTACGCCTACCGCGCCGGTTTCCTGCGCGCCTTCACCCGGCTGCCGCCCGGTGCGCTCGAACAGATGGAAGCGCTGGAGCAACTGCGCGTGCTCGAGGCCGGGCATCGCATCGCGGTGGGCGTCTCGCCGGTGCCGTTCCCGCCGGGCGTGGACACCGAGGCCGACCTGGCGCGGGCCGAGGCCACGCTTGCGTCGATGCGTTAGATTTATCGGACAAGCCATTGAAAATACTGTTCGTTTGCATGGGCAACATCTGCCGCTCGCCGCTGCTCGAGGGCTGGGCGCGGCAGGTGCTGGAGGCGGCGGGCGTGCCGGCCCGGCTGGATTCCGCGGGCACCGGCGGCTGGCACGCCGGGTCGCCGCCCGACCCGCGGGCGATCGCGGTCGCCGCCCGCCATGGCCTGGACATTTCCGGCCAGCGGGCGCGGCAGGTGCTCGCGGCGGACTTCCATGCCATGGACCTGATGCTCTGCGCCGACGCCGACAACCTCGCGACGCTCCAGGCGCGCCGTCCGCCGGGCGCTCGGGTCGAGATCGCACGCGTGCTCGACTGGACCGGGGTGCCGCCCGGCGGCGACCTGCCGGATCCGTACTACGGCGATGCCCGCGATCTCGAACACGCCAACGCGCTCGCCCGCGCGGCTGCGCACGGCCTGCTGCGCCGCGTGCAGGGACGGGCATAATCGCCCGAGCACGCCCCCGGAGCCCCGCATGACGACCGCCGCCGCGCCCGAGTTCCCGCCGACCCTGCACTGGCTCAACGCCGATCCGCAGTCGGTCGCCTCGATGCAGGGACGGGTGCTGGCGGTGGTGTTCTGGAACGCCTCCTCGGCCTACTGCCACAACCTGCTCGACGAGCTGGTGCGCATGCAGGCGCGCTTCCCGACCGGGCTGGCCCTGGTCGGCATCCACCTCCCCAAGTTCGACGCCGAGCTCGATGGGCGCGTCGTGCTCAAGGCGGCCAACCGCCTGGGCCTGCCGTTCCCGGTCGCCAACGATGCGCGCTGGACCACCTGGCAGCACTACGGCATCCAGTCCTGGCCCTCGGTGGCGCTGGTGGATGCCGCGGGCGGGCTGCGCCAGGTGCTGGCGGGCGACGACCAGGGCCCGGCCCTGCAGTCGGCCATCGCCGGCCTGGGGGAGGAGGCCGGCGGCGGCTCGCTGTTCCCGGCGCCGCGCCGGCTGGGCATGGAGCCGCGCCTGCCGCTCGCGTTCCCGGCCGGCCTGGTCGCCGGCGAAAACCATCTCTACGTCGCCGACACCGCGCACCACCGCGTGCTCGAGTGCACGCACGCCGGCCGGGTGCTGCGCGAGTTCGGCACCGGGCACGGCGACCACGTGGACGGGCGGGCCGAAGAGGCCGCCTTCCGCCACCCGCGCGGCCTGTGCCTGGTGCGCGAGAACCTGTTCGTCGCCGACGCCGGCAACCACTGCATCCGCCGCATCCGCCTGCTCGACGGCGCCGTGGATACCCTGCTGGGCAACGGCCGCGCCGGCACGCCGCGCGAAGGGCAGGGCAAGGGCGCCGATTTCCAGCTCAACCAGCCCTGGGACGTGACCGGCACGCTCGACCGCCTCTACATCGCCATGGCCGGCAGCAACCAGGTCTGGGAATACGACCTGGGCCAGACCCGCCTGCGCTGCCTGGCCGGTTCCTCCGAGCTGGGCATCACCGACGGACCGGCGCGCAGCGCGATGTTCGCGCACCCCGCGGCCCTGGTGCAGGTGCAGCAGATGCTCTACGTCGCCGACGCGGCCACCTCCGCCGTGCGCGCGGTGCAGACCGGCCAGGGCCAGGTGCAGACCCTGGTCGGGCAGGGCCTGTACGACTTCGGCGACGCCGACGGCCAACGCCGCGAGGCGCGCCTGCAGCTGCCGCTGGGCCTGGCCCTGGACCCCGGCGCGCCGGTGCTCTGGGTCGCGGACGCCTACAACGGCAGCCTGCGCCGGCTGCGCCTGGGCGGCGGCGACATGGCCACGCACGAGCTGCCGCAGGCGCTGGAGCTGCCCTCGGCCCTCGCGGCCGCGGCCGGCTCGCTGTGGATCGCCAACACCGGCGCGCACGAGGTCCTGCGCCTGGACCTGGGCTCGGGCAAGCTCTCGCGCCTGCCCATCGGCGAATGAGCGGACCGGACTCGCCGGCCTTCGACGGCAAGGCCTTCGTCCGCGACCTGACGCCGGCGCCCGGCGTCTACCGCATGCTCGCCGCCGACGGCAGCGTGCTCTACGTCGGCAAGGCGGCCTCGCTGCGCAAGCGCGTGGCCAGCTACTTCCTCAAGGACCAGCCCTCGCGGCGCATCGCCCTGATGGTGGCGCAGATCGCCAACATCGAGGTCACGGTGACGCGCACCGAGAGCGAGGCGCTGATCCTCGAGAACCAGCTGATCAAGTCGCTGCGGCCGCGCTACAACGTGCTGCTGCGCGACGACAAGAGCTACCCGCAGATCCTGCTCACCGAAGGCACCTGGCCGCGCCTGGCCTTCCATCGCGGCCCGCGCTCGGTTCCCGGGCGCTACTTCGGGCCTTACCCCAGCTCGGGCGCGGTGCGCGAGACGCTCGACCTGATGTCCAAGATCTTCCGGCTGCGCACCTGCGAGGACACCGTCTTCCGAAACCGCAGCCGGCCCTGCCTGCAGCACCAGATCGGCCGCTGCACGGCGCCCTGCGTCGGCCTGGTGACGCCACGCGACTACGACGCCACCGTGCGCCGCGCCGCGCTCTTCCTGGACGGGCGCAGCAACGAGCTGGTGGACGAGCTGGTGCGGGCGATGGAGGAGGCCAGTGGCCGGCTCGAGTTCGAACTGGCGGCGCAGTTGCGCGACCAGGTGGCGGCGATCCGCCGCGTGCAGGCCCGCCAGTACGTCGAGGGCGAGCAGGTGGACATGGACGTGCTGGCCTGCGTCATGGCCCAGGGCAGCGCCTGCGTGCTGCTGATGGCCTTCCGCAACGGCTTCAACCAGGGCACGCGCGCCCATTTCCCCAAGGCCAACGGCGCCGAGACCGCGGAGGAGGTGCTGGGCGCCTTCGTGGCGCAGCACTACCTGGAGCAGAAGCCGCCGCGCGAGATCGTTCTGAGCCACGACATCGCCGACCGCGAGCTGCTGCAGGAGGTGCTGGGACAGCAGGCCGGGCGCAAGGTCGAACTCAAGCCAGCGGTGCGCGGCGAGCGCGCCCGCTACCTGGCCATGGCCCGGCAGAACGCCGAACTGGCCCTGGCCGGCGAGCTGAGCTCCAGCGCCAGCCAGAAGGCCCGCGTCGCCTCCCTGCAGGAGCTGCTCGGCCTGCCCGAGCCGCCGAAGCGCATCGAGTGCTTCGACATCAGCCACACGATGGGCGAGGCCACCGTCGCCTCGTGCGTGGTGTTCGACGCCGACGGCCCGGTGCGCGGCCAGTACCGCCGCTTCAACATCACCGGCATCACGCCGGGCGACGACTACGCGGCCATGCACCAAGCGCTCACGCGGCGCTTCCGGCGCGGCATGGAAGAGGGCGTGCTGCCCGACCTGCTGCTGATCGACGGCGGCGTCGGCCAGTTGGCCCAGGCGCGCGACGTGCTGGCCGAACTGGGCGTCGCCGGCGTGGCGATGGTGGGCGTGGCCAAGGGCGAGGCGCGCCGCGCCGGCCACGAGGCCCTGGTGCTGCCCGACGGCCGCGAGCTGCGCCCGGGCGCGGCCTCGCCCGGCCTGCAGCTGGTGCAGCAGGTGCGCGACGAGGCCCACCGCTTCGCCATCACCGGCCACCGCGGCAAGCGCCAGAAGGTGCGCGAGACCAGCCGGCTCGAGGACATCCCCGGCATCGGCCCGCGCCGGCGCGCGGCCCTGCTGCGCCACTTCGGCGGACTGGCGGGACTCAAGGACGCCGGCGTCGAGGAGATCGCCCGCGTCGAGGGCGTGAACCAGCCCCTGGCGCAGCGCATCTACGACGCACTGCACGGACTTGGGCCACAATCCCCCCCCAGCGACAGCCGCCCCGGACGCCCGTGACCCTGACCATCCCGACCTTGCTGACCCTGTTCCGGATCCTGCTGATCCCGGTGCTGGTGGTCGTTTTCTACCTGCCGTATCCGTGGACCAACCTGGTCGCGGCGGCGGTCTTCATCCTCGGCGCGGTCACCGACTGGCTCGACGGCTGGATCGCCCGCCGCTACGGCATGTACTCGGCCTTCGGCGCCTTCCTCGACCCGGTGGCGGACAAGCTCACGGTGGCCTTCGCCCTGCTGCTGGTGGTCGAGCGCCACGACACGGCATGGATGGCGCTGCTGAGCGCGGTGATCATCGGCCGCGAGATCACCATCTCGGCCCTGCGCGAATGGATGGCGCAGATGGGCGCGCACGGCCTGGTGAAGGTCGCCGCGCTGGGCAAGCTCAAGACCATCGTGCAAATGACCGCGATCAGCTGCCTGCTGTTCCAGGAGGACCTGCTGGGCCTGCCGGTGTTCCGCATCGGCGAATGGCTGCTGGCGATCGCCGCCGCCCTGACCCTGTGGTCGGGCGGGGACTACCTGCGCGCGGCCTGGCCGACCATGCGAAAGAAGGGCTGAATCGAAAAGGGGTGTTGACAGCCGACCGGCCGATGGCCAAAATGCACGCCTCTTCCGCGGGAATAGCTCAGTTGGTAGAGCACGACCTTGCCAAGGTCGGGGTCGCGAGTTCGAGTCTCGTTTCCCGCTCCAGTTTTCGACAAAACCCCGTGCGCGGGGTTTTGTTTTTTCCGGGGTCCACGCGCTAAGCTTGGGCCCGACGCTATCCCGGCCGGGTGGCAGAGTGGTTATGCAGCGGACTGCAAATCCGCGTACGCCGGTTCAATTCCGACCTCGGCCTCCAATCCGAAGCCCCGCCCCGGCGGGGCTTCGTCTTTTCCGGCGGCTGGTGCACCATGCCCCCGGGCCCGGGTGGCGAAACCGGTAGACGCAGGGGACTTAAAATCCCTCCGCCGCAAGGCGATGTGGGTTCGACTCCCACCCCGGGCACCATCCGCGCCGCCGCCCGGCGGCGCGCACGCAGGGGAGACTTCCGGATGCTGCCATCGCGCTACTGGCCCTTCGCCGCCTGCCTGCTGCTGGCCGCGGCCTCCGCCATCGCCCTGGCCTGGTGGCCGGGCGCGGCCTGGCCACTGGCGGTCTTCGGCGCGCTGTCGCTGCTGGGCATCGCGGACCGGCTCCAGCCGCGCCAGGCGCTGCGCCGCAACTACCCGGTGATCGCCCATTTCCGCTACGGCCTGGAATCGATCGGCCCGGAGATCCGCCAGTACTTCATCGAATCGGACACCGACGAGCGGCCGTTCTCGCGCCAGCAGCGCGCCATCGTCTACCAGCGCGCCAAGGACGTGCTCGACAAGCGCCCCTTCGGCACGCAGCGCGACGTCTACGGCGACAAGCACGAGTGGATCAACCACTCGCTGCGGCCGGCGCGCATCGCCTCGCACGACTTCCGCATCGCCGTCGGCGAGGACCGCGCGAAGCCCTACGCCGCCAGCGTCTTCAACATCTCGGCCATGAGCTTCGGCTCGCTCTCGGCCAATGCCGTGCGCGCGCTCAACAAGGGCGCGAAGCTGGGCGGCTTCTACCACGACACCGGCGAGGGCTCGATCTCGCGCTACCACCGCGAACACGGCGGGGACCTGGTCTGGGAGATCGGCTCGGGCTACTTCGGCTGCCGCGACGGCGAGGGCCGCTTCGACTCCGACCGCTTCCGCGAGAACGCCGCCGACCCGCAGGTGCGCATGATCGAGCTCAAGCTCAGCCAGGGCGCCAAGCCGGGGCAGGGCGGAATCCTGCCCGGCGCCAAGGTCAGCGCCGAGATCGCCGAGGCCCGCGGCGTGCCGCGCGGCGTGGACTGCCACTCGCCGGCGGCGCATTCGGCCTTCGACACGCCGATCGGCCTGCTGGAGTTCATCGACCGGCTGCGCACGCTGTCGGGCGGCAAGCCCACCGGCTTCAAGCTGGCGATCGGCCATCCCTGGGAGTGGTTCTCGATCGCCAAGGCCATGCGCGAGACCGGCATCACGCCCGACTTCATCGTCGTGGACGGCGCCGAAGGCGGCACCGGCGCCGCGCCGCTGGAGTTCACCGACCACGTCGGCGCACCGATGCGCGAGGCGCTGATGCTGGTGCACAACACGCTGGTCGGCCTGGACCTGCGCAGCCGCGTGCGCGTGGCCGCGGCCGGCAAGGTCGTCACCGCCTTCGACATCGCCCGGGCGCTGGCGCTGGGCGCGGACTGGTGCAACGCGGCGCGCGGCTTCATGTTCGCCCTGGGCTGCATCCAGTCGCAGAGCTGCCACACCGACCGGTGCCCGACCGGCGTCGCCACCCAGGACCCGCGCCGCCAGGCGGGGCTGGACCCGGACGACAAGGCCACGCGCGTCTTCAATTTCCACCGCAACACGGTGATGGCCCTGCGCGACCTGCTGGCGGCGGCGGGACTGGAGCATCCGTCGCAACTGGGCCCGGAGCACATCATCCGGCGGGTGTCGTCCACCGAGGTGCGCTCGCTGGCGGCCCTGCACAAGTTCGTGCCGCAGGGGCGCCTGCTTGAAGGCGTGCCCGAACACCCGGTGTTCCAGGTGTTCTGGGACGGCGCGCGGCCGGATCGGTTCGCGCCGCCGCCGGAGGCCGCGGCCATGCTCGCGAGCAAGCTGCGCTGAGCCCGGGCCGCGGCGCCGCCTTGACCGTTCCGGGGCCGGTGCGTAAGATGCGCGGCTCGTTCGGGCGGTTAGCTCAGCGGTAGAGCACTGCTTTCACACGGCAGGGGTCACAGGTTCAAATCCTGTACCGCCCACCAACGAATCCCGACGCAAAGGCCCGCCACTGGCGGGCCTTCTGCTTTTCCGGCGCCCGGCCGTGCCGATGCCCGCGTCAGGCCGGCGACTGCCGGCCCAGCACGCGCTGCACCGTCGCGAGCGGCTTGGCCAGCTCCAGCGCCAGCCCGCCGGCCGCGCCGATGGCGGCCGCCCGCAGGGCTTCGACCGGCGAGGGCAGGCCGAAGTCGAACAATCCGCGCAGCACCGGCAGGCCCAGGCAGGCGGCGAACACCGCCAGGGACAGCCCGGCGATCACCGCGAAGGCCAGGCCGCCTCGCCGCGTCCAGGCCCCGCGGCGGCGCGAAAGGCTGGCGACCAGGGCCAGGTTGCCCACGGTCAGCGCCAGCATCGCCAGGGTGCGCGCGACGTCGGCAGGCCGGCCATCGGCCTGGGCCAGCAAAAACACCCCCAGGCAGGCCACCAGCAGCACCGCGCCCAGGGCCGTGGCCAGGGCGAGCTGAGTGCCGCCGACCAGCGGCTCCGACAGCGGACGCGGCGGCTGCCGCATCAGGTCCGGCTCGCCGGGCTGGCCCTCGAAAGCGACCGAGCACATCGGGTCGATCACCATTTCCACCAGCACCACGTGCGCGGGCAGCAGCAGCGGCGGGAAACCCATCAGCAGCGGCAGCACCGCCAGGCCGGCGATGGGCACGTGGATCGCGACGATGTAGAGCATCACCTTGCGCAGGTTGTCGAAGATGCGCCGGCCCTGGCGCACCGCCGAGACGATCAGCCCGAAATCCTCCTTCACCAGCACCAGCGGCGCGGCCTCGCGGGCCACGTCGGTGCCGCGCTCGCCCATGGCGATGCCGATGTGCGCCGACTTGAGGGCGGGAGCATCGTTGACGCCGTCGCCGGTCATGGCCACGACCTCGCCGCGGGCCTTGAGCGCCTCGACCAGGCGCAGCTTCTGCTCCGGCCGCACGCGGGCGAACACGGTGGTGTCGGCGGCGGCCGCGGCGAAGGCCGCATCGTCCAGCGCGTCCAGCTCGGCGCCCAGGCGCAGCCGGCCCTCCGGATCCAGCCCGGCCTGGCCGGCGATGGCGCGTGCCGTGGGCGCGAAATCCCCGGTCAGCATCAGCACCCGCAGGCCGGCCGCGTGCGCTTCGGCCACCGCCGCGGGCACGCTGGCGCGCAGCGGGTCCTCGAAGCCGACCAGGCCGCGCCAGCGCAGCGGCAGCGCCTGCTGCGAAGCGGGCAGGGCGCCGGCGATCCGCGCGTCGGCCACCCCCAGCACGCGCAGCCCCAACACGGCGGCGCCGGCGGCGCGCTCCAGCACCGCGTCCAGTGCCGTGCCGTCCAGCCCGCACAAGCGCGCGACGGCCTCCGGCGCGCCCTTGGTCGCCACGCGCAAGCCGCCGCCGGGCAGGGCATGCGCGACGCTCATCGCCGGCAGCGCGGCGCTCAGCGGCAGGTGGGCGGCTTCGGCCTGCGCCACGCCGGCGGGCAGGCAGGCCTGGAGGGCGCGGTCCATCGGATCCATCGAATGCTCGCGGCTGGCCAGCACCGCGCACTCGAGCAGCGAGGCGAGCCCGGCGGGCAGGGCGGGGCCGCCGGCCCCGGACGCGGCGGGCAGCCGCGCGGAGGCGTCGCCGTCGTCCAGCCAGGCCAACCGCATCCGGTTCTCGGTGAGCGTGCCGGTCTTGTCGACGCAGAGCACAGTGGCCGCGCCCAGGGTTTCGACCACCGCCGCACGCCGCACCAGCACGCCGGCGCGCGCCAGCCGCCAGGCACCGAGCGCGAAGAACACGGCCAGGGCCAGCGGGAATTCCTCGGGCAGCATCGCCATCGCCAGCGCGATCGAGGACAGCAGGCCCTCGACCCACTGCCCGCGCACCAGGCCATGGAACAGCAGCAGGGCCAGGCTGACCGAAGCGGCGAGCAGGCCGAACAGGCGCACCAGGCGTGCGGTGTTGCGCTGCAGGCGCGTGGCCTCGATGCCGATCCGGCCCAGGGCCTGGCCGATCTGCCCGCTGCGCGTGGCGGTGCCGGTGCGCTCCACCTCGGCCAGGCCGCTGCCCGCCACCACCAGGGTGCCGGCGAACACCTCCGAGGCTTCGTCGCCGGCGGCCGGCCGCTTGGCCACGGCCACCGATTCGCCGGTGAGCAGCGACTCGTCCACCGCCAGCGCCTGCGCCGCGACCAGGCGGCCATCGGCGGCGATGCGCGCGCCCTCCTCGAGCACCAGCAGGTCGCCCGGCACCACCTCGGCCGCCGCGATGCGCATCGCTTCGCCGGCGCGCACCACCACGGCCATCGGCGCGCCGAGCGCGCGCAGCGCCTCCAGCGCCCGCTCGCTGCGCCGCTCCTGCACGACCACCAGGCCGATGGTCAGGGCCGCGAAGGCGGCGAGCAGTCCGCCTTCCGCCGGTTCGCCCAGCACGAGGTAGGCGCCGGCGGCGAGCGCCAGCAGCAGGAACATCGGTTCGGTCATCACCTGGGCGGCGATGCGCCCCAGGCCGCGCCGCGGCGGCGGCGGCAGTTCATTGCGGCCGGCGACGGCCAGGCGGCGGGCCGCCTCGGCCGGATCCAGCCCCCGCGGCCTACTCGAGCTGGGCGCGGGCGTAGTCGCCATCGAGCGCCTCCATGGCGTCGCGCGGCTTGAGCTTGCCGGCCTTCTCGAAGGCGGCCGCGGCATCGTCCTCGCGTTTTTCGCCGTGCAGGAGCAGGAGCATCTGTGCGTACTCGACGTGGGCGATCGGCGAGGACGGGGTGAGCTTGAGCGCGGTGGCCAGGTGCTTCTCGGCCTCGCTGGCCTTGGCGCCGTAGGTCAGGCCGCCGACCATCGCGCCGACCTTGCTGATGATCTCGGCGTGGTACAGGCCCAGCGCGAGGTGCGCCTCGGCGTGCTTGGGCTCGAGCTCCAGCGCCTTGTCCAGGGCCTTGCGGACCTTGCTCGCGAGGCCGAGCTTGATCGCCTTGGCGATGCTGATGCCCTGGCTATAGCGGCCCATGCCGAAGGCGTAGCGGTAATGGCTGTTGGCCTCGCCGGGCAGGGCGGCGATGGCGGCTTCGGCCAGCGCGCCGACCTGCTCGAAGCGCCTGAGCTGCTCGGCCTCGTCCTCGACCAGGTGGGTGGCGTGGATGCCCATGGCCTTGCAGGCGACCGAGGCGCCGACCGGGCCCAGGGCCGCGCCGGCCTCGTAGGCCTGCTCGAAATCGCCGCGATGGAAGGCGCGCCAGGCGTCCTGCAGGGCCGCGGCCAGCGCCGAGGCGTCCAGGCCCTTGGGCGCGGCCTTGCCGGCGGCCTTGATCAGGGCGGCGGCGCGCTTTTCGTCGGGGAAGGGCTCGGCGTCGCCGGCGTGCAGGGCCGGCCAGGCCTTCCTGAGCGCCTCGCCGGCGTGGTCGAAGGCCTTGGACTCGTGCGGGAACTTGGCCCAGCGGGATTTCTTGGCGGCCATCGCGGATCTCCTGGTTCAGGCCCGCAGCTTGTCCCGGCCGCGGGGCCGGCCGCAAGCGCGGGCTAGTGTGAAAACTCGACGGGTGGCGCCGAGACTCGCGGCGAATCCGGCCTTCCGGCCGAGACAACGAGGTGGACCATGACCCGTTCGACCCGTAGCCGCCGCCCGGCCCGCGCCGTGGCCGCGAAGAACACCCCGATCACCCCGCGTGCCGTGCTGCTGGCCGGCATCGGCGCCGCCGCCATCGCCCGCAAGCAGGCCGCGGCCGCCGCCGAGGCCCTGGCCGCGCTGCCCGGCACCCTGGGCGCAAAGGCCTGCGCCCTTGCAGACGAAGCCCGGGAGCGCGCGCTGCAGGCCCGCAAGCTGGACCGGACCCGCTTGGAGCCCGTGCAGAAGCAGGTGGCCCAGGTGGCCGCCCAGGCCGAAGCCGAATTCGAGGCCCGCGTCGCGCCGCTGCTGGCCCGCTTCGGCGCCGCCCCGGTCCGCAAGCCGCGCCGCGCCGCCGCGCCGCGCAAGCGCCCGGCGGCCAAGCGCCCGGCCGCGAAGCGCGCCCGCCGCGCCTGACCCGTCTCTCCTCATCCCGTCAGTGGGATTTTCAACGCCCCGGCCAGCCGGGGCGTTTTTTTTGACCGGCTCAGCCGTCGTGGCGGCGGCGCGAGGCTTCGAAGGCCGCCAGTTGCTCCGGCGTGGCGTCGCGCTGGTGCACGCGCTTCCAGTCCTCGAAAGGCATGCCGTAGATGGCTTCCCGGGCCGCGGCCTTGTCCAGCGGCCGGCCCGCCTCCGCGGCGGCCTGCTGGTACCAGTCGGCCAGGCAGTTGCGGCAGAAGCCGGCGGTGATCATCAGGTCGATGTTCTGCACGTCGCTGCGCTCGCGCAGGTGGGCGAGCAGGCGGCGGAAGGCGGCGGCCTGGAGGGCGATGTCGTCGGTCATGTGGCGGGGCAGGCGAGGCTTCGGGGATAATCCCCGCGCATTCTGCGCCGATCCGCGCCACCTTTCCCCCGGAGGCCCATGTCCGCCCGCATCCTCGATGGCAAAGGCATCGCCGACGCCCTGCTCGACGACCTGGCCACGCGCGTGCAGGCGCGCCTCGCCGCCGGCAAGGCCGCGCCCGGCCTGGCGGTGGTGCTGGTGGGCGAGGATCCGGCCTCGGCGGTCTACGTGCGCAACAAGCGCCGCGCCGCCAAGAAGGTCGGCATCCGCGCGGTGGACTACGACCTGCCGGCCGACACGCCCGACGACGAACTGCACGCGCTGATCGACCGCCTCAACGCCGACCCGGCCATCCACGGCATCCTGGTGCAGCTGCCGCTGCCGGGCGGCCGCGACGGCAGCCAGCTCATCCACCGCATCGACCCGCGCAAGGACGTGGACGGCTTCCACCCGGAGAACGTCGGCCACCTGGCCCTGCGCCAGTTCGGCCTGCGCCCCTGCACGCCGCGCGGCATCACCACGCTGCTGGCCTACACCGACAAGCCGGTGCGCGGGCAGAGCGCCACGGTCGTGGGCGTCAGCAACCACGTCGGCCGGCCGATGGCGCTGGAGCTGCTGATCGCCGGCTGCACCACCACCTGCTGCCACAAGTTCACGCCCCGCGAGGTGCTGGAGCGGCACGTGCGCGAGGCCGACATCCTGGTGGTGGCCGTCGGCCGGCCGGGCCTGGTGCCGGGTGAGTGGGTCAAGCCGGGCGCGGTGGTCATCGACGTGGGCATCAACCGGCTCGAGGACGGGCGCCTGGTCGGCGACGTCGGCTTCGAGGCCGCGGCCGAACGCGCCGCCTGGATCACCCCGGTCCCGGGCGGGGTCGGCCCGATGACCGTCGCCACCCTGATGCAGAACACGCTCGAGGCCGCCGAGGCCTTTGACGCCGCCTCGTCACCTTGATCGGCCAAGATGGAGCCCCGGACCATGCGGCGCCTACTCCTTCCCCTGCTGGCCAGCTCGCTGCTCGCGCTCACCGCGGGCTGCGCCGCCGTGGCCAGCCGCGCCGGCGACCGCCTGGCGAGCCAGCTCGGCGGCGCCATCACCAACAGCAACGACCCGGCCACGGTGCGCGACGGGCTGCCGGCCTACCTGCTGCTGATCGACGGGCTGGTCGACGACGGCCAGCCCGATTCCGCGCGCAAGGCCGGCCTGCTGTTCGCCGCGGCCGAACTCAACGGCGCCTACGCCGGCAACTTCACCGGCGGCGACGCCGAACGCGCCAGGCGCCTGGCGGCCAAGGCGCTGGCCTACGCGCGCCGCGGCACCTGCGTCACCGATGCGGGCCTGTGCGCGGCCCTTGACGGCAACGTCGAAGCCTTCGAGGCAGCGGTCGCCGCCGCCCCGGCCGGGCACGTCGATGCGATGTACAGCCTCGCGGCGGCCTGGGCCGGGTTCCTGCAGGCCAACAGCAGCGACTGGAGCGCGATCGCGGACCTGCCCAAGGTGCAGTCGCTGCTCGACCGCGTGGTCGCCATCGACCCGGGCCACGAGCAGGGCATGGCCCAGCTCTACCTCGGCGTGCTGCACTCGCTGCGCCCCGAGGCCATCGGCGGCCAGCCCGAGCGCGGCCGACGGCACTTCGAGGAAGCCATCGCCCGCAGCGGCGGCCGCAATCTCTACGCCAAGGCGTTGATGGCCGAGTACTACGCGCGCCTGGTGTTCGACCAGGCCCTGCACGACCGGCTGGTGGAGGAGGTGCTCGCCGCCGATCCGGCCCAGCCCGGTTTCACCCTCGTCAACGTCCTGGCCCAGGCCCGCGCCCGCGAGCTCAAGGCCAGCGGCAAGGATTACTTCTGAGGCTCCCGTGACCGCAACGACCCCGCGACTGCTGCGCACCCTCCGGTTCCTGGTTCTGCTGGCGGCGCTGGCGCCCGCGCTTGCCGCCGCCCAGCAAGTGATCAAGGTCGCCACCCTGGCGCCCGAGGGCTCGTCCTGGATGCGCGAAATGCGCGCCGCCGCCGCCGAGGTGAAGCAGGCGACCGAAGGCCGGGTGGAGGTGAAGTTCTACCCGGGCGGGGTGATGGGCAACGATGCGGTGGTGCTGCGCAAGATGCGCCTGGGCCAACTGCAGGGTGGCGTGCTGACCGGCAGCGAGCTTTCGCTGGTCTATCCCGATTCGCAGGTCTACAGCCTGCCGTTCCTGTTCACCGGCTGGGACCAGGCCGCGAAGGTGCGCGCCCAGGTCGACCCGCTGCTGGCCCGGGGCTTCGAGCAGAAGGGCCTGCGCATGCTCGGCGCCAGCGGCGTCGGCTTCGCCTACCTGATGGGCGCGCGGCCGCTGCGCACCCAGGCCGACATGGCCGGCATCAAGCTGTGGGTGCCGCAGAACGACACGATCGCCATCCGCACCTTCAAGCTCGGCGGCGTCAGCCCGATCCCGCTGCCGATCGGCGACGTGTTCACCAGCCTGCAGACCGGCATGGTCGACACCGTGGCCAACACGCCCAGCGGCGCGATCGCCCTGCAGTGGCACGGCCGGCTCAAGGCCATGGTGGATCTGCCGCTGAGCTACGTGATGGGCTATCTGGTGCTGGACGAAAAAGCCTGGAAAAAACTGTCGCCGGCCGACCAGGCGGCGCTGGCCAAGGCCTTCTCCGCCGGTGCCGCGCGCATGGACGCCAACGCCCGCCGCGACGACGAGTCGGCGCTGGCGGCGCTCAAGAAGCAGGGGCTGGTGGTCACCTCGCTGAGCCCGGAAGAGGCCGCGCGCTGGCGCGAGGTGGGCCTGCGCATGACGGCGCAGCTCGAGGCCGAACAGGCCCTCTCGCCGGCGATGCTGGCGGCCGTGCGCAAGGCCCTGGCCGGGGCGCCCTGAGTGCAGGCGCCTGCCGCCCGGCGCTGGCTCGGTCGGCTGCACCGCGCCGAGGACCTGCTGCTGGCGGCGCTGGCGCTGGGCCTGCTCGGCCTGGCCGTGGCCCAGATCGCGCTGCGCCTGGTGTTCGACAGCGGCCTGGACTGGGCCGAAATGGCCGGCCGCGCCGGCGTCTTCTGGCTGGCCCTGCTGGGCGCCCTGGGCGCGACGCGCGACCGCCGCCACATCGCCATCGATGCGCTGCCGCGCGTGCTGCCGCCCTGGGCCCAGCGACTGGCGTGGTGGGTCTCGCAGTCGGCCGCCGCGGCGCTCTGCGCCGCGATGGCCTGGCTGGGCTGGGGCCTGGTGCAGCTGGAGCGCGAGGCGCCCGTGCCCTTCATCGCCGGCGTACCCAGCTGGTGGCCGATGCTGGTGCTGCCGGCCGGCTTCGGCCTGATGGCGCTGCGCTTCCTGCTGGCCGCCCGGGCCGGCCCGCCGGTGGAGGGCAGGGCATGAGCCTCGGGCTGGGCCTGGTGCTGCTCCTGCTGCTGGCCGCGCTGGGCATGCCGCTGTTCGCGGTGATCCTGGGCGTGGCGCTGCTGGGCTTCCACCTGGCCGGCTACGACCTGGTGGTGGTGGCGGTGGAGTTCTACCGCCTGGGCGACATGCCCGGGCTGGCCGCCATCCCGCTGTTCACCCTGGCCGGCTACCTGCTGGGCGAAAGCGGCGCGCCCAAGCGGCTGGTGCGCCTGTCGAACGCGCTGCTGGGCTGGCTGCCCGGCGGGCTGGCCATCGTCGGCATCGTCGCCTGCGCCTTCTTCACCGCCTTCACCGGCGCCTCGGGCGTGACCATCGTGGCCCTGGGCGCGCTGCTGTACCCGGCGCTGCGCGAGGCCGGTTACTCCGAGCGCTACAGCCTGGGCCTGGTGACCGCCGGCGGCAGCCTGGGCCTGCTGTTCGCGCCGTCGCTGCCGCTGATCCTCTACGGCTTCGTCGCCGGCCAGGCCGGCGGCGAGGTGGCCGTGACCATCCCCGACCTGTTCCTCGCCGGCCTGCTGCCCGGCGCGCTGATGATGGCCCTGCTGGCGCTGCAGGCGATGTGGGAGGGACGCGGCCTCGCGCGCGCACGCCACCGCTTCGACGCCTCCGAGCTCGCCGTGGCCCTGAAGGAAAGCGCCTGGGAACTGCCGCTGCCGGTGCTGGTGCTCGGGGCCATCTACAGCGGCACCTTGGCGGCCAGCGAGGCCGCAGCTGTCACGGCACTTTACATTCTCATCGTAACTACCTGCATAAAAAGGGAAATTCCCTTCCGATCGCTGCCCGGAGTATTGGCCGAGGCCATGCGCATGGTGGGTGCGATCCTGCTGATCCTGGGCGCGGCGCTGGCGCTGTCGTCCTGGCTGGTGGACCAGGACGTGCCGACCCGGCTGTTCGACTGGCTCAGCGCCCGCGTGGACAGCCCGCTGTCCTTCCTGCTGCTGCTCAACCTGTTCCTGCTGGTCGTGGGCATGCTGCTGGACATCTTCTCGGCCATCGTGATCCTGGTGCCGCTGCTGCTGCCGGTCGCCGCGGCCTTCGGCATCCACCCGGTGCACCTGGGCATCGTGATGCTGGCCAACCTGCAGCTGGGCTATTTCACCCCGCCGGTCGGCATGAACCTGTTCATCGCCGCCTATCGCTTCGGCAAGCCGGTGACGGCGCTGGTGCGGGCCTGCGTCCCGTTCTTCCTGGTGCTGGGGCTGGCGGTGCTGCTGATCACCTGGTGGCCCGCCCTGTCCCTGGCCCTGCTCTGACGCAGCCTCCCGTAGGAGCGCCTTCAGGCGCGAAGCCCCGGCCCCGGGCAACCGAACGTTTTGCGCTTGGAAGGGTTTCGCGCCCGGGAGGGTCTCGCGCCTGGGAGGGTTTCGCGCCTGAAGGCGCTCCTACGGGGGGAGTCGGCGGGCTATAATGCCGCGCTTCCTCATCCCGGAGCCGCTCCATGCTGCGCATCCAGGCCGAAGCGCTGACGTTCGACGACGTCTCCCTCGTTCCCGCCCATTCCATCGTCCTGCCCAAGGACGTCAGCCTGAGCACCCAGCTCACGCGCGGCATCCGACTGAACCTGCCGATCGTCTCCGCGGCCATGGACACGGTCACCGAAGCGCGCCTGGCCATCGCCATGGCCCAGCTCGGCGGCATCGGCATCATCCACAAGAACATGTCGCTCGAGCAGCAGGCCGCGCACGTGGCCCAGGTGAAGAACTTCGAGGCCGGCGTCATCCGCGAGCCCTTCACCGTGACGCCGCAGACGACCATCGGCGAGGTGATCAAGCTCACCCGCGCCCGCAACATCTCCGGCGTGCCGGTGGTCGAGGGCGGGCAACTGGTCGGCATCGTCACCAGCCGCGACATGCGCTTCGAAAAGAAGCTCGACGATCCCGTCAAGAACATCATGACCCGCAAGGAGAAGCTGGTCACGGTGCGCGAGGGCGCCAGCGACGACGAGGTGCTGCAGCTGATGCACAAGCACCGCATCGAGAAGGTGCTGGTGGTGGACGACGGCTTCGCGCTCAAGGGCCTGATCACGGTCAAGGACATCCAGAAGGCGCGCGACAACCCCAACGCCGCCAAGGACGCCGACGAGCAGCTGCTGGTCGGCGCCGCGGTCGGCGTGGGCGGCGACACCGAGGCGCGCATCGAGGCGCTGGTGGCCGCCGGCGTGGACGTGGTGGTGGTGGACACCGCGCACGGCCACAGCCAGGGCGTGCTCGACCGCGTGGCCTGGACCAAGAAGCGCTTCCCGAACCTGCAGGTGGTCGGCGGCAACATCGTCACCGGCGACGCCGCGCTGGCCCTGATGGACGCCGGCGCCGACGCCGTGAAGGTGGGCGTGGGCCCCGGCTCGATCTGCACCACCCGCATCGTCGCGGGCGTGGGCGTGCCGCAGATCACCGCCGTGGGCATGGTGGCCGACGCGCTCAAGGGCCGCATCCCGCTGATCGCCGACGGCGGCATCCGCTATTCGGGCGACATCGCCAAGGCCCTGGTCGCCGGCGCCAGCAGCATCATGATCGGTGGCCTGTTCGCCGGCACCGAGGAAAGCCCGGGCGAGATCGAACTGTTCCAGGGCCGCAGCTACAAGAGCTACCGCGGCATGGGCTCGCTGGGCGCGATGGAGCAGGGCAGCAAGGACCGCTACTTCCAGGACGCCTCCGACGCCGACAAGCTGGTGCCCGAGGGCATCGAGGGCCGCGTGCCCTACCGCGGCCTGCTGCGCAACATCGTGCACCAGCTGGCCGGCGGCCTGCGCTCGTCCATGGGCTACGTCGGCTGCGCGACCATCGAGGAGATGCGCACCAAGCCCAAGTTCGTGCGCGTCACCAACGCCGGCACGCGCGAGGCGCACGTGCACGACGTGCAGATCACCAAGGAACCGCCGAACTACAGGATGAGCTGAGCCACGCCATGACCGACATCCACGGCGACAAGATCCTCATCCTCGATTTCGGCGCGCAGTACACCCAGCTGATCGCCCGCCGCATCCGCGAGTTCGGCGTCTACTGCGAGATCTGGGCCTGGGACCACGACCCGGCCGAGATCGCGGCCTGGGGCGCGAAGGGCATCATCCTCTCGGGCGGGCCGGAGTCGACCACCGAGGCCGGTTCGCCGCGCGCGCCCCGGCAGGTGTTCGACGCCGGCGTGCCGATCCTGGGCATCTGCTACGGCATGCAGACCATGGCCATGCAGCTCGGCGGCCTGGTCGAGGGCGGCCACCACCGCGAGTTCGGCTACGCCGAGGTCGAGGTGACCGCCGAATGCGCGCTGCTCGACGGCCTCAAGGACCATGCCGGCAGCCCGCCGCGCCTGGACGTGTGGATGAGCCACGGCGACCGCGTCACGCGCATCCCCGAAGGCTTCGCCGTGGTCGGCCGCACCGACTCGGTGCCGATCATCGCGATGGCCGACGAGGCGCGCCGCTGGTACGGCGTGCAGTTCCATCCCGAGGTGACCCACACCAAGTCGGGCGAGCAGATGCTGCGCCGCTTCGCCGTGGAGATCTGCGGCTGCCGCACGCTGTGGACCGCGGCCAACATCATCGAGGACCAGGTCCAGCGCGTGCGCGCCCAGGTCGGCGACGACGAAGTGCTGCTCGGCCTGTCCGGCGGCGTGGATTCGTCCGTGGTCGCCGCGCTGCTGCACCAGGCCATCGGCGACAAGCTCACCTGCGTGTTCGTCGACACCGGCCTGCTGCGCTGGCAGGAAGGCGACCAGGTGATGGCCATGTTCGCCGAGCACATGGGCGTCAAGGTCATCCGCGTCAACGCCGCGGAGCGCTATTTCTCCGCGCTCAGGGGCGTGGACGAGCCCGAGGCCAAGCGCAAGATCATCGGCCGCCTGTTCGTGGAGATCTTCGAGGAAGAGGCCGCGAAGCTGAGCAACGTGAAGTGGCTGGCCCAGGGCACGATCTACCCGGACGTGATCGAGTCGGCCGGCAGCAAGACCGGCAAGGC
>VFQN01002324.1_pt1 | contig 29720 bp, 26 predicted proteins | sample 3512371 | NCBI WGS metagenome assembly VFQN01 (sample SAMN10412370, study PRJNA504923) | tailings metagenome | isolation source: Replicate 2 from Balatoc abandoned mine | place: Philippines: Itogon, Benguet | collected 2017-08-28 | reverse complement strand
TCCGTGCGGTGGGTACCCGCTATGACAAGAGCGATGTGCATTTCGGCGGCGGGCTTCACCTCTCGGCGGTCATCGATTGGCTCAGATTCGGGGTTTGAAGACACACCCTAGACGACACCTGGTCAAGGTGATGCGAAGAGACTAACGGGCCGACGACATCGGAGGAAAAACCGAACTTAGGCGCGCCCAGCGGGACAAGCGATCGAGTCCGCAGGCTCCATTCAATGCGGTCAAGGAGCCCTGATCCTCCCTCAACTGCAACGGTGGCTCGAACTCTAAAGAAACCCGTGCCTCTGCTCCGCACTTGGATCTCATGCGTCTGCCCCGGTTGTAGCACACGAAAAGGTTTCTCTATCGTCTCAGTGACGCCCGCGTGCGTGGCACTCACATCCCGCTGGATGTCGAGCTGAACTAGAGTGACGGCACGCTTCGCCGGTGCCTCGAATATGAAGCGCAACGAGTCAGGGGGCATAGGGGATTGCGATCCAAGATCAATGCGGCCCAAATCTGGTGAACGGCCGAAGATCGCCGCGACCAACACCAAGAAAGCCATCAATACCACGGCGACTCCGGAAACCACGAACCACAGCGCTCTCTTCACATGGGCGTTCTCCACCGACGATGCAGTCGCCATCGGAGGCTTTCTACCTTTCCGGATTTAAAATATCCCGGAGTGTCACCACAGTCTCGTAGTCCGTCGCTCCTCGTCTTAGCGTCAACTCAATCTTCGTTCCAGCAGCCTGTTGCCAAAAGCGCCCGAGGGGTCTCAGGCGCGGATCCGTTTGCCACCGCGTAGCATCAAGACCTCCGAGCCGCAGCAGGACGTCGTCATTATCTATTCCAGCCTCTTCCGCAGGACTGCCCTTCGCCACATGGGCCACGAGTGTTGCATCGCGCTCACTACGCGGGACAAAAACCGCCCCAAGGCGATTCTGCGGATACGGAGGTGCAGGGTCTACGTTGGCATGGGCATAGACGGCTTCGTTGGAATAATCCACCACAACGTTGATTCTCTTCATCGCATAGAGCCCCAGAGTCGCGGCATGATCCGGCATCAACGCCCCTGAAACGACCGCATTCTCTCGTCGCACTGGCACGTCACGGATCTCAAGCCTCCCGACTGTGAGCTTCTTCACCCAAATCTCCTCGGCAACCATAAGCCCCGCTCCAGGAGTATAGTAGGCAACTAATGTGATTCGGGGCTCGGGTTCCTCGGAGAGTAGGCGATTCCAAGTCTGCGTGTTCACCTCCACCCCCCCTTCCGATCCGGTATCAATGTAGATCGAGTACTTTTCGTCGGCCGAGGCCTCAGCTTGAAAGCCTAGAATTTGCGAATCCTTCCGAAGTGCGAACTTCGTCCAATCCTTGGCGGCGCTCGGTATCGCATTGCTGATCCACAGAGTTGCTTCCTTGGGATTGAAGACGAGAACTGCGTCCGCCATCCGCCTCCAGCTTAACGCCCCTTCGGCTTCTGTATCCACGGAAGGCGGCAAATCGATTACGGCAAATCGTTCATTGAAGGTCAGCCCATCGAGGCTGAGACGGCAAGGGTCCGTCCAACCGCCGACAGGCGCCATGCCTGGCTCGTTTTGAACGCCCGGCGGACGTTCGGTAATCTTCAGCCCAAGACGGTCGGCGGTCCTTCGAAAGAGGACGGAATGCGTCGCCGCGGTATCGAAGAAGAGGCGCACCGGACTATTATCGATCTGCCCGTTTATCCAAATGCGATTCTCCGCTCCGTTGGTGTCAACCGCGGTGAGTGCGGTGAGAAGCGCCACCAGCAATACGTTCTTCTTCAGCGCCTTGTGCATGACAGTGGATGTCATCTGGTTTTCGGATAGAGAATGTGGAAGGTTCACGGACTCCTGTGGCGTAGAAGGACTGGCTCCCAGGAAACTGAGCCCCCAGTCGCCCGCTTCATTGATGTGGGTACTCCAGTTCATATCGGTTGCCATCGACGATGGCCTCTACCAGCCGATCTAATGCCCATCCATAGCTTTCCAGGTAGGTCGAGGTTGCGTAGTCAGCATCTGCGCGTCTTCTGAACGTCGCCTCCTCAACTCTATACTCATGACCGCGCACGAGGCTCGGATATTCCGCGATCTCCGGCGCTCCATCACTCGGGTAGTAGAACAGGACGTTCTTCTCTTTCCAATAGATCACGAACAGGTCTCCCGCATTGGGCTTCTTCGGGATGTAGAAGGTATTCAAGTTCGGATGGCCCTCCAAATGCCCGAGCTTCGCAAGGGCCTTCAAGACAATCGTCGAGGGAGGTTCGGCTCCATCAGCTTGCCCGGCCGCCTCGGGGCGGCCGAGTGACCGTGCAACATGCCCGCCGGGCGGATATACAGACAGAAGTACGCTTTCATGATCGGGGTCGTAGTCACGAAACTCCCCCGTGTCGAAGTGAATCTCACCGTCCGTGTGCTCATTAGTGAACAGGAACATTAGTTCTCCGGCGTTGCTGCTGGGTGCCGCAGGAACACGGTAATCCAACCCGTGCACGAGCGAAATGCGCTCAGAGACGCGCCAGCCGCCCTTGTACACGCGCACAACTGTCCCCTTGAATCGGTAGAGGGCGTATTCGTTCGGGCCACGGTCCTCCCACCCGTCCTCGAAAACACAGGCAAGCAGAATGTGCTTGTAGTGCTCCAGGTGCGCCTTGGCGTCTTCCCAACCCCAGGCATGGAAGTGGAGGGCTTCAGGAGATGACGAACGACAACCAGCGTCCGAAATGCAAAGACCGACCAGGACGATGGCTTGACGGACGCGCATGCCCAGATTCATGGCTTTTCCGGCACGGCATTCGAGGCCGGCTTCACCCAACGTTCGTGAGTGGGGCTGCCGATCTCCACCAGGCGTGCCTTTATTGTTCCATTGTCGAGTTGCTTGAAGAAATTGCCGCAGTTTGGATCCTCCGAGAGCGCGAACCAGACGCCCCAAATGGCGTCGTTGCGGTACAAGCCGCCGTGCTCATAGACCGGCTTCTCGAGTTCGATTTTCCCATGGTAGTAAGCCAGCGTGGTGCGATTCCGCCCCTGCAAGCGAGCACGAAGCTTACCATCCACAGAGTCAATTCGACCCGCTAATGCTGCGTCGCCGCTATTCCATACAGGTTCAAGCGGCCGCGCATGAGGAACTCCATTGGTATCCCAAATGGGATTCGTCCAGGCTCCGTCCCAACTGTTTGTGAATGGGTCCTCCGAACCGCCGAAAGCGACACGGAATTCCTCGGAGATATGGATCATTGTAGAGACAATCCGATGGGCGGGCGCCGATGGATTTGTCGAAGCCGGAGCATTGGTGAAGATCGGTGGCGCAAGAAGGTGCAGATAAAGCGGTTTGGCGTTCTCCCATTCACGGCCATTGGGAGTCAGCTTACTTTGCTTCGGACTCATTTTCGGAGCACCGCCTGCTCCGATTAGTGGTGCGATGACGCCAAGGATCACTACGCACTTCATAAGCCCAAAGCCTCGGCCTGGAAGGAAGTCGGAGGAGTTGGAGGATTTCATGGCTCGACAGTTGCTGATGAAGGAATTTCTTCAACTCATTGTCTCGCCAACTCCCGCGCATGCGGGATTTCAGTCATAGTGACAGAGCGCAGCCATTTGGTAGGAACTGTAACGACTGCCGCAGTGCGTCCACCAAGGGTGACGAACTCGACCTCGAAGGCCGCAGCCTCCGGGTAGACGTGCACCACAGCTCCAACGTCCCCGGCCTCCAACCCGCGTTCCCTGATGGGGGCCGTCAGGACGACCCTGTCGTGTTCCCGAATCATGGCATTACTCATACATCCAGAGGGTAGGCGGTGACCAGCCTTGGGATTTCGGCTCCCGAGTCCACGATCCAAACAGTCCGGACCATCGGCGCCCGACCATCAGGTGATCGGATAGGGCCATCCACGATGTACTTCGTGCCGTACGGTGACCGTTCGATGTCCGCAACCTGGTGACGGCGGGCGTGGTCCTGGAGAGCTTCGACCAAGGCCTGCCATTCGGCGCGCCGAAATCCGTGGGCTTCGAAGAAGGCGGACTTGCTCGCGCCCTCGGGATGATGTCCGGCAAGGAGGTAATCGAGGACCTTCCGTTCCTCGACCACGGCGATCTCGATCCCGGGCAGCGTCACCGCCGCACGGTGGCGACGCCCCTCGATGATCGCGAGTTCAATTCCCGGGGGGCGTAGGAATTGAACGTCCGCCCTTCAGGCCTTCGCCTGCAAGATGACCGAGTTTGGCGGGGCTTCTGCGGCCGAAACGTTTGGCGATTATTTGGAAATCGACCCCAGTGCGCCAAACCGAACCAAACCGCGCCCAAAATCCAGCGGATTTGAGGAACCGTGCCAGAAAAGCAAATAAGCCGCTGGAGGCCAGCGGCTTAAGTTGTTGCGGTGCAACGGAAATTGGTTGCGGGGCTAGGATTTGAACCTAGGACCTTCAGGTTATGAGCCGAAAGCTGCTCGCCTGAATCCCAGCAACTTACGCACGAAATCCGGGATTTATTTGGTAAAAGTTTGGCTGATTCTGGAAAGTGTCAACGAGCGGAATCTAACGGAACCGAACGGAAACACAACCACTTATGAGCCTCGAACTCCGCAAGTCCAGCAACTGGTGGTACGGGGTTTTCCTCGTCAACGGGCGGAAGACCATCGTCAACCTCAAGGTTCCCATCACCGGCAAACGGCCCCCGAAGCGGACGATGCAGGGGGACGACGAGTTCGAGCAATCTCGCGGCCGCGCCCAGGAGGCCTACGACCGGCTGGCGGCGGAGATGGCCGAGGACCGAACGGGTGAGCGGACGCTCCAGAAACTGGCCGAGGCCAAGACGGGTCGGGAGGTCGAGTTCCCCAAGCTGGCCGCCCTGGCCGACTGGTGGGCCAAGATCCCGCGCCGGAAGACCCCGGACGAACGATACGCCCTCCAGTGCCGGCTCCGGTTGAAGCGGTTTGCGGAGTTCGTTGCCACGCATCAGAAGGGCGCCACCGAGTTTGTCGAGGTCAAACCCGCCACAGCCCGGGCCTTCATGGACACGGAGGCAGCGAGGAAGGTGTCGCCGAAGACGTGGAACGACACGCTCAAGCTCCTCCGCGCGACGTTCAAGCACCTCCACCCCCAGCTCGCCGAGGGCAGCAACCCTTTCCACGGTCTCGTCACGAAGGCTTCCGAAACGGTCAACCGCGAGCCGTTCTCCGTCGAAGAACTCAAGGCCATCGTCGACACCTGCGCCGGCGACGATTTCATCCGGCCGATTATCGTCACCGGAATGTGTACGGCGATGCGCCGTGGCGACTGCTGCATGCTGAAGTGGGCCGACGTGGACCTGAAGGCGGGCTTCCTCTCCGTCGAGACCGCCAAGACCGGCGAGCGCGTCGACATCCCCATCTTCCCCATGCTGTTGGAGGAACTGAATCGGGCGAAGGACAAGGCCGGCAAATCGGAGTTCTGCTTCCCCGAGGCCGCCCGGATGTATCAGAACAATCCTGATGGCATCACGTGGCGCGTGAAGCAGGTCATCGCCCGGGCGCTGGAATCGATGCCGACGCCGGGCACTTCTGCGCTGCCGCCGCCAGTGTCGCTTGACGAGGTCCGGAGCCGTGTTGAGGCCTACCTGACCAAGCTCGGCGAATCGAAGCGCGCTGCGAAGCTCCGCGCCGTCTTCGACGCGTACGCGGATGGTGCCCCGATGGACGCCGTCATGGCGGCAACCGGGTTCAGCCGCGGCGCGGTCTCGAATTACCTGAACGAACTCGAACGCGAGACCGGCACCTCAATCGTGCGAGGCAACCGGAGAGCGCCGAAGACTGATGCCCTGCAGGAGGAACGCAAGGTGGGCCTGCGACGCGCCTCGCTGCACGATTTCCACAGCTTCCGGGTCACCTGGATTACCCTCGCGTTGGCAGCCGGAGTCCCCCTGGAACTCGTTCAGCGCGTCACCGGACATCGCACCGTCGCCGTCGTCCTGAAGCACTACTTCCGTCCAGGCCGGGAGGATTTCCGTCAGGTCCTGTTCAAGGCGATGCCACGGATGCTTGGCGCAGCCGACCAGCCGCCCCTGCTCACAGTCGTCTGTCAACTCCTCGAGGGCATGACCTCGCGCACATGGAAACGGGACCGAGACCGACTTCTGGGCCTTGTCCGCGATGCCCATCCGAGCCAGATTCCCCTACACGCTCCGACCGCAATCCCCTGATTGCGCTACTGGAGCGGTGGAGCCCAAGTCCCGCCAATGTCCGATTCGAAGCCGTCCATCTACGTATTCGGCTGGCCGTCCCACGTGGGAGGCGCGGACACCAAGCTCGCGCATCTCATCCCCCTCCTCCACCACCACTGCCACCTGACCATCGTCCCGAACGAGCGCCGCCATTTTCAGGACAAGTTCTGGACACGGTTTCTCTCCAATCACGGCGTGCGCTACGCGATGTTCAATGATCTGCCTCCCCGCCTCGAAGGCTACGCACTGTCCATGTCGAATCAGTGCTTCTTCACCCACCGCATCGCCCATCGGGCGAAGGAACGGGGTCTCGCGGTCGTCTGGTCCAGCGAGATGATGTGGCACCACGAGGGGGAGCTTGAGGCCGTCCAGGCGGGCATCCTGGACAAAGTCCTCTACACCTCAGAACTCCAGAAGGCTGCACTTGGGCCAGGATACGGCAGTATCCCTGGCTTCATCACCGGCAACTACATCGAACCCGGGCAGTTCCCGTTTCTGGACAGGCGAAGGCCGGAATTCACCATCGGTCGCCTTTCTCGTGCCGCTCCCGAAAAGTACCCCGAGGACTTCCCGGTCTTCTACGAGGCGCTCGAACTCCCCGAGACGCGATTCCGAGTCATGGCCTGGGATGATCGACTGGCGCGCAAATTCCGTTGGCATCGTTTCGATCAACGGTGGGACCTCCTGAAAGCCGAGCAAGAGCCTCAGGTAAAGTTCCTCCAGTCGCTTGATCTCTTCGTCTATCCCTTGGGACACAATTTCGTCGAGTCCTGGGGCCGCTCCACCGTGGAAGCGATGCTCACCGGTGCCATACCACTGGTCCCCCCCGGTCATCACCTCGAACAACTCGTGGTACACGGAGAAACGGGATTCCTCTGCGCCGACTTCTTGGACTACCGAGAACACGCGTTTCGGCTGCTCATCGACTACCCTCTTCGCGCACGAATGTCCAAGGCCTGTCGTGAACACGCCGAGAACCGCCTCTGCAACCGCGACCAGCACTTGGAGGCCTGGCTGGCTGTCTTTCGTTCATGAAACGGTACTGCTACTGGTCCCTCGCCACCGGAGATTACGCGAAGATGTTCGCCGCCACGATCCGGTCGGCTCGTGAATGCGGCGTCTTCAAGGATTTCCATGTCTGGAGCGATCAAGTCGTCCCCGGCGCGGTTTGCCACGAAGCCGGTCCCGTCGAGAAGTGGGGGTGTCTCTTCAAGCTGACGTACCTCCGCGACGCGGTCAGCAAACTCGACTACGAGTACTTTGTCTGGTTGGACACCGACACTTGGTTCGTCCGCAACCCCGGAGATGTGCTACGCGTGCTTCGTGGCTCGCCGATTCACGTCGCACTCGAATCCGACCTGTCCAAGCCCGAGAACCGTCGCCGCGACTGGTGGGAGTGCCCCAACATGAGGTTCGTCGAACTGATGCATCGCAAGGGCGTCCGCAGCCGATCCGTCTTCAACGTCAATGGTGGCTTCTTCATCGTCCACCGAGAGGTCGTCTCCACACTCTACAATCTGGCACACGAGTTCTGGGAATTCTCCCGAGGCCAAGGCTTCACGTTCAACGATGAACCCCTGCTGGCGTACGCAATGCACATGCTCTGCGGTAACCCCTACGCCCACACCATCCGCCAAGGCACCGACCTGTGGGCTTCCGACTGGACCGGGTGCTTCGCCGATGCCCTTCCGGATGGTCTGCCTTGGTGGTTCGTCGACTACTTCACCGAAGAGAAGCGCCCGGTCAATCCTGCCATCGTCCACGCGATGCGAAGCAAAAAGGCGCTCCTGGAGGCAGCCAGTCCCGCCTACCTCGGGTTGGCGCCATAGCGCTGTCGAAAGTAATCCCGCACCGGCACCCCATCGACAGTGCCATTTCGCACCTTCTTCCGTCGCTCTGCCTCGTTGATCCAGTAGTAGCACACGGGTCGATCGACCACTGCAAAGGCCTCCAGCCCGTAACGTTCGTGCAAGCGAAGCCAAAGGTCCCAGTCCTCCTCGAAATCAATTCGCTCGTCGAAAAGCCCCACCTCGATCAGCGCCGACCGTCGCACGAACACTGCGCTCGGAAGAAGCGGGTTCGACTCCAAGATGCGTGCAAGGCTTTGCTCCGAGTCCTTGAGATAGTCCCGGTACGCCCCATCAATGATGCGGTGGCATCCCCCAGCGAGGACATGAATCGACTCCGGCATGTCACCCGCGCGCCGCAGAGCATCCAGAGCGAACGGGGCGAGAACATCATCCGCATCCAGAAACTTGATCCACTCTGCCTTGGCCCGCCGGATTGCAGTGTTCCTGCTTGCCGCCACCCCTCGGCGCCCGTCGTGGTGCAACCACATCACCCTTTCGGGCTCAGGTCCGACCAACTCCCCGGGTCGCCAATCTTCCCCACAGTCATTTACCACGATGACCTCATCGTCCGGTCCGAGCTGCCAGAGAACGCTCCCAAGAGCGCGAGGCAAGAGGTGCTTCTGACCGTGGCAAGGAATGACGACTGCTATGGAAGTCCGCTTTGCCGCCCCCGGCCTAATCCGCCCGCACGCAACGCCTTGGTCCGCAACGACCGGAATTTCAAGCCGTCTCTTGACTTCCGCGGCCTCTTCTACCGTCAAGACGCCAGTATTCTCATTGAAGATATGCTTTTCGAAATGCTCTTCAGGATAGGTGTTCTGCCCGTGCACAACATAAACATAAAGATCAGGGCGATCGAGAAGGTGAATTTTCAGGCCTCCCGCGCGACAGGCGTCCAGGAGCACGGTATCCTCGCCGCGCCGCAAATCTGCGTAACGAGGAAGCTTTTCTTTGATAGCCAACATGCTCCCCTCCCAAGCACGTCGCTTCGAAACCACGTACCGATCCCGCGCAGGCCATGCCATCGTCCACCGCTCAAGACAACAAATGTCCGCACGGCTCTCCTCCAGAGCTTCTACCTGCATGCGGATCCGCTCACCGTGATACCAGTCATCGTCGTCCCACTGCATGACGTACTTGCCCCGAGCTTCCTCCATCCCAACGTTTCTCAAGCACCCAAGACTTCGCTCCCCAGGTGAGAGCCCAACCCATCGAACTCGCGGATCAGATGTTTCCCTAATGAGTGCTTCGCATGCACCGTTTTCGAAAACGACCACCAGTTCCCTGTCCGAGTAAGACTGTTCCAAGAAGCACTTTACTGCGCGCCGCAGGAGAGCAGATCTCCCACTGGTAACTGTGACGCACGAAACAGTCATTTCGTCCAAACGGAACCACTACTGCACCCATGCTTACTCTCGGAGTGCGGAGAAAAGTTGCCAGCGCTTGTGGAGTCTTCGACCGGAATGTTCCCTATCCAAGCTAGCTTGATCGGATCTCGCGTTCCGCGCTCCTGCCCTAATTCGGATGGCTGACGACTTTGGTTCTCGGAGCCTAGGCATTTCAACGCCTCAAGCTACAGCGCGATGACCGCACACGCAACTAGGATAGCGATCATCGGCAGAACAAGAAGCCTCTGTATCTGCACGACTGCCTTAGAAAGGCTTATTCGATTCTGACTTCTCCAGACCAGAATTGGCGCGATTGCAGCCCCAAGTAGGATAAGCTCTATGCAGATCGCCGCCAATACCAGAGATCCAAATACGATTGGACGCGACAGGAATTCCGCTCCGATGGAATGCGCCCATGCGAGCAGCATAACCAAGACAGCGATGAAAACTAAAGCGCCCGGCACAACTCCGAGCCGACGCCCCAAGAGACCGCTGTCACTAGCCGTCGCCAGGCAACGCTGCCACCATCGTCCTAGTGTTAGCGCACTGATCACAATAATGACCTGCGCGGCTGAGATGGATGTGGTGCTGGTCATCTTACTCCTTGCACTCCTTCATGCATTTCTTGTAGTCCATTTTCGCTTTCGCCTCTATTGCCTGCGCTTGCTTTAGGCAATGATTGAAATCATCTTAGATTGCAGCAGGCATTTTGCAAGCGTCCTGCTTCCTACCGTTCTGGGCACTTTTACTGCATAGCCTCGGTGTTGCCGAAGTGCTTTCGATAGGTGCCTCCAAAAATATCAACCACCCGCCTGTCGTTCAATGCGCTCGCAGAGGATTCCCGGCAGAGGGTTCGAATGGTGTTAGTTGCTTCTTTCACATTGTTAGTGCTAAGCGCATCTAGTGTAGACAGGCTCATCACAAAGACAGCAGATCGGTAGGTCTGCATTCTCGAATGCTCCCATTTTGTCGCGACTGCGGCTCCGGCAATGAAAAACATACCCGCCAGGAGAACGCTGCCACCTATACAAATCCACAGCTTCGCCTTCACTCAGCACCTCCGCTCCCTTCTAGTTCGCACCGCTCTTCGTCCTACCAGTGACCAGAGTGCATCAGATGCGATAAGTTTAGTCGCAGAAGAGGGACGCGCGGCCGCGGGGAATTCGCCGTTCGCCTCAATAGCAAGCCTCTCAAGAGCCCCATCTACGGTTTCATCTCGAGGATAGCGGCTACGCTATCATCCTGATTCGTGTACCCCGTCGATGTCCGATGCTGGGCCATCTTTGCTATCATTCTCCAAGCATTACTTGAGCGCTTCGCCGCGTCCAAGTCGCTAATCACCAGTATTGAGTGGTCAATTTGCCTATTCAATGCCGTTGCTACTTCTGATGTTCTGCCGGCCTCTATCTTCAGCAAGAGATCAAACTTTGTCACTAGCCCGGCGGCTTCACTTCTGAGGATAGCGTTCCGCTCTGTCTTTACATAGCCCAACCCATAACCTAGTATAGTTCCCACGAGGAGGGTGAGACCAACCGTAAGTGCCCATGTGAACTTCGGTCTAGCATTCATGGAATGAAAAGATACTTCTCAGGGTTTCTTTTCCTTAGGGGGCTTCTCCGGTTTGTCCCCAGGCGACTTAGGTGGCTTCGGTTGTTTAAATGTTTTTTTCACAGTGCACTTAACCCAATTCTTGTGACAATCATCAAGACAAGGCTCAAGAAGCTTGTGACAATCGTCGTCTGCGTATTTTTCACATTTTGCCACGCAAGTATCGTACGCGATCTTACAGGCGATGACACGGATTATTGGAATCTTGCAGAGTTTTATCGCTATAGTTTCTTCCGCGGTCGGCCACTGGCTCTCTAGTTTCTCCTCTTCCTTTTCTTCTAGCCCAAACGGGTCGACCCTAGAAATGGGCCGATTTCTTACATACCAATACAGGTCCATCGATCTATCATTGTGAAGGGGATCTCGTGAGAGCCACCTCCCAATTCCGACCGCGTAGTAACGGTTGCGAACATGGTATAGCCCGGCCTCCAAGTCCAATCGATAAGCCCCATAGCGCGTTTCCCAGTCATAAAGACTTGCCGACCGAAGCGAAAAGGCACCATCCATAACTCTTCCAGCGCCGAAGGCATCATAACCGTACCGCTCTTGAACCACGGCGGCGGTGCTCAGAACCCCCGTCGGATGGAAGTAGTCGTGGAGTACATAAAATCGCTCCGCACCTCGATCTCGTATAATTAGATCATCGGCGTATCGCTGCCCCCAGACAAATTGTCGGTCCACTCCCCCGCTCACGCGCTCCTCGATAACTTGCCACTGTCGGGTATAGTAGTAGTCGCGTGTCGGACTTGGAGTTGTCTTGCGTACCCGTCGATTGAGACCGTCATACACGTAGGCCCCCACGACAGACCCGCCGGTCACCTTTACCTCGACCAAGCGGTTCCAAGCATCGTACTTGGCATCATAGCTGCTGGTGGGCGTGCCGGGCTGCGGCATCACCGTCATGTTGCCTACGGCATTGTGCGTCGGATCGATCCAGTTCGGAGTGCCGGTGATCGTCAGAATCTCGTTCGCCTTGTTGTGCGTGCGGTTCTGATCGAGCGTCGTTGAACCGCTCACGAGGGTCTTGTACCCGGTCGTTGCGCCGTTCCAATTCCCAGTGGGATCGTAGGTGAATTGTTCTTCCCAGCTTGGCGTGCCGGCGATACCGGTTGGCGGTGTCCCGGTCAGTGTACCTCGCTTGAGGGTCTTGATCTGGTTCAGCGTGTCGTAGGTGTAGAACTCGTCCTGGCCGGTGCCAGCGACCGTGTTTTGCCGCCAGATTCGGTTGCTCACGCGATCAAAGCCGTACTTCACGCGTTCACGATCGGTGTTGTCGCTGGTCTTCCGCCAGCGCTGATCGATGACGCGACCGAATCGGTCCAGTCCTGTGTACTGGTCGCCTGCGTCGCCGCTGCCGCCCGATGTGAAGTAGGTCAACTCCACTCCCGGCTGGCCGCTGTATCCCGCGATGACAATATCGTTTCGACCGAGGTAGCTGTAGCCAACAAGAACCGTCGCGCTCTGCTTGAGTGCGGCGGCCCGACTCAAAAGATCCTCCGCGCTACCCGCAGCGCCGAAGTCAAACGTCGTGGTTCTCGCATCCGGGTACGTCAGAGTGGTCAGGCGTGTGTGGTTCGCGCTCCCGTCGGTATACGCGTACTGCACCTTCAGCGAGCTGCCGCTGACAGCGCCGGCATGCTCCTGGGCTTCCTGAGTGGGCAACCCGAAGTCATTGTAGCTGAGCTGTACCTCGTTGATTACCGTGGGGACGGCGTTACGCGAGGTGATCTTGTCCAACATGCCGCGCACCTCGTAGGTGCGGCTGATCTTCTTGATCGTCTGATCGACGCCCGTGCCGAATGTCGTCACGTCATCATCCGTCAATCGGCCAAGTTTGTCATAGGAGAGGGTGTGGATCGTGCCCAACTGATCTTTGACCTCCCTCACTTCTCCGAGCCGATTGTACTTCATCTCGACGTGGTCGGTGCCAGAGAGCGGGTTGTCCGGGTCCGTCGAATCGGGATAGATTTGGCCTCGAAGCAGGTCGTTACTGGCGATGTCGGAGTCCGTTAGCGTCGTCCCATACACAAACTTGGTGATTTGATCTCCCGTGACGGTGTTCTTGGCCGTCAGGTATCGCAGCCGGCCGTCCAAGTTGTAGGTGAAGGTCGTTTCCCGGTTCAGCGCCGGAGTCGTGCCATAGTCCTCGATGCGTGACGTCAGGCGTCCCGCCTGGTCAAACGTCAGGCGCAGTTTCCTGCCGGCTGGGTCGGTGGTTTCGTACGCCTCTCCCGCTTGATTGTAGAGGGTGGACGTGACGAGCACCGTGTCCGATCTCGCCGGTGGATTGGCGGGCCGCGAGAACGCAGCGGCGGCGTTCGTCCCGTAGTCGGCTCGGGCCTGCTCCCTGCCCAGTGCATCGGGCCAGAAGGCAAGGTAGCTGACGCGGGCTTTCGGTTGGGCACCACCCGGGGTCGTCAAGGCGCCCGCGCCCGTGGCGTCGTGGAACCGGCGGCGCGTCAGTTGTTGCGTGACGTTGCTGGCGGCGTCGTACGTGTATTCCTCCTGAACGAAGACCGTGTCCGTGGTGATGCTGCCGGCCTCGGCATAGGTGTCGTCAGCGGGATTCGTGGTGACGTAACGGCGGGTCATCCGACCGATTCCGTCGTAGGAAAACTTCTCCAAGGCGCTGCTGCCAGGGCTCTTGCGCTTCATCAGAAAGCCTGTGGCATCGTACCAGAAGTCGTCCTTGAGGCTGTTACCAACCGCGCCGGTCGTTACGTTGACGGCATATCGCAGAGTGCGGAACACCCGGCCGAGATTGTCGTAGTTGGTCTCCTGACGACCGACTAGAATCGCGGAGGCATTGTTGATCGTATCAAGCCGAGTGAGACGACCCTGGTTGTCGTAGGTATAGTCTTCCCGGCTGTTGAGTTCGCCGGTCAGCCTCGTTCGTCGCAATCGGAAATCGTAGAGATAGTTGGTGACCCTCGTATTTGCCGCGTCGACTTGGAGGGTCTTCTTCGTCAGGAGCCCTTCCTTCTTGTCCACATTTCCGTCGTACTCGTACGCAGCCACCTTCACCATGTTGTTTGGGGCTCCAGCGCCCGCAGGATTGGCATCGGTGGCGCCGGTGTCATCCGTCCCCACCCAACGCTCCAAGAGCCATCCTTTCACGTGATAGACGAAGCGGGTTATCGTGCCGCCCGGGCTCTTGATCCTCGTCCTGCGGCCAAGGAGGTCATAGCCATACAGCGTCTCGCTGTAGTTGTCGGTGGCGTTGCCTTGGTCGCCATCCGTCGTCGGTATTGCGAAGTAAGCCCGCTCGCCATCCGGTCTCCGCTCATTGGTTCCGTAGACGAACTTCCGCCATCTCACCCAACGAGCTTGAGTCGTGACGTTCTCTGTCGGCGTCAGCGCGCCACTAACGACTGGGTCGCGTTTGGTGGCGATGATGTCCGTGACTCGGCCGCTACGGTCGAACTTCGTCACGGTGATGGGTTCGGTGAGCACCGTTACCGAGGTCGTCGACGAGGTTTCGTAGCCCACTGCTTGGCGGACCTCCCCCGGATCGTTGAATACCGTCCAGGTGGTCCGGCGGAGCGGCGTGCTCGTGCCGCTCAGGCTGATGTCGTGAAGCGGACCACTTTCCTTCGTGGTGCGTCCCAAATTGTCGATCACGTAATCGGTGATCAGATGAAGGCCGCCCCCGGCGGGAGTCACCCACCCTGCGGGTTCGTCCGTCACCAAGCTGGTGTTGACGTCATCGATGCGCTGGTTGACCGCGCCCGTCGCGAGATCGTATTTGAGACGCGTGATGAACCCGCGCTCGTCCTTGATCCAGATCAGATTGCCCCACTCGTCGAAGCGCTCGACGCGGGCGTCAGCGACCGCGGAGCCGTTCTGGGCTGCGGTGACGGCCGGCCAGGTCGTGGTCCGCTGCTCCATCTGGACCGTACCCGTGAACCAAGTATAGGCGTAGACCTTTTCGACCGGTGAGGAACCACCGCCGGTGTCGCTCAGGTAGAAAATCTCCTTCCAAACCGGATACACCGTCTTTCCGCCCGCGGTTTGGGAGGTGTACTTGAACTCCTTGACCGTCGTAGTGGCCCCGGAACTCCCCTGTTTGATCTTCTCGTACTGAAGCATTCCGACGACGGCACCATTCGGAAGATCGGTGGTGGCGTAATACTCGAACACCCGGATGAGCCCGGCGCTGGCGGCGAGCGTCACCAAGCCTGGGCTGGCCTCGGAATAGCTGGAAATGGCAGAGCCTTCGGCTCGTTGGGTTACCCTCCCGGCGCTGTCGTACTGAGTCCACTCCCTCCATTCGGCGCTGTCGGAGACGCGCTTGACCACCTTGAGCATCGCCTGTCCGAGTCCGTTGCTGTACACGATCTGCTGATTCCCGGAGCCTCCTCCGATGGCGGGCAAGGTCTCGACATTCTTCGTCTTCCACTGGTTGGCGTCGACCGGGTTGGCGCTCGATGTGTACGCGTACGCGAAGGCTGCGGTGGTCGAAGAGGAGGTGGTTCCGTGCGCGTTGACGGTCTCCTCGCTGACGCGTTTGTCGGTCGAGTTGTTGAACTTGAACTTCTGATCCGCGTAGGCCGCCAGCACCGCATCGGAAGCCGTCAAGGGGTCCTGTCCTGCGGCCACCATCCTGGCATACCCCTCCGGTTTAAGAGCGAACTTCAGCCCATGCGTAAAGCCGTCCACGCCGTCGGCGTCGTAGTAGCGGCGGTAGGTCGATCCAAGGGTTACCCAAGTGCTGCCGTTCCACTGCTGCTCGATGGCGAGCATGAGGTCGTTGGTCGCCCCGTTCCCGTCGCCACCCGGATGGTATTGATATTCGATCCGCCGGAGGTTGGTAGTACCCCGTTTCAGGGTGACATACTGGAGTTTTCCGTTCGCGGTGCCCGATGTGTAGTAGGTGTAATAATACCCGAGCGTGGGCGAGGTGCCCATGATGAAGTCGGTCACCTGGTTGCTCGCGTTGTACGTCGGCGTCCAGTTGTGGCCGTAGGGATCGGTCAGGCTCTTGAATTGGCCCTGCTTGGCCGCGGGAATGGCGACGTCGAAACCGAAGAACTTCAGGACCTGCCCGTGGGTGTCGGTGAAGGTGAACTCGTTGCTGGCGCCCGTGCCGGCTTCCGCGAGGGTTTCCCGGCTGAAGAAGCGGGCCACGTAATTGACACCGCTCTTGTTGAACCAGATCGCGTCGTTGATGACTCCTTGGACCGAGATATTACCGGAGCCATCCTTGCCAAGTTGAGGCAGTTCGCGAATGAACCAGCGGTGCCCGTTCGGACCATCATAATTGGCGTTGAGTCGGGTGCCGTAGCTGACGGTGTGACCCCAGCGTTGCCCGTAGCCCTGCATCCGCAAGTTGCCGCCAACCTGGCGAATCTCGCCATTGGAGTACCGGATTGGATTCTGGCTGTAGGAGGGACAGGTCGAACTGCTCGAACTGCTCGTGCTCGAACTCGTCGGACCGCCCCCACCGCCATCCCCTGAGCCTTCTCCGTCCGACGCTGGATTGGAGACGTTGTCCCCGCCGCCATCGTCTGCCATTGGGCATTCGCATTCGGAACTGCAACTGCTCGATGAGGAAGTGCTGCTGCTGCTCGGAGGATCGTCTAGGGGCGACTTTGGGGTCTCGGGTTCCGGTGTCGTCGGCGCCGTCGTCGTGCTGCTGCTGGAGGGCGGAGCGTTGTAGTCGCTGTTGTAGGGCATAGATCCTCCTTAACTCGGTCTAATCCCCGGCGAGCCGCGCACCCCCAATCCCCACATGTGCCTCCGGCTTCAGGCCCACCACGCAGGCACTTTCGCCGGAAAACAACGCGCGGCCTATCCGGGGAATATTCGGACGAGTAGACCACAACCCCAAACCGCGCAAGCGGCATTTTGTGACAATTCAAAGGCCTCGATTCGGGTTGGCTTCGGAGACCGGACGGGCGGTGGCTTTGCGCCTCAAGCTTGGCCCTTCATCAGCCCCTTTTCGATCAACGCCGCCCGCAACTCGTTGGCGAGGGTAATGACGCTGGCGAGGTCGGTGGCGGCGGCTTGAGTAGCGTTCGCCCGTTGGGACGTGGGCGCGGCCCCGTGGAAGCCGATCTTTGCGGCAGTGCTCGCCCCCACCTGAACCTCCCACGACAGGCTCCCGGCGTGGCGCTTCAGTCCCCCGTCGGCAACGTTCAGGATCAGGTACCCCATCGGGAACGTCCCGCTGGCCGGATCGGAGGTGACGCCGGCAGGCGTGATCTGCCGCCATGTCCCCGGTGTGCCGGCCACGGTGCAGACGAACTCTGCCCTGTTCTGGTCGCGCCAGAAGTCGCCGAGATTCCAGGCCCCGGCGGTCGGCGGGCCGTTCAGAGTGTTGGGGCTGCCGTTCTGGTAGGTTGGGACTCTGGCGAACAGTTCCTCGCTGGCGATGACCCAGTTCTGTTGGGACAGGGCGACGAAGCTGGCAGCGTCGGTGACGTTCAGCAGGCGGCCGGGGGCGATGGTGCTCATACTTTCCTCACGGGGATTTCGTCGAAGTTCAGGCTTCGCAGGCCGGCCAACGAGTAGAAGGCCCGCAGCTTGAAGTCGGTCTCAGCGCCGAGCAGGGCGACCAGCTGGGCGTTGGGGATTGTCGCGGGGCCGGTGTTGCCCGCGAAGGCGAGCTCGCCCTTCAGCGTCCCGCCCGTCGTCAGGATCTGGAGCACGATCCCGTCGCCTCGACATTCGAGGTTCTGCGTCACGTTAAACCCGAAGCGTAGCTCGCTGGTCGGGGTCCAGTTGACGGCGATGTCCTGGCCGGTGGTGTAGGTCGGATGGGCGCCATCCTCGAAGACGCGGAGGTTGGTCGGCGCCGCCGGGCGCTGGGCGCGCTTCTGGATCGTGACGGCGATCTCCGGGCAGGTGGCGAGGTCGAGTTCCTGCGCTAGTAGGTACGGCTGCTCCTTAAAGATGGCGGTTCCCTCGGGCAGGGCGGCGGTCCAGGTCACGGCCTTTTCGAGGCCCAACTGGAGCACGTAGGCCGTGGCGCCGTTGGCGTGCGTCTCCGCCCGAGTGCCGAACCACTCCCGCAGCACCTTCAGCGTGTACCGTTTCACGCCGGTGAGCTGGGCGTCGTAGCCGACCAGGATCTCGTTCCCAAGGAACACCTGGAGCGGCTGCGTCGTGGTGGCCTCTTCGAGAGTGGTTTCCTCCAGGTCCCAGTCGTCACCGGTGAAGGTGATATCGATCGAGGCCTCCGCCAGGGTTCCCGCATCGAGAGCGGCATTCAGAGTGCCCTTCATGGCGAAGGCTGAGCCGCCGGCGACCTGGACGAACGAGTCGGCCGTGCGCTCCCAGTAGACGTCGAATCCATTCGTCAGTGGGTCGCCCCGGACAGGCAGAAAGATCAGGGACGGCTTGGCCTCGCGCAGGTAGCCGTAGGGCAGTTCGAGGGCGAGGTTGGCCAGGAGAGGCTGGGCGGAGTACTCGCCCTCCGGCTCGACATCATCGGGTGCCACCGCCGTCGGGATGGCGTTGAGCCAACCCCGGTCTTCCTTCCAGCGGATGGCGACTTCGGGCGAGTCGGGTTTGTCGACGGTCAGCTCGCCGATGCGGACCTTCAGCGCGGTCAGGCCGGCGGCGGTGTGCGTCAAGGTGACGAGGTCGCCAACCTGGACGCCGGCCATGGACGACCGCTTTACCCGACACGTTCCGGTCATCACCGGCAGCGCCGCCTGCCGGCCGAGGCTCGCCGCAATCCGCCACGCGACAGCCTGCTGCGTCACCCACGGGCGTTCCATGCTGCGGGTTCGGGTGCTGCCCGTGAGGGCGAAGTTCCCCCGGTCCCGGAACGAGACACCGTCGGCAGTCCAGGCCTTGTCCCGGTTAGTGAACTTCACCGTCAGGAGGTTGTACGTGCTCTCCCACCCTCCGGCATCCACGTCGGGCGGGTCAGTGAAATCGTCCTCGTCCCACGCCACGGTCGCCTCGCCGTCCCGCACGAGGCGCAGGCCGATCTTGCCCGTGGCGGGGTCGATGAGGGGAAAGGCGTCCATGTTCTCGATGAGGGAGCCGAGGACTTGGTTGAACGAGGTCGGCGAGGTCAGAACAGGCGAGATGCCTATGCCTTCCGCTGCGAGCGTACCCGCGATGGCTTCCAGGCCGGTCTGGTCGAGGTGTGACGCCGGCAGCCCGAGCCCAAACACCTCGGAGGCCCACAGCTCGGCGAAGACCGCGACCGGGTTGGCGTCCTGACCGATCAGGACTGAACCTGCCAACCACGGGACGACGGGCGCCCGGCGAACAACGAACTCCATGTTGGGCATCGCGGTCTTGTTGGCGCCGAGGAAAAGGTCCACGACCACATAGCACTGGCGGCGATAGGCCGGATGCGTGACGCCGCTGGCGGCAAGGGCGGCATCGAGGGGCTGCGTCGCCGTGCCCCAATAGATCGTGATGGTGCCGCGGTCGGGCACGGTGATCGCGGTCGAGTCGGAAGTGCCCCGGCTCACGGGGCCGGTCCACACCAGGTCATCGTCGAAGCGGATCTCGTCGAGGGCATCCACCGGACCGTGGCAGATGATGGCGGCGGCGCGGGCGTAGTAGTTGAAGCCCACCGTCTCCTTCTTCTTGCCGACCTTCTTCTTGATGGGCTTCGAGCGAACGTCCCAGGGCTCGGAAATCCAGGTCACGCCGAGCTTGGCGATGCCGGCGAAGTACGGGAGTGGGCGCCCCTGTTCGTTGGTGTTGGTGCGCTTGGCGTCAACACCCAGGGGTTCCTGCGGGGTTGCTTCCCTCAGATCGTTGGAGGCACCGAAGCCCATCGGGGTCGAAAGTGGTGGGTGAGGAGGTTGCGGTAGGTGGGGTCCTTCAGCGTCGATTGGATGACGCCGTGCCCGCGCAGGCAGTGAACGAAATCACCGGCCGTGGAGGTGACCAGGCCGAGGTGATGGGCGACGCCATGCCCGAAGCGAAAGCAGAGGAGATCGCCTTCGAGCAGCGGCGACAACGGGTCCGGGGCCTCGTCGACTGGCCATTCCTCGAAGCGCCCGTCCTGGCGGAGCCAGGTGACGAGCAGGCTGACCGGCGCGTGGCGCCCGGCGTCGATGGTGTACGGCCCAGTGATGACGAACTCGATGATGCCCGTTTCGATCAGGATGGCAGCGGGTAGGTTCACGCAATCGACCCCGGCCCCCTTGAAGCGGGCGTGGGGAACGAAGCGGGTCCCGATCCACTCCCGAGCGGTGCGGGCGATCCGGGCGCGAAGATCGGGGGTCAGTTCCAGAGGGAGGGTCGCGGTCATTTCTTGCCTCCTCCGATGTCGGGCGTACGCAGGCCCTTCAGGGTGATGTTGCGGGAGACGCTGCGGTGTCCGCCCCAGTTGATGAAATTGGCGAACTTTGACGCGCAGGTGTCGGCCTTCCCGTCGCAACCGGGGAGAATCGTGGCGGTTTTGCCGGTCTGGGCGCGGTGGAACGGGTAGCTGAGGGTCAGCGTCACCGCATTACCGTCCGCGGCGGACGACGCCATCACGGTTCGGACCTCCCGGTTCACACCCGCGCCGACCTCGATCCACCCCTCGGCGAACCAGGCAGGGGCAATACCGGCGAGCGAAGGGTCGGTGACGACCACGCTGCGGCCAGCGACCGCCGTCACGGTTGCGGTCTTGGCGTAATCCTCCTGACTGGCACCGCAGGGACCGGAGAACACTTGCCAGTTGCAGCGGGCCTGCAGGAGGAAGCCGGGGACCGAAAGCGGCAGGACCTCTGTGAAGTAGGAGCACTTGGCGATGAGGCTCCGACCAGAGGCCCGGACGCTCTGTACCCGGCCGATGGCGATGACGTTCCCGTCGTCGGCGAGGGAGAGGGATTCCCGAACTTCGATGTTGAGCGGCAGCGATAGTGCGGGCGGCACGAGGTGGATCACCGGGATGTCGGCGTCCCGTTCGCACTCAATCGTGAAGTCGGGCATGTCCGCCCGGGTGCTCCGCTGAATCTGGCCGTGGGTGATTCGCTTGGCCGTCCAGGCCTTCTGGTAGATTTCGAGGTCCCAGGAGAACCCGGTGAACCGCCACTCGGTCACCGGATCGGTGTCGATCCAGAAACGGTAGAGGTAGACCGGCGATTGCCCCGTTTCCGCGGCGGCGTATTCCAGCGGCAACTCCACCACCTTGAGAAATCGGACCTGCCGATTCTCGGCGAGGAACCGGGCGCGCTCGGTGTCGTCCGCCAGGCGGACGTAGAGCAGCGGTCGCACGTACCAGGTGGCATCCGGCGTGAAACCGAGACTGGGGGTGACCGTCAGGCGTTCGAGGCCGTCTGCCGCTGCGACCCCGGTCAGCTTCACCGCCACGGGAGGCAGCCCGGCCTTGGTGAACCAGAGGTGGATCTCCGGGCCGTTGGCGAGCGCCTCAGCCAGCCCGCAGGCCTCGATGTCGAACAGGGTCGGCGAGATTCCGGCCACGATGCGAAAGGCTTGTTCCGGGGCTGGCAGCCAGAACCCGACCAATCGGCCGCGGAGGGCTTCGGTCCAGTCGTCGAACTCGGTGATGGCAGCCCCGGAATCAAGCGGCACCTCGGCTGACCAAGACCGGATGACGTGGATCTGATCGCCCCAGAGGAGCTCCTCCTTCAACCCGTGCCCGACCTCCTGGATGTCGTAATCCAGCCGCTGGACCGGCGAGGAGGCCCAATCGACCTCCCAGCCGAACACGGGGCGCGAAAGGTAGGTGTTCATGCGACCGTGAGGCTGTCCCATTGGCATTCGCCTTCCCAAGAGAGGGAGAATGACACGAGTTCGATGACGACCCCGCCCTTGGTCGTGGCGGTGAACGTTGCAGGTCCGACGGTGATCCAGCCCGTGCCAGCGGGGGCCACCGCTTCGACCGACGCAAGCAACCCGATCTCCCCGTTCTCGCAGACGCGTAGGATCGGTCGTGGGACCAGGGTCGACACCTCCTTGCACTTCACGGAGATGCTGCGCTGGCCGGAATCAACCGGGATGCGAAAGCGGAAAACCCCTCCACCGACCACCCGCAGCGACGGGGAGGCTGGGTCGCCATCTGCCTCGTCGCGGCCTCCACCCCAAAGTCGATCCTGGACCCCGAGCAGCATCGTGGCCCCTCGAAACACGAAGGCTGGGGCGCGGAGTGCCACCCGAGAACTGCCAAAGGCAGAGTTGACCCACAAGGTGGATCCGGTCGCCTGGAAGAGCGGCGCTCGGAGTGCCACGAGGGTGGAGTGGATGCCCCCCGGCAACGTCGCGATGGAACCCTGGTCGGCCATGCTTTACGGGGTCGCGGGGACCGTGTCCGAGATTTCGATGAAGAGGTGCCCGGACGTGGTGCTGCCGTAGACGTTCGGAACCCATACGAAGGTCCTGCCCGCGAGCGATCCCGTGCCGCTGACGGTGTCAAAGGCCGAGAAGGGCATGACCCCGGGCGACGAAGGGGTGGCCCAAAAACCCCGGAGTTTGCCTCGGAGGTTGTGCGTCCCGAACTCGCCGGTGCGCAGGAAGACCTCGCTTAAGAGAAGCCCACCGTCGATGGGGTTTGGAAACGGCGCGATCCCAGCGAAATTGTTGTTCCCGGAGTTGCTGTGAAGACCGACGCCCCAGACCTTGTCGGGCTGGATGGACAGATTGGTGCCTGAGTAATCGCGGGCGATCAGGTTGCCGGAAAGGCCGGTGACACCCTGGCTGCTGGCGCAGTTTCCGGCACCACTTACTCCGGCGTCCGCCGTGCTATTCTCGGCGTGACGGGCAAAGATGCCGTACCCGTAGGCGTCACTGGGGAGGAACGAATAGAACTCGCCGAAGTAATGGGGGCACCAAGTGTTGCCGTTGCCGTGGTCCGTGAAGATGAGGAGCGTCCGCGCATCCGCGACCGCCGCCCAGGCTCGGGCCGAACTGTCGGCGAGGTTAGACTTCCGCAGGATGAAGCTCGTGTCGGTGATCGCGGTCTGACCGGTCTTGGGCATCGGGTTGGTGCCGGTGTCGACGTCGGTCATGGTCTCGAAGACTCGGACCTGGGCTTCCTTGGCGCCGGCGGTGCCCCCGGCGTCGTCGCGCACCCGGAGGTAGGCCTGAGTGCGGCCGGCGCCGAGGCGGTAGGCGGCACGGTTGGTGCCGGTGAAGGCCTTCGTCCAGCCTGCGGCCGGTTTGGAGCCGTAGCCATTGACGAGAATGGCGTCGAGCAACGCGATGAGGGAGCCGGCGGTACCGGAGAGAACCGGGGCCGAGGCGTCGGTGGAGCGGTAGTAAGTCCAGGGCATAGGAGTTCAGGGGCTGATCGCGGGCGCGCCGTGGAGCCAATGCTCCAAGGTTTCGCCCGCGTAGATTCGGGGGAGAGGACTACCGTGAAGCCAGTAGTCGAACTGGTAGAGAGCGGCGTCGTTGTCGGGGACGGTGCGAAGCTGCTGGACCTCGACCGTGACGGCCTGCCGCCAGTCTTCGAGGGCTTCGAGTTCACCGACCGTGATCCGGCCGGTGATGGTGGGAAACACTCGGGAGCCCGCCGGGTAGGATCGGCTCAAGGCAGTCGTCAACGACAAGGTCCGGTTCCGGTGGACGGCGACCTCGGCCACGTCGAAGGCCTCCCAATCCTCTGGTGTCCCGGAATGGACGAAGACCAGGTCCCCGGGCTGCGCCTTGAAGTTGTCTGCGGCGACGGCGAGCGAAGAGCCAGCGGCAACCGCCGTCAGGGTGGAACCCCGACCCCAATGCGGCACGAGGGCGAGACCACACTTCACCGCGGCCTTCAATCGTCCGACCATCGCCAGCCGCTCGACCAGGTCGACGGGCACCAGACGGAACCGAACCTTCTCGCGAGGTTTCAACCGCAGGCCGACCCGGGCCTCGGAGCCGGTGACGGCCGACTCGATGCGGGTATCCCACGAGCGCGACCACTCCACCGGCTGCCGCCAGTCGGGCGGGTGCGGGATGACCACGGCATCGTTGTAAGTCGTGACGGGCATGGGTCAGGTCTTGAGGCCGATGTCCATGCGGCGGCGGCGGATCACGTCGACGATCAGCGCCTGGCCATCGGCGCTTTCGAGGAATTCACGGGCGTGCTTGCGGTTGTCGACCAGGACGAGGCTCATGTTGGCGGTCGACCCTCCTGCCGGCTGCGATTGGGGCGAGAACCCAGGTCGAGGCTCGTTCTCTGGCGGTGCGTAGAAGTCCTCCGTGGGGCCGGAGACGGCCGCCATGATTCGCTCGGTGATGCCGGCGGGAACGATCAGGCCGGGGCGATCAGGCACGAACAGCTCCGGTCCTTCCTCACCGACGAGAGCCGGCATGCCGGGCGTCGGTCGACCGCCCTTGGCGAAGGCCCCGGAGATGGCTGCCAACGCGGCCAGCATCGCCGCCATGCCGACCACGGCTGCGACACCGTAGGAGGAGATGGACGACATCATGGCTCCAGGCGCTTTGGCAGCGGCGTCCGTGGCACCCTCCTGCGTCGAGAACATCATGTTCTTCACCGCCATCAGGGCACGCTTGGCGATCCACTCTGCGAACATCCGGGAGATGGCGGAGATGACGCCGTTCAGAATGGAACTGCCGATGCTTCGGAGGGCATCCGCCCAGTCCATCGTCCCCTTCACGAGGCCTTCGATTCCGCCCGCGATGCCGTCGATGGCGGTGCCGATGACATTGGAGAACGCCCTGGCGACGGATTCAGCCGCGGTGCCGAGCCGGTTCTCCAACTCAGTGATGGTCGCCAGCATCTGGTCCCGCATCGAGTACGGGTCTGGCGCACCCTCCGCGCGGGTCAGTTGGCCTTCCACGCCATGCCGCTCGCTTTCCAAGCCGCGCATGGACTGGGTCAGGCCTTCGCGGACATCTGCGTCCTGTTCGACTTCGAGCCGGGCGCGCAGACGCTCAATCTCCTGGTCGATGAGAAGGATTTCCTCCCGCAATAGCCCGATCCGTTGCCGGTACTTGTCGGCCTCCAAGGTGCCGAAGTTGGCTTCGAGCTTGGCCATCTCGTCCGCGACCAACTGACGGCGTCGGCGCAGGTCGTACTCGGCTTCCCGGAGTTCGTAGGCGATCCGCTTGCGGCGCTCGGCCGCGGGGTCGAGGTCGAAGTCCGACCCGGCCCCGGCGGGCTTCACCGGTGGCAATCCGGGCGGCGACCAGAGGGCTCCCGCGGCGTCCCGCAGCTCCTCGAAGCCCTTCTTCCCCTCCTCGATGAAGGTGCGGAAGGTCGCCGCGGCACCCTGAATCGGGACCACGAAGGCGTCCCGGAGCGCGTCGCCGGTCTTTCCGGCACTCTCGATCACGGCCTTGCCGGTCGTGAGGACCGAGCCAGCGAGTTCGAGGCTTGCCGCCTTCGCCTTGTCCCGGGCCTCGCCGAACCGACCTTGGACCACCAGAAGGACCGCGCCCGCCAAATCGCCTGCGGCCCGCACGGCGACTTTCAGGTGGTCGATGAGGGCGCGAAGCACCTCGATGGGTTGCTCCCAGACCCGGGCCAGCAGCCGACCCAAGGCAAGGAACGAGGCGCTGACGGCAATCGATTGGATCGTGGCCGTCTGCCACCAGATGCGCCCGGCGACGATCAGGGCGTGGATGTCGAAGACTAGGTAACGGAGGGCTTCGGAGAGGAACGCCGCCGCCTTGCGGATGGCGTCGTTGGCCTTCAGCCACTCGATCAGCCGGTTAGTGACGTCCAGCAGCGTTGGCAGAAGTTCGGCGAGGGTGGTCCGCGCCACACCTTCCACCGCCATCTTGAGGCGGCTGACGTTGTCGTTGAGCAGGCTCGCCCCGGCCGCGGCTTCTGGTGCCACGACGACACCAAAGGCCCGCGCCTCGTCCGTCATCGCCCGAATCCCAGCCGCCCCGGAGTTGAGGAGCGGGATCATGCTCACGCCCTCCTTGCCGAAGAGCTTCAGCGCGAGCGCGGTCTTCTCGATTCCATCCGGCATCGCTGCAAACCGGTCGGCGATGTCTTCGAGAATCTCCCGCTGGGGACGGAACGCGCCGTCAGCGGTGCGAAGCTGAATGCCGAGGGTGGTGAAGGACTCCGCGCCTTCGTCAACGGACCGGGCAAGGAACTTGAGCCCGTTCTGGAGCTTCTCCGCCGACGAGTCCGCGAGGGTGGCAGCGAAGTTGAGGGCGGTCAGTTCGTCCGCGGCGATGCCGAGTTTCTGCGAAACCTCGTCAGCCCGGTCCATCTCGGTCAGCGCCTTCCCCAGTTCGGCGCCGATCCGGTAGACCGAGAGCCCGGCCAGGAAGGTGCTGCCCAGTCCAAGGGCGAAACCGCGCATGCGGGTTGCCGCGGCTTCCAGGGGGCCGTTGATGGCGGCGCGAAACTGGCGCATGCCCGCCTGCACGGCCCCGAGGCCGGTCAGCTTGACGACGACTTCAACCGTGTCGGCGGGCATGGGTTCAGGGGTGAGGGAAGGCGCCCGCCTTGGCGGCGAGCGTCAGTCGGTGGGCGGCGGCTTCGAGGTAGGCCAGGAGTTGGCGAAGGGTCAGGCGCATGACCCAGTCGGCCGGATAGCCCTGCCAGACCAGGAAATCCACCGCCCGGGTCAGCGGGCGGTCAGCGTCGCCGTCAGCGTGCCTTGCAGGGCGGCGCCGACGCCGCGGAGCTTTCCCAGGAGTTCCTCGCGGAAGTTGATCTCGATGGCGGCTTGGAGAAGCGAGAGCGCCTGCGAGGCCGACAGCGCGTCCAGCCGCGCCTGAGGCAGGCCAGTGGCCTTCGCCAACAGCGTATTGGCCAGCTCGCCGCCAGAGAGCACCGCTTCGCGCAGCTTGTCGGCATTCAGGCGCACGGTTCCGTCCGGGCCGATGGCCTGCGTCCCGACGACTTGCTCGATGCCGCCAGCCAGCTTCTGGAGGAACTGGAGGGCATCGAGCCAGCGGAGTTCGCGGACTTGAACCTGTTCGCCCCCGATGTCCACCGTCCGCACGGGGTCCAGGAGTTCGAGTTCGGTGCTCATGGATCAGTTGGCGGGCGGGTGGATGACGGGGACGCCGTTCTCGTCGACCTCGGGGGTCGGCTTGGCCCCCCGGGCCTTGGGCGCGGTCGTGGACCCCGTCCAACCGCAGTAGGTCCGCAGGAAGATCGCGGCCGCGGTGGCGGCGGCGACCTCCTCCTTGCTGACTGGGCGGACCTCCGTGCTGGCGAGGTAGAGTTGGTACACCTCCGCGTAGGAGGCGCACCGCTGTTCCTTGTCGGGGGTGGACGCGCAGCCGGCGAGCAGGGCCAAGGCGGCGCAGAGGGCGAGGATGGTAACGTTGGGTTTCATGGGGGATCGGTGAGTGGAGGGTCAGACCTGGCTGCGGCGCTTGATGGTGGGAGTGCCCGTGGCGGTGGCCCGCACGGTGTACTTGCCGAACTCGCCGCTCTGTTCGGGCCACGCGGTGACGGAGAGAACTCCGGTGAAGCTGATCTCGCGCAGCGGGACGCCGCTGAACTGGTTGGATTCGAGGATCCGGACGGACCCGCGGAAGAGCACCTGGCTGTTGCCGGTGTAGCTCTCGAAGGTGATGGCGCTGTTGCCGAAGGTGAGGCTCAGGTCGTCGCCGTCACTGACCGTGACGCTCGCGGGCAGGACCGTGAGGACACCGGCCCCCGGATCGAGCGTGTAGTCGGTGCCCTCGACGAGCGTGGTGACGCCCTTCTTCACGACGACCGTGTTCAGGCCCACGGCGCCGACGAAGTAGCAGCGGCCCTTCACGACGCCGGTCAGGCTGGCGGTGCCGGCGGGGGCGGTGGTCGCCGCCTGACTGGTGCTCGACGGCGACTGCGCCAGATGGAGCAGCCGGTGGTTGAAGGCGTCCATCTCGTCGAGGGTGAACTCCCAACGGTCGTGGACGGTGTCGACCTGCTCGTCATTGACCCGGCGGAAGCCGCCTTCGGCCACCATGCGGGTCTTGTACTGCTTCTCGGGCGTGTGCTTGTAGTCGGCGACGTTGCCGCAGTCGACATAGCCCGACTCGCCGGTCGGTTGAACGAACAGGCGGGCGGTGAGTTTCTCGTGGGCCTCGATGTGCCCGAGGGTGATGGCGGTTGGCATGGGATCAGTCGGAGTCGGGGGTTGGGGTTTCGTGAGCCTTGGCGGCGCCTGCCTCGATGAGGTTCGAGGCGCACGTCGCCGGGAGGCTCAGGACGGTGCCGGGGGCAAAGCGTTGGCCGTTTACCCAGTGCTCGCGGAGAAGTTCCACTTCCTGGATGCGACGGACGGGATTCGTGCGACGGCTCATGCGGTGGGGTGATGACGTTGACGGTCGAGTTCGGCCTCGCGGTAGAAGCAGGGGCGCCCACGAAGCTCCTGACCAAGGGCGTTGATGGCGGCAATGGTCGCCGTGGTCTGCGCCATCATCTGGCGGACCAACCACGCGCTGAAGAGGAGCGAGACGATGGCGGTGACGAGGGAGAGCCACACCACGTCCTTTTCGCGGGCCACATCGGCGACGTGGGTCACCGGCGCCAAGGCGTCGGTGGTCGCAGCGAGGAGGGCCAGCCCGTGCAGGACCCAGAGGCCGATGGCGATGGACGTGAGGCGGCGAAAGCGTTCGGGGCGTTTCATAGGGTTCCGGTCGTGCCGAGAGGCTTTACGTACGAGGTGGAGAGGATGTTCAGCACGACGCGGTTGACGCCGTCGACCTTGCCGAGGTTCTGCCAGGCGGGGTCGTAGAGCTGGAACTCGATGCCGGACTGGCGCCGCCCGCTGAGGGCTTCGAGGCCGTGCTGGAGAAGCCGCTCCCACGGGAGTCCGAGGCCTCCGTGGCGGTTGCGCTCAACGTTCTCCTCGATCACCACGGGCGTGTAGACGAGGTGAGCCGCAACCCCGTCCTTGGCCGACGCCGGGATGCCGAAACTGGCGATCTGCCAGACGATCATGACCACACCAGCACCTTTAAGCGCAGCTTCCCGGCCGGGCGTGCGGTCGTAGGCGCCGTCGTCGAGCAGCACGGGAACCTCGGCGAGGGACGGGTGCGATTCGAGGGCGGCCTTCACCGCCGGTTGGATGTCCCAGAGGTTCATCGCTTGAGACGGGAGGTCTTGGCTGCACCCGTCGCCGCCTTTTCGATGGAGGCGACGATGGCCTGCCGGCGGGCGCCCATCGCGTTCGAGAGGACCCGGTCCACGTTGACGTCGCCCGCCCACTCGGAGCGGTTCTTCATCCTCACGGACGGGTTCAGCGAACCGGTGCGGTCCTCGACCGTGCCGGTGACGGAGTGGCGAAGGAGCCACTCGGGCACGTTGCCACCCAGGCGCGTGACCGTGGGCACCCACCCACCCTTGGCCCGCCCGACGTGCGTCTGAACCTCGCGGATGTAGTCGCGGACTTGGCCGGCATCCGGGGTGGCGACCTTGGCAGAGCGGGTGACTCGGCCCCGCCGATCCCGGCGCGAGCGGTGAAGCTCAGCGTCGAACGGCAGGACCCGGAACCCGGCGAAGCCACCTTTCTCGAACCGCGCGAACACGGCTTCCAACCCGGCGTAATCCCGCCCCCGGATCAGCTTCCGGATGTCGGGGCTGGTGAAGTCGGCTGGCCGGATCGGCGTCACCGCCCGCCGGATGTCCCGGGCCACGACCTTGCGGCCCTGCGCCCGGGTCCCCGGAGGGGTGAACTGAACCAGCTTCCGACCCAGCAGCATGGACTGCTGCCGGACGGCGCCCCGCGCATCCTTCCCGAGGGTCAGGATGTAGCGGGTGACCGCGTCGTTGAAATCCCGGGCGTTGACGGACAGATCAAGCACGGGCGACCTCCACGGTGAAGCGGATGAAC